>Ga0335394_10000058_pt1 | contig 100904 bp, 92 predicted proteins | sample MAT03_FD_205741 | JGI IMG/M metagenome (GOLD analysis project Ga0335394, IMG submission 205741) | Freshwater microbial communities from Lake Fryxell liftoff mats and glacier meltwater in Antarctica - MAT-03 (spades assembly) (version 2) ... | reverse complement strand
CGCGCCACATCTCGCGCCACATCACCCACGGCTGGCGACAGCGGGCGCCGCGCCGTCGCGCCATGCTGGCCGGCGGGCGCGGATGCAGCGACAGTGCGCCCCAGGCCGAAAGGCGCAACCGGACCGCACCATGTTTCAGCAAGTCCTCATCCACACGCCGCTCTGGGTCTGGGCGCTGCCGGCCGCGCTGCTGGCGCTGGGCCTGTCGCAGCGCCGGGACCGCCGCGTGCACCGCGCGCAAGTGCTGGCGCTGCCGGGGCTGCACCCGGAATGGCGTGCCATGGCCAGCGTGCAATGGCCGCTGGCGCTGCTGTTTGGCGCCTTGAGCGGCTTCTTCCTGGGCCGTGCGCTGGGCCTGATGCGGTTGGCGCAGCCGACAATCCCCCGCCATGCCCACGCCTGATTCGTGCGAGATCGCTGCCAATGCGCCGTTGGCCCCTGCGCCTGCTGCATCGGCGCGCCTGCGTGCCAAGGTGTGGCGCCACGTCTGGGTGGTGGGCGGGCTGTGCGTGGGCATCGCGATCTTCCTCACCGTGTTGGAAGGCAAAGGCTTCATTCCCAAGCTCGTCTATTCGCTGTGCATCGGCATCGCCTGCACGCTGATCGTGGACAGCACGCGGCAGGCGGTGGCGTGGGGCATCAACCGCCTGCGCGCCCGCCAGGGGCAGCCGCCGCTGGCAAACCGGGGCGGCTGGTCCAGCGCCATACCCGGCGGCGTGCTTGCGGTGCTCATGGGCCCATCGCTGGGCATGACGCTGGGCGACTGGCTCACCGGCAACCAGACGCCCAGCCTGTACCAGTTGGGCAGCACCAGCACCCGCATCACGCTGGCGCTGAGCGTGCTAGGCACCGTGATTTCCTTCGTCGTCATCAGCACCCAAGAGCGGCTTGCCACCACCCGCGCGCTGGCGGAACAGGCGCAGCGCCATGCAGCCGAAACACAGCTGCGGCTGCTGCAGTCGCAGCTGGAGCCGCACATGCTCTTCAACACGCTGGCCAACCTGCGGGTGCTGATCGGCCTGGAGCCCGAACGCGCGCAGGCCATGCTGGACCGCCTGATCAGCTTCCTGCGCGCCACGCTCAACGCGTCGCGCCTGATGGCGCACCCGCTGGCCACTGAATTCGACCGCATCAGCGACTACCTGGCGCTGATGGCCGTGCGCATGGGGCCGCGGCTGCAGGTGACGCTGGACCTGCCGGCTGACTTGCGTGACGTGCCGGTGCCGCCGCTCTTGCTGCAGCCCCTGGTAGAAAACGCCATCAAGCACGGCCTGGAGCCGCATGTCGAAGGGGGCCGCATCACCGTGATTGCAAGGGCTGAATCGCGGGCTGAATCGAACACGCTGGTGCTCACCGTGCGCGACACCGGCAGCGGTATGCCCGCCGCGCCCAGCCTGGCCCCCGGCAGCCACTTCGGCCTGGCCCAGGTGCGCGAACGCCTGGCCACGCTGCATGGCCAGGCCGCGTCGCTGACGTTGGAACCCGTCGCCGACGGCCAGGGCGGCACGCTCGTCACGCTGCGCATGCCTTTGCCAGCGCTTTTGTCCAAGCCTCAGTCCAAGAGCGCCACACCATGACACCCCATCCCCGCGCCCTGATCGCCGAAGACGAACCCCTGCTGGCCGCCGGCCTGCGCGCCGACCTGGCCGCGCTGTGGCCTGAACTGCAAGTCGTGGCCACCGTGGGCGACGGCCTGCAGGCCAGCGCGCAGGCTCTGGCGTTGCAGCCCGAGGTCTGCTTCTTCGACATCCGCATGCCCGGCTGCACGGGCCTGGAAGCGGCGCAGGCGCTGGCCGAAGACTGGCCCGAAGGCGTTGCCTTCCCGCTGCTGGTTTTTGTTACCGCTTATGACGACTACGCGCTGCAAGCCTTTGAGGCCCAGGCGGTGGACTACCTCGTCAAACCGGTGGACCGGCCGCGGCTGACGGGCTGCGTGGCGCGGTTGCAGGCGCGGCTGGCGGCTCGGGCCGCTGTGCCGGCGGCAACGAGCGACGCGCTGGAGCAGACGCTCCAGCAGTTGCGCGGGCTGCTGGGGGCTGGCCAAGGTGCCAACCCCACCGCACCGCGCCTGGCCGTCATCCAGGCCCAGGTCGGCAACCTCGTGCACCTCGTGCCGGTGGAGGACGTGGTGTATTTCGAAGCCGCCGACAAGTACGTGCGCGTCATCACCGCAGCGCGTGAACACCTGATCCGGATGTCGCTGCGCGAACTGCTGCCGCAGCTGGACGCCCAGCAGTTCTGGCAGGTGCACCGCGGCACGGTGGTGCAGGCGCGCGCCGTCACCAGCGCCCGGCGCGAAGAATCGGGCAAGGTCACGCTGCAGTTGCGCGGACGCGCGGAAACACTCACCGCCAGCCGGCTCTACGCGCACTTGTTCAAGGGCATGTAGGAACGGGCCGGCCTGCGACGGCGGCCACCTACAATTACCGGTTCGGCCCGCTTTTGTGGCCACCATGAATCTTTGGGAGTCTTGAGTGTCCGAGCCGTCGAAAGCCGCCGTGCTGCCGTCCGACCTGCCCACGCTGGAACGCGAGCTGGCGGCGCTGTTTGTGCAGGCGCTGAACCTGGAAGCGGCCGCGGCCGACATCGATCCCGAGACATCGCTCTTTGGCGACGGCCTGGGCCTGGATTCCATCGACATCCTGGAAGTGGCGCTGGAAGTGTCGCAACGCTACGGTTTCCAGCTGCGTTCGGACGACGAAAACAACCACGACATCTTCCGCAACCTGCGCAGCCTGGCGGCCCATGTCGCCCAGCACCGCACCAAGTAGGCCGCTGGCCGCCGTGCTGCTGACACTGGCAGCGTTCACAGCGCTGGTGGCCTACGCCCTGCTGTCGAACTGGCTCATGGTGCACATGGCGCTTGAACCCTGGACGCTGGCGCTGCTGTTCGGCCCGCTCTTGCTGGCCGTGGGCGGCGTGGGCTGGGCCAAGCGGCAGTGGCTGACGCTGCTGGGCTGCGCGGCGCTGCTGGCGGTGTTGATCGGCGTCGTGCTGCGCGGCGGTGTGGCCGATGCGCAGCGGCTCTACGTGTTGCAGCACGGCGCCATCCACGTCGCACTGGCCTGGACCTTCGGCATGACATTGCGGCGCGGCGAAACACCCTTCATCAGCGGCCTGGCCGAGGGCCTGCACACTCGCCTGGGCCAGCCCTTCACGCCGGCGCTGGCGTTGTACACACGCGGCGTGACGGCGCTGTGGGCCGGGTACTTTGGCGCCATGGCGCTCGTGTCGGCAGCGTTGTATGCGCTGGCGCCGTGGCCCTGGTGGTCGCTGTATTGCACGGTGTTCACGCCGCTGTCGGCAGCCGCGCTTTTCGTGGCTGAATACCTGTGGCGCTACCACCGCCACCCCGAATTTCCACGCGTGACGATGCGCGCTGCTTTCGATGCCTACCAGCGGTCCGGCCATTCGAGAAGAGCGGCTGAACTTTGAGCACCAAGCTGCCCCTGCTGACCCAGCGCGACCTGTCGCAGCCGCTGGCCTGGCGCGCCGGCCGGCCCATCTCGGCCGCGTCCTTCATCGCCGAAGCACAAGCGGTCGCCCGTGGTCTGCCGGCCGGCCGGCCCATCAACCTGTGCCAGGACCGCTACCTCTTTGCCCTGGGCCTGGCTGCGGCGCTGCTGCGCGGGCAGACGAGCCTGATGCCGCCGAATGCACTGCCCGACACCCTGCGCCAGGTGCCCACGGCACCCACTGCCGAGGGCACGCCTTACCTGCTGATCGACAGCAAGGTTGACAGTAGATCGCCGGACAGCGGCGGCCTGCGCGTGCACACCGTGCGCCGCCCGGCCCACGCACAGCCGGCCACGGCAGTACCGATGATTGCGGCCGACCTGGAAGCCGTCTGCCTGCTCACCAGCGGCAGCACCGGTGCGCCGCAGCCGCACGCCAAACGCTGGGGCCCGCTGGTGGCCAACATCGCTGCCGAGGCCGAACGGCTGGCCGACTTCCTGCAGCAGCCCACGCTGGCCGGCATCACGGTGGTGGCCACCGTGCCGGCGCAGCACAGCTACGGTTTTGAGTCCACCGTGCTGCTGGCGCTGCTGGGCGGTGCCGCCTTCGACGCCGGCCGGCCTTTCTACCCGGCCGACATCGCCGACGCTCTGCAGCGCGTGCCGGCGCCGCGGGCACTCGTGACCACGCCGTTTCACCTGAAGACGCTCCTGCTTGCCAAGCTGACATTGCCGCCGGTGGCGCTGACGCTGTCGGCCACCGCGCCGCTGTCGCCACAGCTGGCCCAGCAGGCAGAAGCGGCGCTGCAGGGCTTGCTCGTTGAAATCTACGGCTGCACCGAAGCCGGCCAGGTCGCCAGCCGCCGCACCACGGCCGGCGAGACCTGGCGCACGCTGGGCGCCCTGCACATCCAGCGCGAAGAACACACGGACGGTGAACGTTATGTCGTCGCCGGCGGCCACGTCACCGAAGCCACGCCGCTGGCCGATGTGCTGGTGCTGCAGGACGCCCACCACTTCAAGTTGCTGGGCCGCGCAAACGACCTGATTCACGTCGCCGGCAAGCGCAGTTCACTGGCGCACCTGAACTTTCATCTGAACCGCATCGACGGCGTGGCCGACGGTGCGTTCTGGCTGCCCGACGAGGTGGCGGAAGGCATCGTGCGGCCGGTGGCTTTTGTCGTCGCGCCAGACCGTTCTGCGGCCGAGATCATCCAGGCCCTGCGCGACACGCTGGAAAGCGCCTTCGTGCCGCGCCGCGTCGTGCATGTGGACGCCTTGCCGCGTGAGGCCACGGGCAAACTCACCGTGTCGGCGTTGCGCAGCTTTGCGCTGCAGACGTTGGCGGCCGCACTGAACAGCGACCTGCAGATCGACGTCCCCACAGACCACCCCGCCTTCGCCGGCCACTTCCCCGGCCACCCGGTGCTGCCGGGCGTGCTGCTGCTGTCCTTCGTCATGCGGGCGCTGGCTGCACGGCCGCTGCTGGCGGCACGCGTCGGCGCCACACCGCGCCTGGACAACGCCAAGTTTCTGCACCCTGTCGGCCCCGGTGCGAGGCTTCGCGTGGACCTGCGCGAACAGGGCAGCGGCGTGGCCTTCGAGGTCTGGATGCAGGACACCGTGGTGGCGCGCGGCCAGTTTGCAGCGAGTTCGGCAGCAGGTTCAGCGGCATGACAGCGAGCCGGATCAACGCCCCGGCCTGGGCCCACCGCCGCGAACGCGGCAGCCTCCTGGCCTTGCGCTTCATGGCCTGGGTGGCGGTGACGCTGGGCCGCCCGGTGGCGCGACTGCTGCTGCACCCCATCACCGTGTACTTTCTGCTTTTTGGTGTCAGCGCGCGCCGCCATTCGGCACGCTACCTCGGCCGCGCGCTGGGCCGCCCGGCGACGGGGCGCGACCAGTACCGGCACTTCCACGCCTTTGCCAGCACCGTGCTCGACCGCGTGTACTTCGTGCGCGGCCAGACCGAGGCCTTTGACCTGACGATGCACGGCGACGCCGGCTGCGACGACACGTTGGCATCGGGCGCTGGCGGCTTTCTCATCGGCGCGCACCTGGGCAGCTTCGAGAGTCTGCACGCCGCGGGAAAGAGCTTCCCCGGCATGCAGGTGACGATGGTGATGTACCCGGACAACGCCCGCAAGATCCACGGCGTTCTGCAAGCCATGGCACCTGACTTCAAGCTCGCCGTGATTGCGATTGGCAACGCCGGCTCGACGCTGGCCATCCGCGACGCGCTTGACGCCGGGCACCTGGTGGGGCTGCTGGGCGACCGCTACCTCAGCACGGAGTCCGCTCGCGATTCCGCGCGCGACTCCGCGAGGTCGGCCGGCATCGAAATCCCCTTCCTCGGCGTGCCCGCGCTCTTCTCCGACGGCCCGCTGCGCCTGGCGCTGCTGCTGCGCCGGCGCGTCATCTTCATGGTCGGCCTGTTCATGGGCGGCAAGCGCTATGACGTGCGCTTCGAAACCCTGGCCGATTTCCGTGACCCGCCCAGCGACCCCGCCGCGCGCGAAAGGCTGGTGCGCGAGACGCTGCACGCCTATGTCGCGCGGCTGGAGACCCTGTGCCGCGAAGCACCCTACAACTGGTTCAACTTCTATGACTACTGGCGTGAAGACCTTGGGGCTTGACCGTCACTGGCGGCTGGCCCTGGGCGCGGTCTTGGCGACGTGCACGGCGCTGTCCGTGGCCACCCCCGCCTGGGCGCTGGACCTGGCCACCGTGGCGGCACAACTGGCGCAGCGCAAGGGCGGTGAAGCGCGCTTTACCGAAGAGCGATTCGTCAGCGGCTTTGACGGCCCCTTGCGCGCCAGCGGCACGCTGAGCTTTGCCGCACCCGACCGCTTTGCCCGCTTCACCACCGAACCGCGCCCGGAGTCGATGGTGGTCGATGGCAACAATCTCGTGCTCCAGCGCGGTGGCCGCAGCCGGCAGTTGGCACTGGACGCCGTGCCCGAAGTGGCGGCGCTGATCGAAGCCGTGCGCGGCACGCTCACCGGCAACGCGGCGACGCTGGAAAAAAACTTCAAGGTCAAGGTCGAAGGCAGCGCCGTGCAGTGGACGCTGACGCTGGTGCCGCGCGACGCGCGCCTGGCCACACAGGTGCGGGAACTCAAGATCAGCGGCCTGGTCAGCGACGTGCGCAGCGTCGAACTCTGGCTCGCGGGCGGTGACCGGTCATTGATGCTCGTTGACCCGCTTGTCCCATCTGTGACGGCTGTCCCCACCGGCCGATGACACGCCGCACCGTCATCGTGCTGGCCCTGTGGCTGGCCCTGGTGGCCCTGGCCGTGGGCCAGATCCTGCGCACGCCTTTCACCGCCGACCTGAGCGCCTTCCTGCCGGCCAACCCCGACGCGCAGCAGCGCGTGTTGATCGAACAGCTGCAAAGCGGGCTGCCCGCGCGCACGCTGCTGGTGGCGGTGGAAGGCGGTGACGCCAAGGCGCGGGCCGATGCGTCGCGCGCCATGGCCAAGTCCTTGCGCGCCAGCGGCCTCTTCGAGCAGGTGCAAAACGGCGAGACGGATTCCTTCCAGCAGATAGGCGAATTCCTGGTGCTGAACCGCTATGCCCTGAGCCCGGCGGTCAACGCCGAACGCTTCACCGCAGCGGGCCTGCGCGAAGGCATCGACGACACGCTGTCGCTGCTGGGCACGCCGGCCGGCAACGCCATCAAGCCGCTGCTGGAACGCGACCCGACGGGCGAGACTGTGCGCATCGCGGAAACGCTCTTGCCCACCAACGCGCCGCGCAGCGAAGAAGGGGTCTGGGTGTCTCGACAAGCGGCTCAGCAAAACCCGAGAGCGCTGCTGGTGGCCATCAGCAAGGCGCCGGGCGCCGACCTCGACGCGCAGATGGGGGCCATAGCCGCCGTGCAGTCCGCCTTCGATTCCGGATCCATCCAGGGCCTGACGCTTAAAGTGAGTGGCGCACCGGTCTTCGGTGTGGACAGCCGGGCGCAGATCCAGCGCGAGGTGCACTGGCTGGCCATCGCCGGCACGGTGCTGATGAGCAGCCTGCTGCTGCTGGCCTTTGCCTCGCTGCCCGCGCTGCTGGTGGCTGCGCTGCCGGTGGCCACGGGCGTGCTGGGGGGCATTGCGGCGGTAAGCCTGGTGTTTGGCGGCGTGCACGCCATCACGCTCGGCTTTGGCACCACGCTGATCGGCGAAGCGGTGGACTACGCCATCTACTACCTGATCCAGGCCCGGGCCGGCGGCGCGGCGCACTGGCTCAAGAGCGGCTGGCCCACCGTGCGGCTGGGGCTGCTGACGAGCATCTGCGGTTTTGCGGCGCTGGTGTTCTCAGGCTTCCCGGGTCTGGCGCAGCTGGGCGTGTTTTCGGTGGCCGGGCTGCTGGCGGCGGCGGGCTTCACGCGCTTTGTCATGCCGCTGCTGATGCCGCAGGGCGCTCACGGCAACCGCGGCGCAGGCCTGCGCCAGCAGATGGGCCGCTTTGCCGAGTGGGGCGTGGCGCGCCTGCCGGCCCTGCGCTGGCCGCTGCTGGCCTTGAGCGTGGCCGCCGCCGCGCTGCTGCTAACGCGACCGCAGTTGTGGACGGCGCAGCTGAGTTCGCTCAGCCCCATTTCCAAGGCCGCGCTGGACCTGGACGCCAGCCTGCGCGCCGACCTGAGCGCCGGCGACGCCCGCACCCTGGCCGTCGTGCAAGGGGCCGACCTGCAGGCCACGCTGCGACAGGCTGAAGCGGCGGGAACGCAGCTCGACGCACTCGTGCAACGCGGCGCCATTGGCGGCTACGACAGCGTGGCGCGTTGGCTGCCCAGCCTGCAGACGCAGCAGCAGCGGCTGGCCAGCCTGCCGCCGCCCGACGCGCTGCGCAGCGCGCTGGCTGAGGCCACCCGCGGCGGGCCGCTGGCGGCCGAACGGTTGTCACCCTTTCTCGCCGCGGTGGAAGCGGCACGAAAAGCGCCGCCGGTGACGCTGGAGGCCCTGCGCGGCCAGGGCCTGTCGCCCTTGCTGGATGCCCTGCTGCTGCAGCGCAAGGACGGCTCCTGGGTGGCGTTGCTGCCCTTGCAACCGGGGCCTGACGACAGGCTCGACAAGGACGCGGTGCAGCAGGCACTGCAAGGTTTGCCGGGGTTGCAGAGCCCAGGCAGCGCACCGGTCAATGCCCAGGTCATCGAGATCGGCACGGAGCTCACGCGCCTGTACGCCCGCTACTTGCGGGAAGCGCAGGTGCAGGCGCTCCTCGGTGCGCTTGGCGTGGTCGCGCTGGTGGCGCTGGCGCTGCGTTCCTGGCGGCGGGTGCTGGCGGTGTGCCAGTCGCTGCTGCTGTCGGTGCTGCTGACGATGGGGCTCCTGGCGCTGTTCAACGTGCAGCTGGGCATCCTGCACCTGGTGGGCCTCTTGCTGGTGGTGGCCGTGGGGTCCAACTACGCGCTCTTCTTCGACATGCTGCACCACGGCGTACCGGCAGGCCAAGGCGCCGACCCCGACACGCTGGCGTCGCTGCTGCTGGCCAACCTGACGACGGTGCTGTCGTTCGGGCTCATTGCGTTGTCGGACATCCCCGCGCTGTCGTCGATCGGCCGCGTGGTGGCACTGGGCTCGCTGCTGGCGCTGCTGCTGTCGGCGGCCTTTGCCCCGCGCCCACGGCGGGCGCAGGGGCACATGGGGCATGAGAAACTTTTGCGCTGACCCCGCCATGCTGCCGACCGCACCCATCCCCGCACCCATGTCCACCCCCATAACCGCCCCTGCCACTGCCCGCCACGCGCAATCGCCCTGGCCCGTGCCAATGGCCGTGCGCGCGAGCGTTGCGGTGCACGCGGCTGCAGCCGGTGTTGCGCTGCTGTGGCCTGCAGCCTGGCCCTGGGCGGCTGGCGTGGTGCTGCTCAACCATGCCGGTCTTTCTGCGGCCGGCCTGTGGCCGCGCAGCGCGCTGCTGGGGCCGAACATCAGCCGCCTGCCGGGTGCCGCTGCCGCGCGCAGCGAGATCGCCATCACCATCGACGACGGGCCCGACCCGGAAGTCACGCCGGCCGTGCTCGACCTGCTGGCCGAGCAGGGCACGGGGGGCGTCAAAGCCACCTTCTTCTGCATCGCCGAGCGCGCACGCGCCCACCCGGCGTTGACGCGCCGCATCGTCGCCGCCGGCCACAGCGTGCAGAACCACAGCCTGCAGCACCGGCACAACTTTTCGCTGCTCGGGCCGCGCGGTTTCGAGCGCGAAATCGGCGCCGCGCAAGCCTTGCTGGCCGACATCACCGGCGTCTTGCCGCACTGCTTCCGCGCGCCCGCCGGCCTGCGCAACCCGCTGCTGGACCCGGTGCTGCACCGGCTGGGCCTGCACCTGGTCAGCTGGACCCGGCGCGGCTACGACACCCGCCGCGCCGACCCCGCACAGGTGCTGCAGCGGCTGACCCAGGGCCTGGCTGGCGGCAGCATCCTGCTGCTGCACGACGGCCACGCCCGCCGCACGGCGCAGGGCCGCCCGGTGCTGCTGGACGTGCTGCCCGCGCTGCTGCAGCAGTGCCGCGCGTCGGGCCTGAAACCGGTGACGCTGGCTGACGCGTTGCCACCGCGTCTGGGGTCTTGGGCAAGGCCAGGGCCAAGTCCAGTACTGACGACGACGCCGTGAAACTGAACGCACTCACTTTGCAGGCTGCAACCGACGCAGCCTGGGCCGGACTGCACGCCGAAGCCTGCGCGCCCTACCGCCGCACCAGCCGCTGGGCCTGGCACTGGGCGCGCGGCAAACTCGGCATGGACCCCGTGTTCCGCGGCATGCTGGAACGCGGCAACCTGCCGGCCGGCGCGCGGGTGCTGGACATCGGTTGCGGCCAGGGTTTGATCGCCAGCCTGCTGCACGCCTGCGCCGACCTGCAGCACAGCGGCCACTGGCCGGCGGCGTGGCCGGTGCAGGCGTCGGCCGTCGCCTACACCGGCATCGAACTGATGCCGAAGGACGTGGCGCGGGCCAACGCCGCACTGAACAGCTTGAGCCCGGCGCCGCAGTTCGTCTGCGCCGACATGCGCACGGCGCACTTCCCGGCTTGCGACCTGGTGGTGATCCTGGACGTGCTGCATTACGTGGACCACGCGGCGCAGGAAGCCGTGCTGCGCCGCGCACGCGCCGCGCTGTCCGCCGGCGGCCGGCTCCTGCTGCGCGTGGGCGATGCTGCCAGCACGCGGGGCTTTGCCATCAGCCAGTGGGTGGACCGCGTCGTCACCGTCGCGCGCGGCCACCGCGTACCGCCCACTTTCAGCCGCTCGCTGGCGCAGTGGACGCAACTGCTGCAGGGCCTGGGGTTTGCCGTGCACGCGGTGCCCCAGAGCCAGGGCACGCCGTTCGCCAATGTGCTTCTGGTGGCTGACCTGCCCGGTGACGTTGCATGAGGCCATTGGCTGTCGTGCACTACACCGTCGTCAGCGCGCTCGGCCACGGCCGTGCGGCCACGCTGGCGGCGCTGCAGGCCGGGCGCACGGGCCTGGCGCGCCAGGACTTCGAGACCGCCACGCTGGGGAGTTGGCTCGGGGTCGTGGCCGGCGCCGATGAGGTCGTGCTGAAGAGCGAATTCGCCGAACACGACTGCCGCAACAACCGCCTGGCCGAACTGGCCCTGCGCGCTGACGACTTTGGCGGCCGCGTCCAACGCGCCGCGCAGCGCTGGGGCAGCGCGCGCGTGGGCGTGTTCCTGGGCACCAGCACGTCCGGCATCCTGCAAACCGAAATCGCCTACCGCCACCGCGACGCCACCACCGGTGCGCTGCCCAGGAGCCTGCACTACGCCACCACGCACAACAGTTATTCCGTGGCCGGTTACGTGCGGGCCGCGCTGGGCCTGCAGGGGCCGGCCTATGTGGTGTCCACCGCCTGCTCGTCCAGCGCCAAGGTCTTTGCGGCGGCACAGCGGATGATCGACGCCGGCATCGTCGATGCGGCCGTGGTCGGCGGCGTGGACAGCCTGTGCATGACCACCCTGCACGGCTTCAAGAGCCTGGAACTGGTGTCGGACGAGATCTGCCGGCCGTGGGACGCCACGCGGTCAGGTCTATCACTGGGCGAAGCGGCCGCCTTTGCGCTGGTGGAGCGTGACGCCGAAGCGCCGCGCGCCTGGCTGCTGGGCGCCGGCGAATCCAGTGACGGCCACCACATGAGCAGCCCGCACCCCGAAGGCGCGGGCGCTGCCGCGGCGATGCGCGCGGCGCTGGCACAGGCCGGGCTGCAGCCGGCCGACATCGACCACCTCAACCTGCACGGCACCGGCACGCCGGGCAACGACGCGGCCGAGGACAAGGCTGTCGTCGCCGTCTTCGGCACCGCATTGCCCTGCAGCAGCACCAAGGGCTACACGGGGCACACGCTGGGCGCGGCGGGCGGCGTGGAAGCGGCGGTGGCGATGCTGGCGCTGCAACACGGCTTCATGCCCGCAGGCCTGAACGTGCAGACGCCCGACCCGGCCCTGCACACACTGTACCTGCGTGAACCGCGAGAGCAGCGGTTGCGCGCGGTGGCCAGCAATTCTTTCGGCTTCGGCGGCAGCAACGCCAGCCTGATCTTTGGTGCAGCATCATGATGCTGCACGTCAAAGTCAGTGGCATCGGCCTGCTCGGACCCGGGCTGGCCGGTTGGGCCGGCGGCCGCGCCCTGCTGCAGGCTCCGCAGCTGTGGCAAGCCGCCGCCACGGTCGTGCCCGCCCCCAACCGCCTGCCTGCCACCGAGCGGCGCCGCGCGGGCCTGGTGGTGAAGGCGTCGATCGTGGTCGCCGATGAGTCGCTGGCCGGCTCGGACCTGGACCCGTCGAGCCTGGCCACCGTCTTCAGCAGTTCCACCGGCGACCCCAGCAACTGCCACTTGCTGTGCGAAGCCTTGGCGGCGCCAGAACGGCTGGTGTCGCCGACCCGCTTCACCAATTCCGTGCACAACGCGCCGGCCGGCTACTGGCACATCGCCGCGCAGTCACGCGCAGCATCGACAAGCCTGGCCGCTTTCGATGCGAGCTTTGCCGCCGGCTTGCTGGAGGCCGCCGTGCAATGCACGGCCACCGGCGAACCCGTGTTGCTGGTGGCATGCGACGTGCCCTACCCCGAACCCCTGCACGCCGTGCGCCCGGTGGCCGACGTGTTTGCCGTGGCGCTGCTGCTGTGCCCTGCGGCTGCCGGTGGGCGCGGCTTGTCGCTGCAGACCCTGCCCTCGGCTTCCTCGCTCACCACCCACTGCGGCTACCCGGGCCTGGAAGCCGTGCGCCGTGGCATCCCGGCGGCGCGCGCGCTGCCGCTGCTGCAGGCGCTGGCGGGCAGCAGCGCGGCCGACGTCGTCATCGAAGGCTTGAGCGACATGGCACTGCAGGTGCAGGTGGCGGCGTCATGAGCCCGCAGACGCTGAACCATGCCGGCATTGCCGCGCGCGTGCCGCACAGCGGCAGCATGTGCCTGCTGCACAGCGTGCGCGCGTGGTCGGCCACACACATCGAATGCAGCGCCCTGAGCCACCGCGACCCGGCCAATCCGCTGCGGGTGCAGGGCGTGTTGATGGCCGCAAACGGCATCGAATACGCCGCCCAGGCGATGGCGCTGCACGGCTCTTTCAACGCCGCGCCGGGCAACGCACCGACGCCGGGCTTCCTGGCCAGCGTGCGCGGTGTGCGGCTGCAGGTGCCGCGGCTGGACACGGTCGAGGGCGAACTTCTCATCCACACCAGCAAACTTGCCGGCGACCACCAGCAGGCCCTGTACGCCTTCACCCTGCACGACGAAAGCGGCACCCTGCTGGTGGACGGCCGCGCCACCGTGATCCTCAACGCACTGCCCTAAGAGCCTGTGAAGCTGTCTGGACAGAAGCCCATGAACAAACCCCTGCACGGCAAACGCGCACTCGTCACCGGAGCCAGTGGCGCACTCGGCGGGGCCATCGCCCGCCGGCTGGCCGCCGACGGCGCCAGCCTGCTGCTGCACGGCCACAGCCGGCCCGACACGCTGCAGGCCCTGGCCGCCGAAATCAAGGCCGCTGGGGGCGACGCCGACTGCTGCATCTTCGACATCGCCGACGACAACGCCACGGCCGTTGCAGTGGCGCAGATGCTGCAAACCGGCCCGGTGCAGATCATTGTCAACAACGCGGGCGTGCATGACGACGCGGTGTTCCCCGGCATGAAGGCCGAACAGTGGTACCGCGTCATCGACGTGTCGCTGCACGGCTTTTTCCGCGTCACGCAGCCACTGTTGCTGCCCATGCTGCGCACGCGCTGGGGCCGCATCCTCAATGTGTCGTCGGTGACCGCGCTGGCGGGCAACCGCGGCCAGGTCAACTACGCGGCGGCCAAGGGCGCGCTGAACAGCGCGACAAAGGCGTTGGCGCTGGAGGTGGCCAGCCGCGGCGTGACTGTCAACGCGATCGCGCCGGGGCTCATCGATTCGCCGATGGCGGCGTCGGCCTTCGACGCCGAAGCCATCAAGCGCCTGGTGCCCGTGCAGCGCGCCGGCACGCCCGAAGAAGTGGCCGCGCTGGCGGGCTTCCTGGCCAGCGCCGAGGCCGGCTACATCACCGGGCAGGTGATTTCGATCAACGGCGGGCTGTACTGACGGGCTGCGGACCTAACGTTTTTTTGGCGGGGAACCTACTGCTGGGCCGGCGCAGCGGCCAACCCAGAGAAGGCCGGGCCGCTGAGGGCTTCCACGCCGTAGCCGCGGTTCACGTCCAGGCCGGTCACGTGCCAGTCGTGCGCAGGCAGCCGCAACGGGTGCACCACCTCTTCATAGGACCGCATGGGCCACAGCACACCAAAGCGGCGCTGGTGCTCGAAGGTGTCCACCTCGGCCACCGCGCCGCGGGTGCCGGTGAAACCCTCCAGCGTGAAACGCACCCGGCGCGTGACACTGTCTTCGCGGTCCACCAGCAGCGCCAAGCGGTCACGCGACACCAGGCCGAGGCCTGGCGACAAATCCACCTGAACCACATCGCACAAGCGGCCGTGCACGCGCTCGGTACCCGCCAGTTGCGCCGGCGGCAGCGTCAACCCACTGCGCCCTGCCAGCCACAGGGGGCCCAGCAGGAAGAGCCCATAACATTCAGCCACCACGGCGGCGGCGCTGCGCCGCGCGTCGTCCGCACTGGCGACGCCGTCGTACCAGACCTGCACGCTGCCGGGACGGCCCACGCTGCCGCCACTGCCCACTTCGCCATTGCCACGTTGCCACAACACCTGCTTGACGCCGGCCGGGCCGCGGTGGGTCTGCGCCACCACGCCAGCCTTCAGCAGCAGCCGGTCTTGCGCAGCGCCACGGTAGCCGGCGTCCACCACCTCGGGCTGCACGCGGTGGATCAGCGGGCGCCACTGGCCGTCGTAGCCGATGTTGATGTCTGTGATCGTGCGGTAGGCCTCCAGGCCGTGCGCCAGCGCGCTGTCGTTCAGCCGCTTCTGGGCGTCGGCCGCAGCGCTGGCCGACTGGTTCAAGGGCAAAGGGCTGGCACAGCCGGCGAAGCCCGGCAGGGTCAGAGCGAGCAACAGCTTTCGGCGGGAAATGTCTGGCGTCATACGGCCAAGATAACAGGGCGGCGGGGCAAACCGGAGCGTGGGGCTTTGGCTGAGCGCGGGGCACCGCGCCGCACTGCCTCAACTACCATCGCCTCGCTGCTGCAGTGAGGCAGGGCGGCAGTGCAGCACCTTGCGGGAGTGAATCAGGAGTGAGCATGAATCAGTCTGCAGGGTGGCGATGACGCTGTCGCGCCGCGCCGCCGCGCTGGCCACAGGCTGCAGCCTGCTCGGCGGCTGCAGCCTGGCGTGGCGCCCAAGCCCGATCACGATGGACCTGCTGCAAGACGACAACGCCTGCCTCGCGCAAGCCCCGGTGCTGCTGGTGCTGCTGCCCGGCGCCAACATGCAACCCGCCGAAATGCTGCAGCAAGGCATGGTGCGGGCCGTGCGCCAGCGGCGACTGGCGGTGGATGTGGTGGTGGCCGGCGCGGGGCTGGAATACGTCTACGACGGGAGCATCCTTGACCGCCTGCAGCAGGACGTCATCGCGCCCTACCGTGCACGCGGCTACAGGCGCATCTGGCTGGCCGGCATTTCATTGGGCGGCTTTGTTGCATTCGGCTACGCGCTGCGCCACCCGGGGCAGATCGAAGGCATCGTTGCGCTGGCGCCGTACCTGGGCCGGCGCACGCTGGTGCAGGAAGTGGCGGCGGCGGGCGGGCCCGCACGCTGGCGCAAAAGTGCCGTGGCACGCCCTGCGGACGATGTGGACCACGCGCTGTGGATGTGGCTGGCGTCGCGGCCCGCGGGTTCCCTGGCCGAGGCACCGGTCCTGCATCTGGGCTATGGCCGCGAAGACCGCTTTGCCGAAGGCCACCGGCTGCTGACGCAAACGCTGCCGGCAGCCCAGGTCAGCGTGGTGCCGGGCGGGCACGACTGGCCGGCCTGGCAGCCTTTGTGGTCCGACTGGCTCGACCGCCGGCTGCTGCCCACGTCGTGCGGCGCATGAAGCCTCTGCCGATTTCACCGCTCACAGTCGTGGCGCAAGGCCTGGCCTGCGCCACAGGTGTCGGCTTGCTGACTCTGGCCGACGCGTTGCGCAGCAGCCAGCAGACCTTGCAGCCAAACGACTTCACCGCCGGGCCGCTGCCGTGCTGGATCGGCCGCATGGCCGCCCTCGACGACACCCGCCTGCCGCCCGCGCTGGCGCACTGGGACTGCCGCGCCGCCCGCGCGGCCTGGCTCGGGCTGCAGGCCGATGACTTCATCGGCAGCGTCGCGGCCGCGCGCTTGCGCCACGGCGCGGCACGGGTCGGCTTGGTGCTGGGCACGTCGGCATCGACGATCGGCGTGTCGGAACAGGCCTATGCCGCACCTGCTGCCGACGGCGGTTTCCCGGCCGCGCTGCGCAGCGAGACCCTCAACTCGATCCACGCCGTGACCGCCTTCGTGCAGGAAGCGCTGGCGTTGCAAGGGCCTTGCACCACGGTGTCCACCGCCTGCTCATCCAGTGCCAAGGCCTTTGCACAAGCCGAACGTTGGCTGCGCCTGAACCTGGTGGACGCCGTGGTGGTGGCCGGCGTGGATGCGCTGTGTGGCAGCGTGCTGTACGGCTTTGCCGCCCTGCAGCTGTTGTCGCCCGAACCTTGCCAACCCTTTGCAGCCGGGCGCCGTGGCATCAGCGTCGGCGAGGCCGCGGGCTTTGTGCTTTTGGAGCGCGGCGCCGGCGACTTGCAGCTGCTGGGCCACGGCGAGAGCAACGACGCCCACCACATGTCCACGCCGCACCCGCAAGGCCTGGGCGCTGAAGCGGCGCTGGACGGCGCGCTGGCACGCGCCGGCATCGACGCGGGCGACATCGACTTCCTGCACCTGCACGGCACCGGCACCACACGCAACGACGATGTCGAAGCTGCCCTGGTGGCGCGCCGCTACCGTTCCGGTGTGCATGCCAGTGCCACCAAGGGCCTGAGCGGCCACACGATGGGCGCGGCCGGCATCGTCGGCGCACTCGTGGGCTTGCTGACGCTGCGCGACGGTCTCTGCGCCGGCACAGCGCAGACAGCGGTGGTGGACCCGGCGCTCGGGCCAGTCTTTGCGCAGCAGCTGCAGTTGAGAGCTAGCGTTAAAACTGTGCGGGTTGCCGCCAGTCACTCCTTCGGGTTCGGCGGCAACAACTGCGTGTTGATCTTCGGTCGCGGCAGCGCATGAAGGCCCTGCCATGACCCACCGCGTCTGGATCGACGGCATCGCGCTCTGGTCACCCACGATGCCGGGCTGGGACATCGCGCGCGCTGCGCTGCGCGGCGAGCCGACACCACCGCTTCAGCCCGCCAGCAGGCCGGCACCCAGCCTGTTGGCAGCCAATGAACGCCGCCGCGCGCCCGACGCGGTGCTGCTGGCCCTGGAAGTGGCGTCGCACGCGCTGGCCGCGTCGGGCCACAGCGCCAGCACTGTCGCCAGCGTCTTTGCATCGACACACGGCGACCTCGCCGTCACCGACGCGCTGTGCACCACCCTGGCCGGCGACCCGCTGCTGCTGTCGCCGACGCGCTTTCACCATTCGGTGCACAACGCCGCGTCGGGCTACTGGGCCATCGGCAGCGGCAGCGCGGCGGCCAGCACCGCGCTGGCGGCCTTCAACGAGACCTTTGCCACCGGCCTGCTGGAAGCCTGCGTGCAGTGCACGGCCGACGCCCAGGCCGTGCTGCTGGTGGCCTGTGACACCGAAGCCAGCGGCGCGCTGCGGTCCGTCAACCGCAGCCGCGGCCTGCTGGCCGTGGCCCTGCTGCTGGCACCGGTGCGCGGTGCGGCCAGCGGGTGGGCGCTGGACTGGTCGGTACAGGACGCAAGCGTGGCCGTGCCGGTGCTGCATTCGGCCGCGGCCCGCGCGCTGGCCGACAACGCCACGGCGGCGGCGCTGCCGCTGTTCGAGGCGCTGGCGGCGGACGCCAGCTGCAGGCTGGCCTGGCCCGACGCCAGCTGCACGCCGGCCTGGCCCGACGCCAGCTGCACGCCGGCCTGGCCCGACGCCAGCTGCAGGCTGGCCTGGCCCTTGTCCGCATCGCGCTCGCTGCACTTGGTCTTGCAACCCCTGGCCGCTGAAGCGCCGCGCGCGCCTGCGGCATGATGCCAACATGTCTTCCGATGTCCGCACCGCCATGACCCCAGATGCACCTTTGCCCGCGCCGACCCATGACCTCATCATCATGGGCGGTGGCCTGGCGGGCCTGACGCTGGCGCTTCAACTGCGCCAGCGCCTGCCGGACCTGAAAGTGCTGGTGTTGGAACGTCGTGCCCACCCGGTGCCTGAGGCCTGTCACAAGGTGGGTGAGTCCACTGTCGAAATCGGCGCCCGGTACTTTGAAAAAGTGCTCGGCCTCAAGCAACACCTGCTGGACGCGCAGCTGAAGAAGTTCGGCTTCCGCTTCTTTTTCAGCGAAGGCCGGCGCGACATCGACGCCATCACCGAACTCGGCGCCAGCCGCCCGCTGCCGGTGGGCAGCTGGCAGATCGACCGCGGCATCTTCGAGAACTTCCTGGGTGCCGAGGTGCAGCGCCGCGGCATCGACTTCATTGACGACACCGCGGTGCGCGAGTTCACGCTCAGCGACGAAGACGATGGCCTGCACAGCGTGCGGTGGCAACGCGGAAATGGCGAAAGCGGCAGTGAAGTGCGGTGTGCCCAGGTGCGCTGGCTCATCGACGCGTCAGGCCGCGCCGGGCTCATCAAGAAGAAGCTGGGCCTGGCGCGCGACAACGCCCACGGCGCCCACGCGGTGTGGTTCCGCATCAGCCAGCACATCAAGGTGGACGACTGGTCACAAGACCCGGCCTGGCAAAGCCGCTGCATCACGCCCACCCGTTGGCTGTCCACCAACCACTTGGTGGGCGCGGGCTACTGGGTGTGGCTGATTCCGCTGGCGTCGGGCTCGCATTCGGTGGGCATCGTGGCCGACCCGCGCTGGCACCCGTTGGAGAAGATGAACACCTTCGATCGGGCGATGGACTGGCTGAAGGAATTCCAGCCGCGGCTCTTCGACGACCTGGACCGCCAGCGCGACAAGCTGCAGGACTTTGCCTTCTTCCGCCGCTTTTCATTCGACTGCACGCAGGTGTTCTCCGACCGCCGCTGGGCCTTGACTGGCGAGGCCGGGCGCTTTCTCGACCCCTTCTACTCACCCGGCAGCGACTTCATCGCGATCGGCAACACCTACATCACCGAGCTGGTGGCGCGCGACCGGGCCGGCCAGCCGCTGAACGCGCACACCCGCATCTTCGAGCAGGTCTTCAAGTCCTTCTACGACAACACGCTGGCGCTGTATGTGGACCAGTACGGCATCTTCGGCGACCCCGAAGTGCTGCCCATCAAGGTCTTCTGGGACTACACCTACTACTGGGGTGTGCTGGCCAAGTTCTACTACCACGACAGCCTGTCGGACCTGGTGGCACTGTCGCACCTGCGGGACGAGATGGTGGGCATGCAGCCCCTGAACATGGCCGTGCAGACTTTTGTGCGCGACATGTGCGCCCACAGCCGCAAGCGCAACCACGCGGTGATGCTCGACCAGGCCTCGCTGCCATGGTTTGTGGAACTCAACCGCAGCCTGGCCGACCGCAACGACAGCAACGACAGCGCCGCCTTCCGCAACGCGCTGAAGGCGTCGGCGCGGCTGCTGCGAGAGCTTGCCACGCAGATCCTGGACCATGCGGCGGCCGACTGCCCGGCGCTCGACGGCAGCGCGCTGCGCGCGGCGATCGACGCTGCGGGCGGCCCGGTGCGGGGCGGCGCCCAGCTGCTGTTTCCGCCGCTGGTGGACGAAGCCGAAGCGGTGCTGGCCGGGTGATGGAGCACTAAAGCTGAAACGGCGGCAGCCGCCGCCACTAAGTTTGAAACGGCGGCAGCCGCCGCCACTTGCGCCACAGCAGCAGCGGCAGCCGCAGCACAAATTCCACCATCAGCCGGCTGTGCATCCAGGTCAGCAGCAGGTTGTCGCGGCCGTACTGGAAGTGCGAAACACCGCCTTCGGCCGTGCTCAGGTACTTCACGGGTGCGTCGATGTTGAGCGGCTTTACGCCGCGCCACGCCAGGCGCACGACGGCTTCGGTGTCGAAGTCAAAGCGCCGCATCCAGGGCTGGCCGCGCATCACGGCGGCCAGGTCCTGCACCGGATAGACGCGAAAGCCGTACAGCGAATCGGCAATGCCGGCACCCAGCGTTTCAAGGTTCGTCCAGCCGTTGGACACTCGCCGCCCGCGCACGCGCAAAAGTGGCGCACTGGCGTCGAAAACCGGGCGGCCCAGCACCATGCAGTCCGGCCGCTGAGCTGAGGTCTTCATGAAGAGTGGGATCAGACCGGCCGGGTGCTGGCCGTCGGAATCCATCGTCAACACGTGGCTGTAGCCAGACTGCGCGGCCAGCGTGGCGCCGCGCAGCACGGCCGCGCCCTTGCCTTGGTTGTGCGGCAGCAGCCACACGTGCAGGCCGGGGTCTGCCAACGCCATGTCCTGCAGCATTTGCGCGCTGCCGTCGGTGCTGCCGTCCACCACCACCCACACCGGGTTCCACTGCGCGCGCGCCGCATTCACCGTGGCCACGACGTTGGGGCCGGGGTTGTAGCTGGGGATCAGCACCAGGTGACTTGAGGACGGCTTCATCGCGGCTTGAGGCCTTCGACAAAGTGGCCTTCTACCGCGGCCAGCAGCGCATGGTGGTCACCCGAGGGCGCGAAGCGCTTGCCCAGGCGGACAGAAAACTCGATCGGCAACGGCGGCAGCCGCCACAGCGGCCAGCCCTTGCCCAGGTAGGGCGAGCGGGTGTCGATGAACACCGCCTGCACGGGCACCTGCGCGCGGTTGGCGATGAGCGCGAAGCTGGCGTGGAAGGGGTTCACCGGCCAGCGTGTGGTGCGTGTGCCTTCGGGGAAGAGCACCAGCTGGCCGCCGTCGTGCAGGTCCTGCACGGCGCACTGGACCATGCCGAAGGCCGAATCGTTGCGGATGTAGCGCGCCAGCCGCGCACCCGGGCCCAGGAAGGGGTTGTGCACGAGGCTGGCCTTCATGATGCAGGCGCTCTTGGGCAGCCGTGCCACCAGCATCAGCGCGTCCAGCATGCTGGGGTGGTTGGCAACGACGATGAGACCGCCTTCATCGCGCAGCGGGTCCAGCGCCGCAGCGTCCAACCGCAGCATGCCGCTGGCCGACGCGATGCGCCAGAAGACGCGGTAGCCATGGGCGATCATCGCGCGGCCGATGCGCCGGCCCGCAGCCCGTGGCAGCACGGGGTACAGCAGCAGCGCCACCACGCTCCAGGCGATCGACACCAACCCCAGCAGCAGCAGTTGCGCCTGCAGGGCCAGCCACGCCAGCGGCCACCAGAAGGGGCGCGGGCGGCGGGATTCAGTCGTCGATGGCAACGCGCTCATCGGAGACCGCAAAGACCCAGCTCATGGCCAGGCCGAAGCTGAGGGCATTGCGTTGTTTGACGAGCGGGCTGGCGTCGAAGACTGCGCCGCTGAGGCTGTCGCCGCGCACAAAGCCGCCGACCCAGAGCTTGCCGTAGCGGCGCGATGCGCCGGCCGTCCAGCGCCAGCCGGCGTTGCCCGACGGTGCGCTGTACGCGGCCCGCGTGGCCGTGGCGTGGGTGGGTGCCACATCGTAGAAGTAGGCGTTGTACTGCCGCGTGGCCCACATCGGCCCGGCCTGCACGCCCAGGCCCCAGCCCTGCCAGAACAGGTCGAGGTTGAGCACCGGGTTGGCGGTCCAGCCCAGCGTCTGCGAATGGCGCTGCAGCGTGAAGACGGCCAGAACCGGCAGGCGCAAGTCAAGCTTCCAGGTGCTGCCGTGCGCCAGCCGCAGGTTCATGTTGGGCCCCACGGCCACGGTGGGGGCGAGGTCGGGCATGCCGGCACGCGCCAGGTTGTCGCTGCTGCGGGTGGGCGCACTGGCCGATACGCTCACATCGATGTCCATGCGGTCGCTGTCCAGCAGCACGGCGCGCGCACCTTCACGCGTGGCGCGGAAGATCTTGCCGCGGTAGATGGCGTAGGGTACCGGCAGCAGCAGGGTGTGGCTCTGGTCGCTGCCGCGGTAGTGCGGCAGCCGCAGGCCGCCAACGCCAAGGCCCAGTTCCCACAGCGGTTCGATGGCGCTGGGGGTTTTTGGCGTGATTGGCGCAATTGGTGTGTTCGGCGTGTTTGGCGTGTTTGGCGTGGCAGCCGTATCGACCGTCTGCGCAGCGGCGGCAAAAGACAGGGCTGCGATGCAGCACAGGCCCAGCGAACGCTGCGCAGCCGCCGCATGGCTGCGCATGCTGGAGGAACGGGACAGCAGGTGCGCCAGGGTCATCGCAGGGGACATTCAAAGTGGGTGGGTCGGTGCGGGCGTGAAGGCCGGTGGGCACTGGCTGCGCAGGCGCTGCGCCGGATTATCGCGACTGCGGCCGATGGTAGGCTCGACGCGTCATGATCCTGCGCCACCGGCGCTCCTGCAGTGCCGCCGAGCCGCAACGCCAACACGCCCCCTCTGCCCGCGTCGGCCCCGCCGACACGGCCCACGGCCTGGCGCGACGAAATCTGGCAGCAGATGCGGCGCCGGTTCTGGCTCAAGTTCTTTGGAATCTCGGGCTTCATGTGGCTGTTCTTCGTCGGCTACTTCCAGGTCTTGCGCCACCCGGTGCGGCCCGTCACAGAAATGCCGCTGACGCTGCTGGACCAGTGGGTGCCTTTCGAACCCCTCGCGCTGGTGGCATACGTGTCGCTGTGGGTCTATGTGGGCATCCCCGCCGGCTTGCTGCCGAGCTTGCGCCAGCTCGTGGCCTACGGTCTGTGGGCAGGCGCACTGTGCATCACGGGCCTGGTCTGCTTCTATGCCTTCCCCACCGCCGTGCCGCGGCCGCTGATGCCGGTGGACGTGGCGCAGCACCCGGGTTTTGCACTGTTGCAGGGGGTGGACGCGGCGGGCAACGCCTTCCCGTCCCTGCATGTGGCCACCGCGCTTTTCAGCGCTTTCTGGATCGACCGCCTGCTGCGCCAGTTTGCTGCACCCTGGCTGCCGCGCGCGGTGAACGTGCTGTGGGTGCTGTTGATCGTCTATTCGACGATGGCGATCAAACAGCATGTGGCGCTGGACGTGGCCGGCGGCACGCTGCTGGCCTTGCTGTTCGTGTGGTCGTCGATGCGCTGGTTCCCGGGCAACCCCGTAAAGGACGCTCGATAGAATCGGCGCTCACTTCTCTTGCACCTTGCAAGATCGCGCCCGCATGGCCCACGACCCATCCAAAGACACTGCAAAACCGGCCGTAACCGCGCCCGCCAGCAACTTCCTGCGCGGCATCATCGAACGCGACCTGGCGTCCGGCGCACTGGCCGGCCGCCTCTTCGGCGGCAGCCCCGGCGACGCTGCGCACCACCGCGCCGGGCCCGCGGACCCGGCACGCATCCGCACCCGCTTTCCGCCAGAGCCCAACGGCTACCTGCACGTCGGCCACGCCAAGGCCATCTGCCTGAATTTCGGCCTGGCGCAGGCTTACGGCGGCGTCTGCCACCTGCGATTTGACGACACGAACCCCGAGAAGGAAGAACAGGAGTACGTGGACGCCATCATCGAAGCGGTGCACTGGCTCGGCTTTGACTGGACGGTCGATCAAGATGGGGTCCGCACGGCGCACCTCTACTACGCCAGCGACTATTTCGACTTCATGCACCGCGCGGCGGTGGCGCTCATCGGCGCCGGCCTGGCCTATGTCGATGAACAAAGCGCCGATGACATGCGCAAGCACCGCGGCGACTTCAACACACCCGGCACCGACAGCCCTTTCCGCAGCCGCACGCCGGTTGAAAACGCGGCCCGCTTCGAGCAGATGCGCAACGGTGAGTTGGACGACGGCGCCGCCGTGCTGCGTGCGCGCATCGACATGGCCAGTCCGAACATCAACCTGCGCGACCCCACGCTGTATCGCATCAAGCGCGCCACGCACCACAACACGGCCGACCGCTGGTGCATCTACCCGATGTACACCTATGCGCACCCGATCGAGGACGCGCTGGAAGGCATCACCCACAGCTTCTGCACGCTGGAATTCGAAGACCAGCGGCCCTTCTACGACTGGCTGCTGGACAACCTGGCCACGCTCGGCCTGCTGGCGCGACCGCTGCCACACCAATACGAATTCGGGCGGCTGAACCTCAGCTACATCGTCACCAGCAAGCGCAAGCTGCGCGCGCTGGTGGAAGAGCACATCGTCAGCGGCTGGGACGACCCGCGCATGCCGACGCTCTTTGGCATGCGCCGACGCGGCTACACGCCCGCCAGCATCCGCGCCATGGCCGACGGCACGGGTGCCAGCAAGACGAACATCTGGCTCGACTATGCGGTGCTGGACGGTTGCCTGCGCAGTGACCTGGACAGCGCTGCGCCGCGCGCGATGGCGGTGCTGGACCCGGTGCCGCTGCTGCTCACCAATTGGGCCGATGTCTTTGGCAGTGCCACACACATCGAAGCCTGCCACGCGCCCGTGCATCCCCAACACCCTGAGCAGGGCTTGCGCCACTTCGGCCTGTCCGAACAGGTCTGGATCGAACGCGACGACTTTGCCGAAGTGCCGGTGAAGGGCTTCTTTCGCCTGTATCCCCCCAGGACGCAGCCTGACGGCAGCGCTGTGCCCGGCAACAAGGTGCGGCTGAAATACGGCCTGGTCGTCGAATGCACCGGTTGCGAAAAAGACGCCGACGGCCGCGTCATGCGCGTGCTGGCGCGCGTGTTGCCCGACACCCGCAGCGGCACGCCGGGTGCCGACGCTGTCAAGGTCAAGGGCACGATCACCTGGGTGTCGGCCCGCGACGCGCTGCCGGCCACCGTGGTGCTCTACGACCGCCTCTTCACCGAAGCCCAGCCCGAAGCCGGCGGCCGCGACTTCCGCGAGGTGCTCAACCCGCGCAGCAAGCAGGTGCTCAGCGCCTACCTGGAGCCCGGCCTGGCGGGCACGGCGCGCGAGCAGCGCTTCCAGTTTGAACGCCACGGCTACTTCATCACCGACCGCCAGGACCACAGCGCCGAGCAGCCGGTGTTCAACCGCATCACGACGCTGAAGGACAGCTGGTCGCCGACGTAAAGATGAGCAAAAAGCTCGGCCGTCCGACACGCGAAAGGCGCGGAAGGTGCACCATGACGGGGTGTTGATTGCCCTGAAGGAGTGGTCCATGAACACCGTTGTCCAGTCGCTGTTTGCTGCCATGCTGTGCGTGGCCTTTTCAGCCCAGCAGGCGCACGCCGCCGGCCGCGTCGAAGTGCAGTGGCTCAAGCCCGACACCTACAGCGACGCCGGCCGCAGCAGCGTGGACCGCGAACGCGTCATGAAGAGCCTGGGCGACCACCTGCAGAAACTGGGCAAGCAGTTGCCCGATGGCCAGATGCTGAAACTGGACGTCACCGACCTCGACCTTGCCGGCGAGATCGAACCCTTTCGCTGGAAAGACCTGCGCGTGCTGCGCGGTCGCGCCGACTGGCCGCACATGAGCCTGCGCTACACGCTGACCGCCGACGGTCGCACGCTGAAAAGCGGCGACGCGCAGTTGAAGGACATGAGCTACATGTTGTCCAGCTTGGCGAGCCAGCGGCAGGAAGACCTGGCCTACGAGAAGCGCATGGTGGACCAATGGTTCAAGGCCGAGTTCAGCGCCCGGTAGAAACGTGGGCGCACTGCGACAGCCTGCGATGATTGGGCTTTCCCACCACTTCGCTGAAAGCCCATGACTCTGAAGCACAACCTTGCACTCCTGGCCGCCTGCCTGACCCTGACCGGGGCAGCCGCGCAAACCGACCCGCTGGCCAATGCAGCGGCAGAAACCGGCGCCGTCGTCATGCCCAGCGGACTGGTTTACCGGTCCTTGAAGGACGGCAAGGGCGCCTCGCCCGCCGCCACCGACACGGTGCAGGTGCACTACCGAGGCACCTTCCCTGACGGCCGTGAATTCGACAGTTCCTACAAGCGCAACAAGCCGGCCAGCTTTCCGCTCAACCGCGTCATCAAGTGCTGGACCGAAGGGTTGCAGCGCATGAAGGTGGGCGGCACGGCGCGGCTGACCTGCCCTGCGGCCACCGCCTATGGCGACAAGGGCGCAGGCGGCGAGATCCCACCCGGCGCAGTGCTGCGCTTTGAAGTCGAATTGCTGGCCATCAACCCTTGACCGAAGGCTGAAGCCTCTGCTTCATCCCTTTCACCAGCAACACCGCGGCGAGCACCACCGCGCCGGCCAGCACGCCCACCACGCCGTCGGCCAGTGACGGCAAAAGCAGTTGCGCCACCGTGCCGTGCCGCTGGACGGCCTCCTCGATGCTGTGGTGCAGCGCCGGCACACCGTGCACGAGGATGCTGCCACCCACCAGGAACATGGCCACCGTGCCGGCCACCGACAGTGCCTTCATCAGCCACGGCGCAGCACGCACGATGCCTCGGCCCAGGGCCTGGGCCAACGAGCCCGGGCGCCGGCTGAGCCAGAGGCCGAGGTCGTCGAGCTTGACGATGGCCGCGACAAAACCATAGACGCCCACCGTCATCAGCAGCGCGATGCCGGTCAGCACCAGCAGTTGCGTCTTGAAGTCGGCGCTGGCCACGGTGCCGAGCGTGATGGCGATGATTTCAGCCGACAGCACGAAGTCCGTGCGCACGGCGCCCTTGATCTTGTCGCGCTCCAGCGTCACCAGGTCCACCGCGGGGTCGCCCAGCGCCTGGGCTCTTGAAGCGTGTTGCGCCTCGTCTTCGGCGCGGCTGTGCATCAACCGGTGTGCCAGCTTTTCGAAGCCTTCGTAGCACAGGAACGCGCCACCCACCATCAAGAGTGGCGTCACAAGCCACGGTGCAAAGGCACTGATGGCCAGCGCCGCCGGCACCAGGATCGCCTTGTTGATGAAGGAGCCCTTGGCCACGGCCCAGACGACGGGCAGTTCGCGGTCGGTGGCAACGCCAGCCACCTGCTGGGCGTTCAGTGCCAGGTCATCGCCCAGCACACCAGCGGTCTTCTTGGCGGCCAGCTTGCTGAGCAAGGCCACATCGTCCAGCACGCTGGCGATGTCATCGATGAGGGTGAGCAGACTGCCGGTGGCCATGGGGTGGGATTGTCAGGCAGCGGGCAGCGAACGCTGCCACCTCATCGGCCCGCGCCGGCCCGGTCAGTGTCGGTGATGTCCTTGCACAACAGACGGGTTGGCGAACTCGCGGCCGACGACTGCGCGGGCGTACAGGTAGTTGCGGCGCGCCGGGTCGCTCAGGCCGTCAAGCTCCACACGTCCTCGTGCATCACACGGAAATGCCAGCGCCCGCCCGGGGTGGAAGAGCGACTCGAAACGCAACTCAAAACCGGTGTTTGCAACCGTGGTGGTGAGTGGGGCGGGCTGGGTGTGCATGGGGGGGTCGAACGAGGGCAGGGGGAATGCAAAGATAGGATGTAGCGGCCCACCCTGCCACAAGGCAAGCACGCGGGTCAATGTCAGCGCAGCGCCCGTTGGCGCGTCAGCACTTCACTGACACGCCGCTGCGCGCGCACCCGGCGCCACTCCCGTCAGCGATGCGAAGATCGCGCCCACGATGCGTGAAGCCTTCCTGCTCGACCCGGACCTGATCTTCCTGAACCACGGGTCCTTCGGTGCCTGCCCGCGCGATGTGTTTGCGCGATACCAGCAGTGGCAGCTGGAGATGGAGCACAACCCGGTGCAGTTTCTGGGCCGACGCTCGGGCGCGTTGCTGGCCGATGCGCGGGCCGCGCTGGGTGCCTACCTGGGCGCCAACGGTGATGACCTGGTGTTCGTGCCCAACGCCACCACGGGCGTGAACATCGTCGCCCGTTCGCTGGCGCTGCAGCCTGGCGACGAGGTTCTGGCCACCGACCACGAATACGGCGCCTGCGACGCGACCTGGCAGTTTGTCTGCCAGCGCGCGGGCGCCCGCTACCGCCGCGTGGCAGTGCCCTTGCCCTTCGAGCCCGGCACCTTTGCCGCCCGGATGCTGGCCGCCGCCGGGCCGCGCACAAAGATGATCTTTGCCAGTCACGTCACGTCCACCACGGCGCTGATCTTCCCGCTGGCCGAACTCTGCGCCGGCGCGCGCGCGGCCGGCATCCAGACGCTGATCGACGGCGCCCACGCGCCGGGCCAGATCGCGCTGGACCTGGGCGCGATCGGCGCCGACTTCTACACCGGCAACTGCCACAAGTGGCTGTGCGCGCCCAAGGGCTCGGCCTTCCTGCACGCGCGGCCCGAACGCCAGGCCGACCTGGACGCCACGATCGTCAGCTGGGGCTACCTGGCAGGGGTGAACGGGCCGTCGAGCCTGGACGCGTTCACCGGCCACAGCACCCTCGAACGGCGCTTGCAGTGGCAGGGCACACGCGACCTGGCGGCGTACCTGTCAGTCCCAGCGGCAATCGAATTCCAGACCCGGCATGAATGGCCGCGCCTGCGGGCGCGCTGCCATCAAGACGCCGTGGCCACACTGCACAGCGTGACGACGCGCAACGGCCAGGTGCCGATTGCGCCCGACGACAGCTTTGCGCAGATGGTGACGATCCCCGTGCGCACAAGCGACGTCAATGGCCTGCGTGCGCATCTGTTCAACCACCACCGGATCGAGGTGCCGGTGACGCAGCACAGAGGCCAGACCTTCGTCCGCGTCTCGGTGCAGGCCTACAACACGCAGGCTGAACTGGATGCGCTGGTCGGTGCCCTGGCCGACGCCGAGGTCTGAGTGCGCGAACGACGGCGCTGCAGGGCCAGGCCCGCCACCGCCAACAGCACGAGCCAGGCCGAAGCGGGCTCGGGCACCGCCAGGCTCAAGGCTGCGGCACCAAAGATCGCGTGCATGCGGGCGGACGGATGCAAGACGTCGGAAAACGCCGAGACACTGCACGCCGTGCCACCCAAGGCCGCCGAGAACGTGAAGCCCGTGCACGGCGCTGAAACGTTCGTGATGCCGTAAACGGCGCCGCCGTTGTTGAGCGCATCGTTGCGAACATTGCCGGCGATGCCCGCCAGATCGAGCAGGTCGATATCCAGACCCAGGGTCGCCTCGGCCAACACTTCCAGGCCCAGCATCAATGCGCTGAACCGCGCGCTGACGTCGGCGGACGCAAACTGCACGCCGAGCAGAGCGGCCTCTGGCGTCAGACCCAGGTCGGGCAGGTTGGCCAGCATCACATGCTGCGCGCCGTGCGCCGACAGAATGGACAAGCTGGCGAAGAGGTTGTTAACTGCGGCTTGCGCCGCCGCCTGGCGACCCGCCTGGTCGGCCGCGGTATTGCCCGTGAAGAGCGAGCGCGCATCCCGCATGTCGTTGCCGCCACCCACCACCACGTACAGGGCATTTGCGTCGGCCACGGCATGCGTTGGCGCCCACAGGCCCGCCACTTGGGCCAGCACGCCAGGAGGGGAGCCAGTCGCGCCAGTGCGGGCGCCCGCGAACGCGTAGTTGTTGCCCCCGGCCAGTGACGGGGCGGCAGGCAGCCCCAGCCCGGCGGCCAGGTGCTCCACCCATACCGGGCCGTCAGAGAAGCGGCCGTTGAAATAGGGCTGTCCGGCTGGAGGCTGGGTTCCTCCTGTGGCCAGAGAGAGGTTGCCGGTGTCGGACAAGCTGTCGCCGAAGACAAACAGGTTGGTGTACGGGCCGGCCTGGGCAGTGCCCACGCAAAGGGCTCCGAAGGCCAGTGAAATGAAAAGTTGGCGCAGGCGAATTGCCATGAACGTGTCTCCCTCAAGAGTCTTTTGAAGCGCAGAAGCTAACACGCGCCCTGCGCCGCACCGGAGCCCGCAACCCCCATCAGAGGACAACTCCCACCCCTCATTCACGGGGCCGGGTCGCGCTTACCTGGGTTTGCGGCGAACGCCCGGTCGAGGCGGCAGCCCGGTGTGCTGGGTCAGCACGCGCCCTGGTGTCACAGCAGGGGAGCGCACCACTGCCGGCGTGCTGTTCTTGCGCCGTGCACTCGTGTATTCACCGGCAGTGGCCGGCTGAAAACTGGGAATGAGGTGGTGCTTGCCGTTGCCGATGAGGTCGGCGCGGCCCATGCCTTTCAGCGCCTCGCGCAGCAACGGCCAGTTGTTGGCGTCGTGCCAGCGCAGGAAGGCCTTGTGCAGCCGGCGCCGGCGTTCGCCGCGCACGGTGTCCACTTTCTCGGCGCGTGCGGGGTCGCGGCTGATGCCCTTCAGCGGGTTCAGATCGGTGTGGTACATCGCCGTGGCGGTAGCCATCGGGCTCGGGTAGAAGGTCTGCACCTGGTCGGCCTTGAAGCCGTTTTTCTTGAGCCAGACGGCGAGGTTCATCATGTCTTCATCGGTGGTGCCCGGGTGGGCGGCGATGAAGTAGGGAATGAGGTACTGCTTCTTGCCGGCTTCGGCGCTGTACTGCTCAAACATCTGCTTGAAGCGGTCGTAGCTGCCGATGCCCGGCTTCATCATTTTCGACAGCGGCCCGCCTTCGGTGTGCTCGGGCGCGATCTTGAGATAACCACCCACGTGGTGTGTGACCAGTTCCTTGACGTATTCGGGGCTCTGCACCGCCAGGTCATAGCGCAGGCCACTGCCGATGAGAATCTTCTTCACGCCGCGCAGCGCGCGCGCGCGCCGGTACAGCTTGACGAGCGGGCCGTGGTCGGTATTGAGGTTGCTGCAGATGCCCGGATAGACACAGCTGGGCTTGCGGCAGGCCGCTTCGATCGCCGTGCTCTTGCAACCGATGCGCCACATGTTGGCGGTGGGGCCGCCCAGGTCGCTGATGACGCCGGTGAAGCCCTTGACCTTGTCGCGGATGTCTTCGATCTCGCGGATCACCGAATCTTCACTGCGGCTCTGGATGATGCGGCCTTCGTGTTCGGTGATGCTGCAGAAGGTGCAGCCGCCAAAACACCCACGCATGATGTTGACGCTGAAGCGGATCATTTCCCAAGCAGGGATCTTGGTGGTGTGGTCATGGCTGCCGGTTTCGTCGGCATAGCGCGGGTGCGGGCTGCGCGCATATTCGAGGTCGAAGACGTGGTCCATCTCGGCCGTGGACAGCGGAATCGGCGGCGGGTTGATCCAGAGGTCGCGCTCCCCATGCGCCTGCACCAGCGCGCGGGCGTTGCCGGGGTTGGTTTCCAGGTGCAGCACGCGGTTGGCATGGGCATAGAGCACGGTGTCGCTCTTGACCTGTTCATAACTGGGCAGACGGATCACCGTGCGTTCGCGCGCGGGCATCGTCACCGCGCCGGTTTTGCCGGTCTTGCGCGATGCGGGCATGGAGATGACGCTGAGGTTGACGTCAGGCGGTGACGCCGCGGCCCCATCTTCCTTGGCGCAAGTCTCGCCCACCGAGGCAGCGGCATCAGCCGTCGTCAGGTAAGGGTTGATGTGCGAATCGATGCGGCCCGGGCGATCGACCTCGGTGGAGTCCATCTCGAACCAGTCGCGGAAAGGCACTTCAGCGTCGGCGCCCGTGCGGCGCATGAAGGCAGTCCCGCGCACGTCGGTGATGTGCGCGATGGATTCGCGCCGTGCCAGCCGGTGCGCCACTTCGATGATGGCGCGCTCCGCATTGCCGTACAGCAGCAGGTCGGCCTTGCTGTCAACGAGGATCGACCGCCGGACCTTGTCCTGCCAGTAGTCGTAGTGCGCGATGCGGCGCAAGCTGGCTTCGATGCCACCGATGACGACCGGCACTTCGCTCCATGCTTCCTTGCAACGCTGCGTATACACGAGCGTGGTGCGGTCGGGGCGCTGGCCGCCCTGGCCGCCGGGCGTGTAGGCGTCGTCGCTGCGAATCTTGCGGTCCGCCGTGTAGCGGTTGATCATCGAATCCATGTTGCCGGCGGCGACGCCGAAGAACAGGTTCGGTTTGCCGAGTTGCTTGAACGCATCTGCGCTCTGCCAGTCTGGCTGCGCGATGATGCCGACGCGGAAGCCCTGGGATTCGAGCACGCGGCCGATCACGGCCATGCCGAAGCTGGGGTGATCGACATAGGCGTCGCCGGTGACGATGACGATGTCGCAACTGTCCCAGCCCAGCTGGTCCATCTCGGCGCGGTTCATCGGCAGGAAAGGCGCGCGCCCCAGCCGCTTGGCCCAGAAAGGGCGGTAGCTGGTGATGGCTTTGGGCGGCGCGGGCGAGGCGGGGGCCAGGGCGAGGGTGTTCAAGAGCAGGGGCAGCAGCAGGCGTCAAGGCCGCCGGATCGGGAATCGATGCGGCCGGCGGGGGCTGAATTGTCGGGCCTGGGGCCTTTTTGTGGGCGCAGCAGGGCAAATGGGCGGCGCCGACGGGTTGGGCGGCGTTCAGAAATGTGCCCGACTGTGCCCAGAACTGCCCAGAAGTGCCCAGAAGTGCCGATTGGTGGGAGAGTGCTCGCCTGCGTCCGCCCGCGTCCTCAAGCCGTCATGCAAGGGACCGATAGTGTCCGGGATGGAAAGCTTTCTCATCACGGTCGGTTACGGTTCCCTCGCCCTGCTGGGCACGGCGGTCGGGGTTGCGCTGCTGGAACACTGGCGCCACCCGCAACGGGGCCGCATGACGCTGCCGCCACCACCGCTGCAGCGTGCGGCGCATGTGGATGTCGATCTGTCCACGCTGGGCGCTTCGGCGCCGGGTGGCGATGCAGAGCAGCGCCAGGCGACCGTCACCGAAGCCATGACCCGCATGGCACAGCCGGGCGCCACGGCGACGGTCTCCGACACGCAGCCGAACTGGATCGAGACCCGCCCGATGGTGGGCATGTCGCCCGAGACCGAAGCGCGCTGAAGTCGTCGCGGTCCCTGCTGCCACTGGAGCCGCAGGCTCAATCCGCCGCTTGGGCTTGCACTTGGGCGTGCGCGTCTGGCCGTGCTGGCGTTTCTGCCACGTCGTCCACGTCATCCGCCAGGAAGCCGCCACTCTGATGTGACCACAGCCGCGCGTAGATCCCGCCTGCGGCGAGCAAGCTTTTGTGGTCGCCCACTTCGACGATGCAGCCGCGGTCCATCACCACCAGCCGGTCCATCGCCGCGATGGTGGACAGGCGGTGTGCAATGGCCACCACCGTCTTGCCTTCCATCAGCTTGTACAGGCTGTGCTGGATGGCGGTTTCGACTTCGCTGTCCAGCGCACTGGTGGCTTCGTCCAGCAACAGGATCGGCGCGTCCTTCAGCATCACGCGCGCGATGGCGATGCGCTGGCGCTGGCCGCCCGACAGCTTCACACCGCGTTCACCCACGTGCGCGTCGTAGCCCTTGCGGCTTTTGGGATCGCTGAGGGTGACGATGAAGTCATGCGCCTCGGCGCGTTCTGCCGCGCGCAGCATCTGGTCCTCTCCTGCGTCCGGCCGGCCATAGACGATGTTCTCGCGCACCGACCGGTGCAGCAGCGAGGTGTCCTGCGTCACCATGCCCACCTGACGGCGCAGGCTTTCCTGGGTCACGCCGGCAATGTCCTGACCGTCGATGAGGATGCGGCCGCTTTCCAGGTCGTACAAGCGCAGCAGCAGGTTGACGACGGTGCTCTTGCCCGCGCCAGATCGGCCCACCAGGCCGATCTTTTCGCCAGCGCGAATGGTCAGCGACAAGCCGTCCACCACCTTGCGCGGGCCACCGTAGGCAAAGACAACGTTGTCGAAACGCACCTCACCGTGCGGCACGACCAGCACCTGCGCATCGGGCCGGTCCACCACCGACCGCGCCCGCGACAGCGTGGCGATGCCGTCCTGCACGGTGCCGATGTGTTCAAAGAGTGAGGCCATCTCCCACATCACCCAGTGCGAGATACCGTTCAGGCGGAAGGCCATTGCCGTGGCCGCCGCGACGGCGCCCACGCCGACCGCAGCGTCGGCCCACAGCATCAGGCTCGTCACCGTGATGCTGGCGATGAGCGCCACGCTGAGGATCTGGTTGACGGTCTCGAAGGCCGTGACGAGCCGCATCTGGCTGTAGGCCGTGCTCATGAATTCCTGCATCGCGCTGCGGGCAAAACCGGCCTCGCGGTGTGAATGCGAAAAGAGCTTGACGGTGGCGATGTTGGTGTAGGCGTCGGTGATGCGGCCCGTCATCAGCGAGCGCGCATCGGCCTGCGCCTGCGCCACCTTGCCAAGGCGCGGCACAAAGTAGCTCAGCGTCACCGCGTAGGCCGCCAGCCAACCCAGGAAGGGCACCATCAGCCAGGCATCGAAGACACCCACCACCGCCACCATGGTGGCGAAGTAGATGAGCACATAGACAAGGATGTCGGTGAAGATCAGCCAGGTGTCGCGCACCGCCAGCGCCGTCTGCATCACTTTCGTGGAAATACGGCCGGCAAATTCGTCTTGATAGAAGGACAGGCTCTGCTCGAGCATCAGGCGGTGGAAGTTCCAGCGCAGCCGCATCGGGTAGTTGCCGAAGATGCCCTGGTATTTGAAGAGCGCCTGCAGCGAGGCGAAGGCGATGCTCAGCAGCAGCACTGCGCCCAGCACCGACAGCATCCTGCCGTGCTGTTGCCACAGCGTCGCCGGCTGGGTGCTGGCCAACAGGTCCACCACGTGCGCCATCATGCTGAAGAGCAGCGCCTCAAAGGCGCCGATGGCCGCAGTGAACACCGTCAACAGCAACAGGTACGGGCGAACGCCGTGCGTGCATTCCCAAAGGAACGCAAAGAAGGTCTTCGGCGGTGGGCTGGGCATTGCATCCGGATACGGATGCACCAGCCGCTCAAATCGTTGAAACACGACCCCTCCCGGGTGGATCCCGGCGGCGCGCGGCCGCGCGGCGCCAGGCAACCAGGGATTATCTGGGGCGCCGATGACCGCCGCTTGGCCTGGAGGGTCTATGCCCTTCGGATGCGCAAGTCGGGCAGGAGGTCGCTTGATGCGAAAAAGGGGGGGGCCAAGAGGCGAAACCCCTCCACGCCGTTGCCGGTGGGAGGGGCGGGCAACCTAAGTTGCCAGTGGGGCTCCGGAGGAATGAAGTCCGGGGCTCCTGAGGCGCAGAGACTGCGCCGTCGGTGTTGCCTGAGAGCAGGCATGCTCAATCTACGCCCGCGCTCCTTGCGCCGCAAGCTGCAATTTCATCCATCACAGCGGCTTTGGCGTTAGCAGGTCATCCACCCAGGATTGCACGCGTGCGTTCACGGCATCGTCCATCCTGATCGTGCGGCCCCACTCGCGCGAGGTTTCGCCGGGCCATTTGTGGGTGGCGTCCAGCCCCATCTTGCCGCCCAGGCCGCTGACGGGCGACGCGAAGTCGAGGTAGTCGATGGGCGTGTGCTCCACGAGCGTGGTGTCACGCACCGGGTCCATGCGCGTGGTGATGGCCCAGATCACTTCCTTCCAGTCGCGGATGTCCACATCGTCGTCCGTCACCACGATGTACTTGGTGTACATGAACTGGCGCAGGAAGCTCCACAGGCCGAACATCACGCGCTTGGCATGGCCCGGGTAGGCCTTCTTGATGGAGATCACCGCCAGACGGTAGCTGCAGCCTTCGGGCGGCAGGTAGAAGTCCACGATCTCGGGAAACTGCTTTTGCAGGATCGGCACGAACACTTCGTTCAGCGCCACGCCCAGCACGGCAGGCTCGTCGGGCGGCTTGCCGGTGTAGGTGGAGTGGTAGATCGGGTTGTGGCGGTGCGTCAGCCGCGACAGGCGGAAAACCGGGAACCAGTCCTGTTCGTTGTAGTAGCCGGTGTGGTCGCCAAAAGGCCCTTCCAGCGCGTGCAGGTAGCCGCCTTTTTCCTTGAGCTTGACGCCGTATTCAGACCCGCCTTCGAAGCCAGCCTCAGCCGGCGGGATGTGGCCTTCCAGCACGATCTCGGCGCTGGCGGGCACCTGCAGCATCAGGCCGCCATCGCCCACGCTGCTGGCCACCACCTCGGTGCGGCTGCCGCGCAGCAGGCCGGCGAATTGGTACTCCGACAGTGAATCTGGCACGGGCGTCACGGCGCCCAGGATCGTCGCCGGGTCGGCGCCCAGCGCCACGGCCATCGGGAACGGCTGGCCCGGGTTGGCCCGTGCAAAGTCGCGGAAGTCGAGCGCGCCGCCGCGGTGCGCCAGCCAGCGCATGATCACTTCCCGACGGCCAATCACCTGCTGGCGGTAGATGCCCAGGTTCTGCCGTGCCCGCGGCGCCGGCACCGACTGCGGGCCGCGCGTGATGACGAGACCCCAGGTGATGAGCGGCCCGGCGTCGCCCGGCCAGCAAGTCTGCACCGGCAGCGTCGACAGGTCGATCTCGTCGCCCGACAACACCACGTCTTGGCAAGGGGCCTTGCCGCGCAACGCCGGCTTCATGTCCCACAGCGCCTTGGCCATCTGCAGCAGCTTGCCGGCGTCCTTCAAGCCCTTTGGCGGCTCGGGCTCTTTCAGACTGGCCAGCAGCGCGCCGACCTGGCGCAGATCGGAAACCTCGTCCGCCCCCATCCCCAAGGCCACGCGTTTGGGGGTGCCGAAGAGGTTGATGAGGCAGGGAATTTTGTAACCCTGGGGATTTGTACAGAGCACTGCCGGCCCGCCAGAACGAAGCAACTTGTCGCCGATTGCCGTCATTTCCAGGCGCGGAGACACCGGCTGGCTGAGCTTTCGCAGCTCACCGACACTTTCCAGTTGTTGGATGAAGTCCCGAAGATCGTTGTATTTCATGCCGATCTAGTCTAGCAAGTCAATTTTATATTCTTGACCATGTCTTAAGCGCTTCCTAGAATCCGCTCAGACCTGAATTTTCAGGGTTTACCCGTGTTGGTGCCAGCGCAATCGCGGCACACCCGTAGACAACGCTTGGCCGGGCAGCAGCCGCCCGAATGAGGCACGCGCCCTGCAATCGATTATCACTGTGGCCCTGCAACAAGCCGTCTGCCGGCGCAGTCCCAGAGAACAACAGGAGTAGCAAACAATGCGAGCCAGCGACATGCTGCGCCGGGCCCGGTTTTCCACCGCCCGATCGCTTTCGGTTTTTATCAGTGATGTCGGCCGCGGCATGCTGGAAGTCAGCCACAACACGCTGGCGCTGGTAGGCCTGCTCGCACTGACGCTTGGCCTCTTCGCCGGTGGCCGGAGCGAGACGCGGCACCAGGTCGAACAAGTGGCACTGGAGTGGCTGCAGACGCGCCAGGAAGCGCGCCAGGACGTGCAGGACCAGGCATCTGGCAATCTTTTGGCCAGCGTGGCAGAACCGGATGCCGTGAGCCGGGCCACCGCCGCCAGCCTGAAAGATCTGCCGCGCCAGCAGGCGACACTGGCCAACTGGATCGCCCGCCGCTACAAGGTGGCGCCCGAGCCCGTGGCCGCCCTGGTGCAGGAAGCTTTCACGATCGGGCAGCGCGCTGGCCTGGACCCGACGCTGATCCTGGCCATCATGGCGGTGGAATCCAGTTTCAACCCCTTCGCCCAGAGCGCGGTAGGCGCACAAGGCCTGATGCAGGTGATGACGCGGGTGCACGACGACAAGTACGTTGCTTTCGGTGGCAATCGGGCCGCCTTCGACCCGATCAGCAATCTGCGCGTGGGTGTTCAAGTGCTGAAAGAGTGCATCGCCCGCGCCGGCAGCGTGCAGGAAGGCCTGCGCTACTACGTGGGTGCGGCGCTTTTGGAAGGCGACGGCGGTTATGCGTCACGGGTGATGCTGGAGCAAAGCCACATGCGCCGGGTGGCGGATGGCGGCCAAGTGGCGCTGTCTGCGTCCAACACGTCGCCGTCGCCTGCACCTGCAAAGTCACCCAGCCTGCCGCAAAACCTGCTGCCCGTTGACTTTGCGCCGGCCGCCCCCGCGTCCTCCCCTGTCACCCCACCGGAACAGGTGGCGCTGCTGCGCTAAGGCAGCGCTAAAGCAGCGCTAAAGCAGCGCTGAAGCAGCGCTGAAGCAGCGCCAGCCCTGCGCAGAATGGTGCGTGAGCCGGCGCTACACTTCAAGTCTGCGCGACTGGCGATAGGGGCCACGCCCCGAGGTGGAAGACCACCGGGAAGCGCGGGCCGTGAGAGTCTTGACTCCTGCGGTTTCAGCCGTTCGCCTGGGCAGCCCTAGACCGCGCACCGACACACTCACAGTGTCGCTTCCTGTGCCATCCGAAGGCCCTTCACCCGAAGAGGACTGCCATGTTCGACCGTTCCACCTCCACGCTCGCGCTCACCGACCCTGAAATCTGGGCTGCCGTCCAGGCTGAAAACCGGCGCCAGGAAGAGCACATCGAGCTCATTGCCAGCGAAAACTACACCTCGCCGGCGGTGATGGCCGCGCAGGGTTCGCAGCTCACCAACAAGTACGCCGAGGGCTACCCCGGCAAGCGCTATTACGGCGGCTGCGAACACGTGGACGTGGTCGAACAGCTCGCCATCGACCGCCTGAAGAAGCTCTTCGGTGCCGCCCACGCCAACGTGCAGCCCAACTCGGGCTCACAGGCCAACCAGGCCGTGTTCTTCGGGCTGCTGCAGCCCGGCGACACCATCATGGGCATGAGCCTGGCCGAAGGCGGCCACCTGACCCACGGCATGCCGCTGAACATGAGTGGCAAGTGGTTCAAGGTCGTCAGCTACGGTCTGGACGCGCAAGAAGCCATCGACTACGAAGCCATGGAGCGTCTGGCGCATGAACACCGCCCCAAGCTCATCATTGCCGGCGCATCGGCGTACAGCCTGCACATCGACTTTGAACGTTTTGCCAAAGTGGCCAAGGCCATCGGTGCGGTATTCATGGTCGACATGGCTCACTACGCCGGCCTCATCGCCGCCGGCGTCTACCCGAACCCGGTGCCGCACGCCGACGTGGTGACCTCCACCACGCACAAGAGCCTGCGCGGGCCGCGCGGCGGCATCATCCTGATGAACGACGAGGCCGTTGCCAAGAAGATCAACAGCGCCATCTTTCCCGGCATCCAGGGCGGGCCGCTGATGCACGTCATCGCCGGCAAGGCTGTGGCCTTCCAGGAAGCGCTCACACCCTCATTCAAGGTTTACCAGCAACAGGTGGTCGTCAACGCCCGCGTGCTGGCCGAAACGCTGATCCAACGCGGGCTGCGCATCGTCAGCGGCCGCACCGAAAGCCACGTCATGCTGGTGGACCTGCGCCCCAAGGGCCTCACGGGCAAGGAAGCCGAGGCCATCCTGGGCGCGGCGCACATGACCTGCAACAAGAACGGCATCCCGAATGACCCGCAAAAGCCCATGGTCACCAGCGGCATCCGCCTCGGCAGCCCGGCCATGACCACGCGTGGCTTCGGCGAAGCCGAAGCGCGCCAGACCGCACACCTGATTGCCGACGTGCTGGACAACCCGCGTGACGAAGCCACGTCGGCCGCCGTGCGCGCCAAGGTGGCCGCGCTGACGCGCGACTTCCCGGTCTACCGCTGAGGCAGGCAGAAGCACCCCGCCCGCATGCGCTGCCCCTTCTGCGCCCACGAAGACACGCAAGTCGCCGAGACACGCGAGTCCGACGAGGGCGACGTGGTGCGCCGCCGCCGTCGCTGCCTGCACTGTGAAAAGCGCTTCACCACCTACGAGCGCACTGAAATCGCGATGCCGGCGGTGGTCAAGAAGGACGGCACCCGGGTCGAGTTCGACCCGAGCAAGCTGCGCGCGTCAATGGTGCTGGCGCTGCGCAAGCGCACCGTCAGCGTCGAGCAGATCGATGCCGCAATGGAACGCATCCAGGAGAAACTGCTCGCCAGCGGCGCGCGCGAGCTGCCCAGCGCGCGCCTGGGCGAACTGGTGATGCGCGAGCTGAAGCGCATCGACAAGGTGGCCTATGTGCGCTTTGCGTCGGTGTACCGTGAATTTGAAGACGTGGACGCGTTCCGGCAGCTGATCCGCGACATCTGAGGCGCATCCCCCGGTCGGGGGGTGTGGGGGGGGGGATGGACAGGGTGCCCTCCAGAGTGCGGTGCCCGACGCACACCGCATGGGGACGCGCGGGCGGCGGCCTTTTCCTACAGTGATCTTCATCCGATCACTCCCAGGAACCGACCATGAACCGCAGCCCCTTCAGCGCCCGCCAAAGCAGCCAACGTGGCCTGACCTTGATCGAATGCGTGGTCACGATCGCCATCATCGTCATCACGCTCGGCGCCGCCATTCCCAGCTTCACCGAGGCGCGAGAACGCCGCCAGCTGGAAGGCGCAGCCGCGCAGCTGGCCACCGACCTCCGGCATGCCCGCAGCCTGGCGGTGTCGCAAGCGATCCCCGTCAGGGTGCGGGTGCAGCAGACCGTGGGCGGTTCCTGCTACGTCGTGCACAGCGGCCCGGCCGGCCACTGCAGTTGCACCAGCCAGGGCACTGCGCAATGCAGCACCGACGCCCGGGCCTTCCGCAGTGTGGGTTTTGATGCGCGCGGCCCCTTGCAGGTGGCGTCCAACTCCAGTTCGATGCTGTTCGACCCCAACCGCGGCACCGTCACGCCCACCGGCACCTTGCGCGTTCAGCTGCAGGGTGGGCAGGCTCTGCATCAGGTGGTGAATGTGATGGGACGCGTGCGCGCCTGTTCGCCGGCCGGCGCTGTGCCGGGCTACCCCGTTTGCTGACCCCCCAAGCTTGAGGGTCTGGATGACTGGCGGTGGCCGAGAGCCGACAAACGGCGCCAGGCATGCTTTGCGCGCGGGAAACACCGACCCACAATGCAGCGACTATGAACCACCCATCCGCCCCGCCCCGCCGCGCTGCCGGCTTCACGCTGATCGAGATCCTCGTCGCGGTGGTCATCGTCGGTATCCTGCTCGCGGTGGCCTTTCCCAGCTTCATGGATTCGATCCGCAAGGGCCGCCGCTCTGAGGCCATGTCTGCCATGGCGGCGCTGCAACAGGCGCAAGAGCGCTACCGCGGCAACAACGCCGCCTATGCCGCGTCGACGAGCGTGTTGGGCGCCGCCTCGTCATCCACACCCAACGGCTACTACGCCATCAGCGTCCTGTCGTCAACGGCCACCGGCTACGAGCTCCTTGCCGACGGCGCCAGCTCCTCCCAGAGCAATGACGGTGCCTGCGCCAAGCTCGGTGTGCAAATCAACGGCGGCAACATCCAGTACGGCGGCTGCAGTTCCTGCACCACCTTCACCTGGGCCGCCACCAATGCCTGCTGGAGCCGGTGATGAGGCGCACGCGCAGCACTCGACACGGCTTCACGCTCATCGAACTGATGGTCGTGGTGGCCTTGATCGCCGTGATCCTGGTGCTGGTTGCGCCGTCCTTCCGCGACATGATCCTCATGCAGCGTTTGCGGGGCATCAATGCGCAGGTTGTGGCTGATGTGGCGTACGCCAGAAGCGAGGCCATCAGCCGCGGCACCTTCGTGCAGGTGCGTTTTCAGTCCACCACGGGCAGCAACGGGATGACCTGCTACATCATCTATTCGCGGCTCGACAGCAACGACCTCCCGCAGTGTGATTGCACGGCGGCGGCTGGCGCTCGGTGCACCAATGCAAGCACCGTGGAAGTGCGGACGGCGCAAATGCCCATCTCTGAATCGGTGCTGGTCACGCCGCCGGCCGTCCCGGTTGGCAGCCGCAATTTCTACACTGTCGACCCCCGCACGGGCGGCTTGCTGCTAACTGCGGGGGATTTGCCCGGAGTCCCTGCGGATGAGTTTCCGATCGAGGTTTTCATCGACGCCAACCGCAAGTTTGTGGACGCCGTCGGCCTTTCGGGTCGGATCAAGGTGTGCGCACCCGCCGGCTCGACCGTGGGGGGTGTAGCGTGTTGAGCCAACGCCTGCAGGCCGCCAGGCGCGGGCAGGCAGGTCTATCGATCGTCGAACTCCTCGTGGGCGTGGCGATTGGACTGGTGATCACGGCTGCAGCCACCTTGCTGATGAGCGGCCAACTCGTGGAAAACCGCCGCCTGCTCACCGAAACCCAGGTGCAGCAGGACCTCCGGGCCGCCACCGATATCATGGCCCGCGAGATGCGGCGCGCCGGCGGCTCCAATGAGTTTGTGAGCCTGGAATCCATCTGGTACCCAGGCTCGGGCCAAGTTGTGAACAACAGCATGGCTCAGGTGTTGAACGTCACGTCTGCCACTTCGGTGGAGTTTGACTATTTTCCAGGGCCGTTCGTGAGCGCACCTCCCGGGCCAATGGGTCTGTCCAGGTTCAGCCTCCAGAGTGCGCGCATCAAGACCGAAATGGGCGGCGGCCCGCAAGACCTGACAGACGCCAACGTCATGCGGGTCACGGCCTTCACGCCCACCGTCTCCAGCGACAGCAGCGCGGCCATCGTATTGCCTTGCCCCAAGGTGTGTCCTGACGCCACCACGGCTTGCTGGCCGCGGTTCCAGGTCCGAAGAGGCAATATCGCCGTCGAGGCCGAAGCACTGCGTGACGCCACCGTGAAGCGGGCCATCAGCAGCACCGTGCGCCTGCGCAATGACAACCTCGTCTTCTTCGACCCCGCAAGCAACCAGATGTGCCCGCCATGAAGCCAATGGCACGCCGGCAGGGCCAGTTTCAACAGAAAGGCGCCGCCACGTTGATCGTGGTGATGGTGCTGTTCTTCATCATCTCGCTGGTTGCGGCGTACACCAACCGAAGCCTGATCTTCGAACAACGCACCTCCAGCAACCAGTACCGCTCCAGCCAGGCGCTGGAAGTCGCCGATGCGGGCTTGGAATGGGCTATCTCTCAGCTGAACTTTGAACGCCTGGAGCGTGTCAACGACCGTTGCCTCAAGAACACCGACCTCTCTTTGCCGCTGCCGCTTAGTTTTCGTCAGCGCTACCTGATCGTCGATCCGGCCACCGGCAAGATCACGCCGAAGCCCAACCCCGCAGGCGGTGGCGAGCTGAACGCCGCCTGTGTCTGGACCGGCCCGACCACAGGATGGTCCTGTTCCTGCCCCAGCACGGGCACGCCGTCACTGACCGCACCCACCGCGGCGGGCATCTGGCCAGCCTTTCGTGTGCGGTTCCGAAACATCCTGGGCGGGGGCACGCCATTTGTGCCGCGGCAGCCGGGCGCCATCTGGATTGATGTGGTGGGCTGCACGAGGGTGGATCCGGTCGGCAGCACAGACACGTGTTTGAACTTCGACGGCTTGGGCACGCTGAACGAGGGCCGGGCGGTCATTTCGTCCATCGTCACGTTGTCCGGCAATGCGGCCGGCCTGCCGCCGGCGGCGCTGACAGTGTTTGGGCCGGTCAACCCCACCGGCGCGCTCGCCGTCTACAACACCAAGCCCGATGGCTCCGGCATCACGATTCACGCCAGCGAAACTGTCACGATGGGCTCCATCGTGCTTCGCAGCGCTCCGGGCACACCCGCTGCCGGGTCCATGATCGACAACGACACCGCACTCAGCCCTGCAGCAGTCACACCTTTTACCGCTGCGCAGCGCATGTTCGCGTCCGTCTTCAAGATGCGTCCGGAAACCTTCCGCACCCAGCAGGCCATCGTCGAGCTGACCTGCCCAACGGGCGGCTGCACGGCCGGCGCGGTGCGCACCGCACTGGCCGCCAACCCGGGACGTCCGCTTTGGCTGACCGGGAGCCTGTCGGTGGACTCGGCAAACGACATCGGGTCCGCCGCCGAGCCCGCGTTGCTGGTGGTCAATGGCAACCTTGAATTCACCGGTGCAGGCCTTGGCGTCAACATCTACGGCCTGGTCTACACCCGCTTGCCGGTTCCCAACCCAGGTGGTTTGACCGGCTGGGTCACCAACGGTGCGGGCGGCCAGATCAACGGCGCCGTGGTGTCCGAAGGCGGCGTCAGCGGGTCTGGCAGCCCCACGATCGTTCACGACGCTGACGTGCTCAATCGCCTGCGCTATGCGGTGGGCACTTTCGTTCGCGTGCCAGGTTCGTGGAGGGATTTCAAATGAGCAGCGCCGCCCGTTCGCGGGGAGTGTCCCTGATCGAGGCCCTGGTGGCCTTGGCGGTCATGGCATTCGGTCTGTTGGGCGTTGTCGGGATGCAGGCCACGCTGCGCTTCAATGCCGACGTGTCGCGCCAACGTGCCGAAGCGGTGCGCATGGCGCAAGAGCAGATGGAGAACATGCGCTCCTTCGGTGTGTTGAGCGGCGCTGCTGTGCCCAGTGACCATGAGTACATCGACATCATCGCGGGCACCGACTACCCGGCGCCCCCATCTGGTTTCGCCAATACGGCCTTCACTCGCGTGACCACTGTCGTCAACCCGACGGCCGACAATCCAAAGATGAAGAGCGTGCAGGTCGCCGTGTCCTGGCTGGACCGCAGGACCGCCGCTGGTGGTCAGGCCGAGTCCGTGCTGCTGACTTCCAACATCGCCGAAGTGGCGCCTGAGCTGATGGCCTCGGTCGGCTTGCCCGGTGACCGCTCCGCAACTCAGCGGCCACTGGGTCGGCATCGGTCCATTCCCGTGGGCGCGGGCCCTGGGCCTAGCGGCGACACCAGCAGCTTTACACCGCCCGGTGCGCCTGCCGGCACCAGCTGGACTTTCCTGAATGCCTCCGGCCGAATCACCAACGTCTGCAGCGCGCCGGGCGTTTGCGTCTCTGCGCCGGGGTTCTTGGTCAGTGGCTTCATCCAGTTCATAGATCCGGCTACCCCTCCGACGCCCGCGCTGGGCGAGAACCCGAACGGTCTGGCAGCCTCTTTCCCCACTGTCGGCATGCAGGTGGCCTTGACCTTTCCAACAGCACCGGCGGTGCCCCCTGCCTGTTATGTGACTTCGGCGATACAGGGCCTCACCTACTTCTGCTACGTGCCGACCGACTCGGCCACTGGCGTGTGGTCTGGCCGCACCGGGCTGACCCCAGGCAGCCTGTTCGCCGCCACCGCGAGCGACGTGAGTGCCTCGCTGTTCAAGGTCTGCCGCTACACCCCAAACCCGGCGTCCCACACGCCTGCGGGCGGCAACGCTGCCCACCCGCTGGACTACACGGCCGTGCCCTCGTCACTGACGAATCAGAACTTCCTGATGTTCAAGGGCGGCGATGGCACGCTGGCCTACACCTGCCCTGCTGACGGACCCAGTCCATTGATCGACAGCACGACCTTCCGGCACCAACCCAGCGTCATCTGAATGGCTGCAGGCGGCCCGCTGCCCGTGGAACTTTCCGCGCTTGACAGGCAACGCCTGCAGGAAGCTCTGCAGCTGGCCGAAAGCTCATTTGGCTTGACCGAGCCCAACCCCCGTGTCGGCTGCGTGATCGGCCTCGAAGACGGGCGCGTGCTGGGACGCGGAGCCACCCGCCAAGCCGGAGGGCCGCATGCCGAAGTCGTGGCCCTGCGCGACACGCAGGCGCAGGGCCACCGCGCAAAAGGTGCGACCGCCTGGGTCACGCTCGAACCCTGTGCGCACCACGGGCGCACGCCACCTTGCTGCGATGCGATCATCGCCGCTGGTCTGTCACGGGTCGTGGTGGCGCTCGCCGACCCCTTCCCTCAGGTCAACGGCGCGGGCTTGGCACGGTTGCGGGCAGCCGGTATCAACGTCGTGCTGGCCGATGGACAGGCGGATGGCGACATCGCCGCCGCCGCACGCGAGATCAACATCGGATTCCTGTCGCGCGTGCAGCGCGGCAGGCCCTGGGTGCGCATGAAGATCGCGGCGTCGATGGACGGTGTGACGGCGCTGGCTGACGGTCAAAGCCAGTGGATCACGGGCGAGGCCGCGCGGCGCGATGGCCATGCGTGGCGGCGGCGCGCCAGCGCCGTGATGACAGGCATCGGCACCGTGCTGGCTGATGATCCGCAGCTGGATGTGCGTTGGGTTCCCACCGCTGCGCAGCCGCTGCGGGTGGTGGTGGACTCGACCTGGCGCCTGCCGCCGTCGGCCCGCCTGCTGCGTGGGCCCGGCGCCGTGCTGGTGGTGGGCGCGCGTGACCCGCAGCTGGCGCCGGCAGCGCTGGCCGCCAGTGGCGCCATGCTCCTGCAGGTTGCCGCCGCCGACGGGCGCGTCGACCTGGCAGGCATGCTGCAGCAACTGGCTGCGCGGGGCGTCAACGAGCTGCATGTCGAAGGTGGCGCCGTGCTCAACGGTGCCTTGCTGCGCGCCGGCCTGGTCGACGAACTGCTGCTCTACATGGCGCCGCGCTTGATCGGGCCGGGCCGCCCGATGGCACTTTGGCCTGCCCTGTCGACCCTGGCCGATGCACTTGACTACAAGCTCTTGGACGTTCAGCAGGTAGGCGACGACTTGCGCATTCGCGCGCTGCCCTGCCTGCCGAAACTGCGCGCTGCCGCTGGCGAAAAACCCGGCGGCGCCTGACCAGCCCGCAGGCGAGGCGGGCTGCGGCCGCCACGCCGCGGGGCAGGCCCGCACGAAGGTCCGTCGGCAGCCGGCAGCCTACAATTGCGCATGTCTATTTCCCCTGTTCCAGATCTGGTGGCAGAGCTTTCGGCCGGCCGGATGGTGATCCTGGTTGACGAAGAAGACCGAGAGAACGAAGGCGATCTCGTCCTGGCTGCAGAACACGTCACGCCAGAGGCGATCAACTTCATGGCCCGACATGCCCGCGGCCTGATCTGCCTGACGCTGACGCGTGAGCGCTGTGAAACCCTGCAACTGCAGCCCATGGCCAGCCGCAACGGCACCAAACACGGCACCGCCTTCACCGTGTCCATCGAAGCCGCGACCGGCGTGACGACTGGGATCAGCGCTGCCGATCGGGCCTGCACTGTTCAGGCTGCGGTGCGTCGTGATGCCATGCCGTCCGACCTGGTGCAGCCCGGCCACATCTTCCCGCTGCAGGCGCAGGACGGCGGCGTCCTGATGCGGGCCGGCCATACCGAAGCCGGCTGCGACCTGGCAGGCATGGCCGGGCTGCTGCCGGCAGCCGTGATCTGCGAAGTGATGAACGAAGACGGCACCATGGCCCGGCTGCCCGACCTGGAGCGCTTCGGCCGTCAGCACGGGCTGAAGATCGGCACCATCGCCGACCTCATCGGCTACCGCAGCCGCAACGAGTCCCTGATACAGCGCGCCGGCCGTCGCCTGCTGAGCACACCGCACGGCGAGTTTGAATGCACCGTCTTCCGCGACAAGAGCGGTGGCTTGCATCTGGCCCTGCACCACGGGCAATGGTCAGCCGCTGATGAAGTGCCCGTGCGTGTGCACGAGCCCTTCACGGCATTTGACCTTCTGGACACGCGGGGCGAAGGCCATTCGTGGCCCTTGGGCTTGGCACTGTCGACTCTGCGGGCGGGGCCTTTCGGGGTGGCCGTGCTGCTCAATTGCAGTGGGGACGCCGCCTCGCTCATGCTCCAAATCGCGCCCCAGATGGCTCCCCAGGCTTCACCAACGCCCAACCGCACCCAGATGGACCTTCGCACCTACGGTGTCGGAGCGCAGATCCTGCTCGAACTGGGCGTTCGGCGCATGCGCCTGCTGGGCAGCCCGCGCCGCATGCCCAGCATGGTGGGCTACGGCCTTGAAATCACCGGGTTCTTGGCCGCACCGGTCTGAAGGAAGAAGCCATGCAGGAAGCTGACAAGGGTGATGCGGGCGAATTGATGGGCGAAGGCTTGCGGATCGGCATCGTGCGCGCACGGTTCAACGACGCCATCACGCAGCGGCTCGGGCAGTCCTGCCTGTCCGAACTGGAGCGTCTCGACGTCAACGAAAGCGACATCAAGTACGTGACCGTACCCGGCGCACTGGAAGTGCCGATGGCGCTGAAAGCGATGGCGGAGAGCGGTGACTTTGATGCCTTGGTGGCACTGGGCTGCATCATTCGCGGCGAGACCTACCACTTTGAACTGGTGTCCAACGAAAGTGGTGCGGGGGTCACCCGGGTGGCGCTTGACCATGGCGTGCCCATTGCCAACGCGATTCTGACCGTTGAAAACGAAACGCAGGCATGGGCGCGGGCCGATTCAAAGGGGCGCGATGCGGCCCGCGTCGCCGTTGAAATGGCCAACCTTCTGGAAGACCTCTCGTGATCGACACACCTGCGCGCAAAGGCGCGGCGCCGAAGTCGGCACGCCGAAGGTCCCGTGAGTTTGCGCTTCAAGGGCTGTACCAGTGGCTGTTGTCCGGCGAATCGTCGGCGGCGGTGCTGGCACACATCGCCGAACAAGACGGTTTTGCAAAGTGCGACCGGCTGCTCTTTGACACGCTGCTGCACGGCTGCATTGAACAAGCCCCTGCGCTGGACGCCGTGCTCGCCCGGCACGCCGACCGCAAGACCTCGCAGCTGTCCCCCGTTGAACACGCGGCGCTGCTGATCGGCAGCTACGAATTGATGCACTGCCCGGAAGTGCCGTATCGGGTCGCCATCAATGAAAGTGTCGAACTGGCCAAGTCTTTCGGTGGCACGGACGGCCACAAGTACGTCAACGGCGTGCTGGACCGCTGCGCCGCTGATCTCCGTCCCGGCGAGTCACGCCCGCAGCCTCGCCCGCATGAAGTGGCTGCCAAACCCAAGGCTGAAGGCACAGGTTCGCCCTGAGCGGCAACCTGGCGACCGGCGGATGCTGCTGCCGCCACGCCTTTGGTCGCGTCGAGTTTCATTACAGTGCCAAAAGTTACACAATCCGGGTGCCGTGCTGATGTGCGGAAATGCCATCCAAATCAACGACTTAGAACCATCTCCAGACCGGCGGCACAAATTCTGCTTATGACCTCTCAATTCTGCTTCGGCAGCGTGCCGAACTCGTGGTAACCCGTAATTTGGAGAATTGAACGTGCGCCGGACACTCACCCTCATCGCTTTGGCCTCCCTCACCGCCCTGAGCGCAGGCTCTGCCAGCGCCTACGTGACCTACAGCGGCGTGGACGGGAACGGCAGCGCCAGCCGGCTGGCCACAACCCCCAACTCATCGTTGGCTGACAGCACCTTCCGGTCCAATCTCACTGGCGTTGGCACGGAAACCTTCGAAACCCAGACCGTCGGCGCTCCGGCTCCCCTGGTGCTGAATTTCGGCGTCGCGGGCACCGCCGAGCTCACGGGCGGCGGTGGTCGCGTGACAGCCACCGACAGCGGCTCAATCGGCGTCGGCCGCTACAGCGTGCCTGGTGGCTCGAACTACTGGGACGTGACGGCCAGTGCCGCCAACTCGTTCCAGATCAACTTCAGCCAGGAAATCGCTGCTTTCGGCTTCTACGGCATCGACATCGGTGACTTCGACGGCACGGTGCAACTGGATTTTGTGAACGGCGCCAACCAAGTGATTTCTTCGCTCAACGTGCCGAGCGCTTCGCGGGCTCTCGCAAACGGCAGCGTGCTCTACTTTGGCGTGATCGCAAGCAACAGCGCCGAGCTGTTCAGATCCGTCCGGTTCAACACCACTGGCGGCGGCGGCGTCACAACCGATGTCTTTGGCTTCGACAGCATGACCATCGGCACGCAAGCACAGGTCGTCCCCCCAGGTCGCGTTCCTGAGCCAGGCTCGTTGGCACTCGTCGGCGCAGCGCTGTTGGGTCTTGGATACGCCCGTCGCCGTCGCAGCTGATCAGGCTGGGCCAGCAAGACAACGACGGCGGCCGAGAGGCCGCCGTTTTTCATGGTGGTGCTTGGCTAAAGCTCGCTGAGGCCCAGAATTGCAGGACCGCTTCCTTCAGGACTGCATGCCGTGATCCGCACCGCCAGCCGGCTCGACTACATTGAGCCTTTCTACGTGATGGAGCTGGCCAAGGCAGCCACAGTCATCGCACAAAGCCCAGCATGCGACCCCGCACAAGGCGGCGAAGCGATGGTCTTCCTGAACATCGGCGAACCCGACTTCACAGCCGCGCCTGCGGTGCGCGACGCCGCACAGCGCTGCCTGCAGGGCGGCCACACCCAGTACACGCAAGCCACCGGCCTGCCGGCGCTGCGCCAGCGCATCGCGAGCTGGTACGGCAGCCGCTTCGGCGTGGCCGTGGATCCGGGGCGCATCATCGTCACCGCCGGTGCCTCAGCCGCGCTGCAACTGGCCTGCCTGGCGCTTTTCGAGCCCGGTGACGACGTTCTGGTGCCTGACCCCAGCTACCCTTGCAACCGCCACTTCGTGGCCGCCGTGGGCGCGCAGGCGCGGCTGCTGCCCACCAGCCCGGCCAGCCGTTTTCAGCCCGACGCAGCCAGCGTGCGTGCGCATTGGGGCGCGGGCACCCGCGGGGTGCTGCTGGCGTCGCCGAGCAACCCGACCGGCACGTCGATTGCGGCCGCTGAGCTGGCGGCCATCGCGCAGGCCGTGCAGGAACGCGGCGGCGTCACGCTGGTGGACGAGATCTACCTCGGCCTCAGCTACGACGAAGCCTTTGGCCACAGCGCGCTGGCCTTGTCGCCCGAGATCATCAGCATCAACAGCTTCAGCAAGTACTTCGGCATGACAGGCTGGCGGCTGGGCTGGCTGGTGCTGCCACCGGAACTGGTGGCAGCGGTGGAAAAGCTGGCGCAGAACCTCTACATCTGCCCAAGCACGCTGGCACAGCACGCAGCAGTGGCCTGTTTCGACGCCGAGTCCATCGCCGAATACGAGCGCCGCCGCGCCGAATTCCAGCGCCGCCGCGACTTCTGCGTCGCCGCGCTGAACGGCATGGGACTGCCCGTGCCCGTGCAGCCCGACGGTGCCTTCTACGCCTGGTTCGACTGCTCCGGCTACAGCGCCAGCAGCTGGGACTTTTGCCAGGACATGATGCTGCGGGCCCACGTCGCGCTGACGCCAGGACGCGACTTCGGCCCCGCCTTTGCCGAACGTTTCGTGCGCCTGTCCTTCGCCAGCAGCATGGCGCAACTGCAGACGGCCATGCAGCGGATGCAGCGCGAACTGGGTGCGCGGAAACACCGGTGAGCAGGCGTTAACGGCCGCGAAAAACGCCCCTTTTCGCAACGCCGCCGCCAGGCCCTGCCCTTAAGCTGCGGCACCGTGGCCTACAACCCCTTCCATCAGCGTGCCCAGGGCAACGCAGACACCCACCATGCCAGTGACGGCAGCGACTTCGCGGCCACCGTGGCGTCCATGCCACCGGGCTTTGATGCGCCGTTGCAGACCGATGACCCACAGACCGCCGGGCCCGACTCCGGCATCCTGGACAGCCAGCCCGCCCATGTCGATGCCATGGTCGAACACAGCCCCACGCTGTCGCACATCGGACGCTATGCGCTGAAGGGTCCGCTGGGCCAGGGTGGGCTGGGCCAGGTGCATGAAGCGTGGGACCCGCTGCTGTCACGAACGGTGGCGGTGAAGACGCTGCAGTTCGATGTCGACATGACTGAACGGGTGTCGCTGGACGGCCTGTTCTTGAACGAAGCGCGCGCCGCCGCAGGCCTGAACCACCCGCACATCGTCACCATCCACGACGCCGGCTTGTCCACGCAGGGTGTCTACATTGCCATGGAAAGGCTGCACGGCCGAGACCTGCGCCAGGCCTTGGCCGCCGGCTGGCAGCCCACGGCCGGCGAAGCCGCGCTGCTGGTCCGCCGAGTGGCTGACGCACTGGCCTATGCCCACGCCCGCGGCGTGGTGCATTGCGACATCAAGCCGGCCAACATCTTCCTGTGCCGCCGCGACAAACCGAAGGTGCTGGACTTTGGCATCGCCCGCGTCGCCCACAGCTCGGCGCTGACGCTGCTGGACGGGCTCATCGCCGGGTCCCCCCACTACCTGGCGCCCGAGCAACTGCAGGGCGGCACGGTGGACGCCCGCACCGATATTCACGCCCTGGGTGTCGTGTTCTACGAACTGCTGGCCGGGCGCAAGGCCTACACCGGCGACACGGTGGACCAGATCACCAACGCCGTGCTGGCCAACCACCCGGCGCCGGCGCATGAGATTTGTTCGGGCGTGCCGCCGCTGCTGTCGGCGATCGCCGCCAAGGCGATGGCGCGCGAACCCGGCATGCGTTTCAGCACGGCGGCTGCGATGGCCGCAGAGTTGCGCCGCTGGCTCGACCGCCATAGCGCGGCCGAGCCGCCCGCGCCGGCCGTGGCTCCACCGGCGACGCTGGAGCTGCCTGCGCTTGAACAGCCAGGCACCCGGCCCCGGGTCGGTGGCAGGCCGCGGGGACACGCGGCCAAAGTGGCGGTGGGCGCTGCGCTGCTGGGTGCAGCCCTGGTGGCGGTGCTGGTCGGTCGGCAAGATGCAGACCGCGACCGCGCGCCCCAGGTGCCCGCCGCAGCGCCAATGCTGGCAACGCCGGTGGCTGCCACAGCGCCGCCCTTAGCGCTACCCATAGCGCCCTCCATAGCACCATCGATCGCGCCCACGATCGCGCCCACGATCGCGTCCGAAATTTCTGCGGCGCCAACCGCTCCGCCGTCTCTGGCCCCTTCGGTCTATACGCCCATCTCCGCACCACCACGCCCCGCCGCAGCCCCGAGGGCCAAGGCGCCCGCCGTTTCGCGCAACACCACCACAGCCGTGGTTGCGGTGCCGGCTGCCACGGGCACGCTGCAACTCGCCATCAGCCCTTGGGGCCAGGTGGAGGTGGACGGCAGCCCGGCCGGCATCACGCCACCGCTGACGCGCCTGACCCTGCCCGAAGGCAACCACACCATCACCGTGCGCAACGATGACTTCCCGCCTTTCACGACCACCGTGCAGGTGCAGGCCGACAAGCAACTCACGGTGCGCCACCGTTTTGTGCCATGAACACAGCCCGCCGCTGCCTGCTCGCCGCGTTCTTCCTGACCCTGGCCGGTTGCGCCACGGCACCTCCGCCTGCACCCGCGCCCAGCGGCCTGGCGGAATTGATGGAGCGCCCCGGCGAACGCGCGCTCTTCGAAGGCATCCGCGCCTATGACGACGGCCAGTACCCGCAAGCCGAAGCCGCCTTGCGCAAGGCGCTGGAGGCCGGCTTGGCCAGCGCACGCGACAAGGCCAGTGCGCACAAGCTGCTGGCTTTCATCACCTGCAGCAGCAACCGGCTGGCCGAATGCGAAGCGGCCTTTCGCGCCGCCAAGGCCGCCGAGCCGGCCTTTGCCCTGAACCGCTCCGAAGCCGGCCACCCGCTGTGGGGGCCGGTGTATCGAAAGGTGATGCCCTAGCAGTCCGGGTGGTGCCGCCGGCATAATCGCGCCCGCCGATGACGCCGCACCACACCGCCAGCAGTACCGCTCACACGCCTGCTGAAAAGCCCGCCGTTTTCCAGCATCCCGTGCGCGTGTATTGGGAAGACACCGACGCCGGCGGCGTGGTCTTCTACGCCAATTACCTGAAGTTCTTCGAGCGCGCCCGCACCGAATGGCTGCGCGCCCTGGGAGTGGGCCAACAGGCCTTGCGCGACAGCACAGGGGCCATGTTCATCGTCACCGACACCCGTGTGCGCTACCTTGCGCCGGCGCGGTTGGACGACGAATTGCACGTCACCGTGCAACTGCGCCAGCGCGGCAACGCGTCGATGACCATCTCGCAGGAAGCCTGGCGTGGCAGCGTCGGGGACGGCACGCTGCTGGCCGAAGGCGAGATCCGCATCGGCTGCGTGGACCACGGAACCTTCCGCCCGCGCCGCATTCCGAATGAAGTCATGGACTCCCTCACATGAACAACGACCTCTCCATCACCACCCTCATCTTGCAGGCCAGCCTGGTGGTGCAGCTGGTGATGGCCGGGCTCATGATCACGTCGCTGGTCAGCTGGACGGTGATCTTCGGCAAGGTCTTCGGCCTGCGCCGCGTGCGTGGCGACAACGAAGAATTCGAGCGTGAATTCTGGTCCGGCCGCAGCCTGACTGAACTCAACACGGCCGTGGGGCAGAAGACCCAGAGCGCGCCGCTGGAGCGCATTTTCGCCAGCGGCATGCGTGAATTCATGAAGCTGCGTGAAAAGCGCCTGGACGCTGGCGCGCAACTCGACGGCGCACGCCGCGCCATGCGCGCCAGCTTCCAGCGAGAACTGGATGTCGTTGAAAGCAACCTGAGCTTCCTGGCCAGCGTCGGCTCGGTCAGCCCTTACGTGGGCCTCTTCGGCACGGTGTGGGGAATCATGCATGCCTTCGTCGGCCTGTCCAACATGCAGCAGGTGACGCTGGCCACCGTGGCACCGGGCATTGCCGAAGCGCTGGTGGCCACCGCCATCGGCCTCTTTGCCGCCATTCCTGCAGTGGTGGCCTACAACCGCTTCGCGCGCGACATCGACCGCATCGCGATCCAGATGGAAACCTTCATCGAAGAGTTCAGCAACATCCTGCAGCGCAACGCCGGCCAGTCGGGGGCGACGACCACCTACGCCGGGCCTGCGGCGCCGGCAGGGGCGCGCTGATGCCCGGCGTCACCAGCAGCGGCCTGCGCGGCCACCGGGGCCGGCGGTCGATGAACGAAATCAACATGGTGCCGTTCATCGACGTGATGCTGGTGCTGCTGATCATCTTCATGGTGACGGCACCGCTCATCACCACCGGCGTGGTCGATCTGCCGTCGGTGGGCAAGAGTTCGCAGCGGCCGCAGAGCGTGATCGAGATCATCGTCGGCAGCGACGAGAAGCTGCGCCTGAAGCTGGACGCGGCCGAGCCTGAAGCCGTGCTGCTGCCGCAACTGGCCGCCCGCGTGAAGGGCAAACAAGCCGGCAACGCCGACGTGCCCGTCGTCATCAGTGCCGACAAGAGCGTGCGCTATGAAAGTGTGGTGCGCGTGATGGACACGCTGCAGCGCGCCGGTGTGCGGCGCGTGGGCTTGTCGGTGAAGCAGGGTTCGAGCTGAACCCGCGCTGAGACCACCATGAGCAGCGCCGCGCTTCCACAGAACCCGCTGCTGCCGCAGTCACCCGGCGGCACCGCCCCCGGCGCTGTGCTGGCGCTGCTGGTGCATGCGGGGCTGGTGGCGGTGCTGGCCTTGGGGGTCGACTGGCGCAACCGAGAACCCGACACCGTCAGCGCCGAGTTGTGGGCCGCCGTGCCACAAATGGCCGCGCCGCCACCGGCGGTGGAAGTGGCACCACCACCACCGCCGCCACCCGCCCCGCCCGTACCGGTCTTGAAGCCGGAGCCCGTGCCGCCGACAACCGCGCCCACACCCGCACCCGACATCGCCATCGAACAAGACCGCAAGCGCAAGGCCGAAGCCGAACGCAAGCGCGTGGAGCAAGAAGCCGAGGCCGATCGCAAGAAGCGCGAAAAGGCAGAAAAGCTCGAAGCGCAAAAACAGGCCGACAAGTTGGCGCAGGAAAAAGCCAATGACGAACGCCTGGCTCAGCAGCACAAGGACAACGTGCGCCGCCTCATGGGACAGGCTGGCGCTGCGCCCGGGCAAACCGCCACCACCGGCAACGCCGCGCAGACGGCAGCGCCCTCTGCCAGCTATGCCGGCAAGGTGAAGGGCCGCGTGCGGCCGAACATCGTCTTCACCGGCACAGTGACGGGCAACACCGCGGCTGAAGTCGAAGTCAACGCAGCGCCCGGTGGCACCATCATCTCGCGCCGCCTCATCAAGAGCAGCGGCAACAAGGACTGGGATGAGACCGTGCTGCGCGCCATCGACAAGACACGCGACCTGCCGCCCGACACCGACGGCCGCGTGCCGGCCACGCTGATCATTGCCTTCAAGCCGAACGAGTGAGTTCCGTGGCGCCGGGTGCGTCGGCCTTGCTGTAGCGGGCCACAAAGCCGCGGTCGATGCGGTCCTTCCACCACCAGGCCCAGCGCCCTTCGCCGGCCAGGTTGCCCCAGGACACGATGGCTCGCCGCCCACCGCAGGAAATGAGGTTTAGCGTGCGCCGCTGTGGCACGTGGGCTTCCAGCACCCCGCCGCCAATGAGTCGCCGCAGGTTCAACGCCAGTGGCGGCCCGGCGCGCACCGCATAGACGCCGCTCTTGGCGTGCTGCACATCCGCGCGCGTGGCCACATCGCCAGCTGCAAACACTTGTGGATGTGAAGCGCTCTGCAGTGTCGGGCCCGTCAGCACAAAGCCGCGCGCATCCAGTGCCAGGCCGCTGCCCGCCAGCCAGGCCGGCGCCTGCGCGCCGGTGGCCAGCACGGGTGCGTCGCAGGCCAGGCGCGCACCGCTGCCCAGCACCACCGCGCCGGGCTCCAGCGCGACGCAGCTGTCACGAAACACCGTCACCTTGTGGCGCGCCAAAGCCTGCGCCGCGCGCCGCATGACACCAGATGCATAACCCGCGAGTGGATCGGGGCCACCGGTGACAAGGGCGACCCTGGCGCGCGCTTCACCGCGCCCGGCCAGGCGGTGCTGCAGCGCCAATGCAAGCTCGACACCGGCCGCGCCACCGCCGATGACCACGACATCCAGCACGCGCCGTGCAGCCAGGTCCAGCAAGCCGTCCAGCAGGCGCACGAAGTGTTCGATGGGCCGCACGAAGAGGCCATGTTCGCGAGCACCGGGCAGTTGGTCGCGGTCCATCACGGCACCGGTGTCGAGCGACAGCACGTCGTAGTCAGCGACGCGCCCGTCGGCCAGCGTGACGCGCCGCGCCGCGGCGTCCAGCGCCACGGCAGAGCCTTCGATCAACTGCACCCGTGCCGCGTCGGCCAGCGGCTGCAGGGCGATGGCGCACTGCTCGGCGCGGTAGTGGCCTGCCACCAGGCCCGGCACCATGCCGGAATAGAACTGGCGCGCAAAAGGTGTGATCAGCGCCACCTCGGCACCCACCACGGGCTCGCGGGCCAGGGCCTGCAGCACGTGCACCTGCGCGTGGCCGCCGCCCAGCAACAACAGCTTCTTGTTCATGAGGCCGCAGTCTGCCTCAAGGGCCGCACTTCAAGGCTGCAGGCGAAGCGCGCTGACATGCGCCACGGACGCGCCACCGGTGTTGTCGCCATCGCCCGCCACGATCAACGCCGTCAACGGTGGCACGTCGGCAGCTTCGTCACCGAAAGCACGCCGGAAGTCAGCCGCCACGTCGCGGCTTTCTTCGAACCAGGTCGCCAGCGCGTCGTCCCGGTTGCGCAGCACGATGTAGCGCACGCGGCGGCTGTAGGCGTTGGGCAGCAGCGCACCCTTGGCTTCGTCCGCGCCCCACACCCAGCACAGCGTGGCGGCGGGCAGGGCCTGCCCACTGCGGCTGCGCGCCAGTTTGAGCACCTGGCGCTCCATGAAGGGCACGCGGTCCAGTGCCAGGTCGAAGCTCATGCAGACCTTGACGGCCGCGTCGTCGCCGGCCTTGACGCGCAGGTTCACCGCCGGATTCGGCACCTGCAGCCGCCAGGACCACTGCAGCTGCTTCGGCGCTGCAAGCGCAGGCCATTCATGCACCAGGTTGCCGTAGCTGGCCTGCACATCGACACGGACGGCGTCGCGGCCGTCAACCGTCTCGGCGCTGTACTGCGTCACCGGCTGGGTCTGCTGCGGCAGCGTCACCACGTGCCACGGTGCCACGATGCGGCCGCCCTGCACAAGCGGCGCCAGCGCCACCGCGGCGGTGGCTGCGGCGGCCAGCGCCAGGCTAGCCGCGCTGCCAGGCATGAAACTTTTCAACCCAGCGCAGCAACGCCAGCGGCTGGTGCGCGCGCTTCCATTCACCGGCGGCGTACTTGTTGGCCTCGGCCCAGGTGGGGTAGGTGTGGATGGTGCCGAGGATCTTGTTCAAGCCCAGGCCGTGTTTCATCGCCAGCACGTATTCGGCCAACAGGTCACCGGCGTGGATGCCGACGATCGTGACGCCCAGGATCTTGTCCTTGCCCGGCACCGTCAGCACCTTCACCCAGCCGTGCGCGGCGCTGTCGGCGATGGCGCGGTCGAGGTCGTCGATGCCATAACGCGTGACTTCAAAGGCCACACCCTTCTCACGCGCTTCCTGTTCGTTCAGACCCACGCGCGCCACTTCGGGGTCGATGAAGGTGGTCCATGGGATGACGGAATAGTCGGCCTTGAATTTCTTGAACTGTCCGAACAGACCATTCACTGCCGCGTACCAGGCCTGGTGCGACGCCGTGTGCGTGAACTGGAAGGGCCCGGCCACATCGCCCGCGGCCAGGATGTTGGGAAAGACGGTCTGCAGGTGTTCGTCGGTCGGCACCGTGCGCTGCTTCTTGGGGTCGGTGTAGATGCCCAACTCTTCCAGGCCAAAGCCCGAAAGCCGCGCCACGCGGCCCACCGCGCACAGCAGCACGTCGAAGCCGATGCGCAGTTCCTGGCCCGCCGCTTCAACGACGATGAACTTCTCGTCGCCCACCTTTTCGCAGCGCAAGGCCTTGTGGCTGGTGAGCACATTGACACCGTCGGCCTGCAGCGCCTGCTTTGCAAAGACGGATACGTCTTCGTCCTCGCGGATCATGATGCGTGCCGCCATTTCCACCTGCGTGACTTGCGAGCCCAGGCGCGCAAAGCTCTGCGCCAATTCACAGCCGATGGGGCCGCCGCCCAGCACCACCAGGCGCTTGGGTTGTTCACGCAGGCCCCACAGCGTGTCGCTCGTCAGGTAGCCGACATCGTCGATGCCCGGCAGCGGCGGCACAAAAGGCCGCGCGCCGGTGGCGATGACGATGCTGCGGGTGGACAGCACCTGCACCGTGCCGTCCTCGGCCGTGATCTGCACATGCCAGGGGTCGATGATCCTGGCGCTGCCGATCTGCACGTCCACACCCAGTGAGGTGTAGCGCTCCACGGAATCATGCGGTTCGACTTCGCGCACCACCCGTGCCACACGTTCCATGACCTGCGCAAAGTCCAGCGTGTAGGACGCAGCGGCGATGCCGTAGTCGCTGCTGTGCTGCATCTGCCGCGCCAGCGTGGCCGTCTTGATCAGCGCCTTGCTGGGCACGCAGCCGTAGTTGAGGCAGTCGCCGCCCATCTTGTGGCTTTCCACCAGAGTGACCTTGGCCTTCACGGCCGCCGCGATGTAGGACGTGACGAGCCCGGCCGCACCGGCGCCGATGACGACCATGTTGCGGTCAAAGCGGCGCGGCTTCTTGTCCGCCCACTTGGCATAGACACGCCGCGCCTTCACCGCGTCGATGATCCTCTTGGCCACCAGCGGGAAGATGCCCAGCAGCACGAGTGCGCCCGCCAGCCCCGGGCTGATGATGCCCTTGAGCGAACTGATCTGCGCCAACTGCGTGCCGGCATAAACGTACACCACCGTGCCGGCAAACATGCCAAGCTGGCTGACGAGGTAAAAGCTGACGGCTTTCATCTTCGTCAGCCCCATCAGCAGGTTGATAACGAAGAACGGGAACACCGGCACCAGGCGCAGCGTGAAGAGGTAGAAGGCGCCTTCGCGCTCCACGCCCTTGTCGATGTCGGCCAGCCGTGCGCCAAAGCGGGCCTTGACGCTGTCGCGCAGGACATAACGTGCGAACAGCATGGCGAGCGTAGCCCCGATGCTGGACGCGAAGGACACGATGACGGTGCCCAGCACCAGGCCAAAGATGGCGCCGGCCAGCAGCGTGAGGATCGCCGCACCGGGCAGCGACAGCGCGGCCACCGCGATGTAGACCGCAAAGAAGGCAGCGATCACCAGCAGCGGCTTTTGCGCGTACAGCGCCGCAAATTCAGCTTGTGCGCCTTTGATGTAGTCCAGGCTGAAGAAGCGGGCCAGGTCGAGGGCAAAAAATGCCACAACGGCCACCACCAAAACAGCCAGCAGCAGCAACTTGTTCTTGTTCAATCCATTCTCCTCGGGCCCTGTTGGGTCGCGCACGGCCGGCGCGACCTTACACCCGAAACACCAGCCAAGCCGCGGCCAGGCGAGTCAGCGCACGGTCAGCGCACGGTCCGGCATCAGCGGACCATCAAAGCCGGTCCTGGCCGTTGACGATGATGCGGGTCTCGGACACCGGCACCAGGTCGCGCCGGCCGGTGTCGTCCACGAAGCGCAGGCGCAGCAGGTAGCTGCCGGGCGCCAGCAACAGCGTGGCTTGCGTGGCGCCGTTGTTCAGATCCACGTTCTGCGCCGTGCTGTTGTCACCGCGCAAAACTTCCAGCACGAAGTGGCCCAGGCCGTCGGCGCCGAAGCCTTTGGGGGCGACGCCGAAGCCATCGACCGCAAAGCGCACATTGACCGGGCTGATCACGGGTTCGCCGTCGCGCACGTTGGTGATGAGCGCGCGGGTGCCTTCCGGGCGCGGGCGCGAGACTTCGTCCTGGTACCAGTCGCGGCAACTGGTGTCAAAGTTGGCGCGTGTCACCTTCGGGCCCGGCGCGGCGCGCGGCCCACGCACGGTGAAGCGCACTTCGGGGCTGAAGACGAAGTAGGGCCGGTGCTCATGGTCCGCAAACAGCAGCCGCACGCGGTGCGGGCCGGGCGGCAAGGACAACACGGCGCTGGTCTGGCCCTTGCCGTAGTGGCGGTGAAAGTCATTGAAAGGAATCTGGTCGCCCGGGTTGATGGGCAGCGGCGTGTCCACCAGCACGTGGTGATGGCCAGCCCTGGGGTGCGGCTTGCCGGCGGGGATGACGCCCATGCCGCGGATGGAAAAGTCGATGCGAAACGGCGAATAGACGGAGTAGCCGTCGCGCAGGTTGGACACGTCCACGGCGGTCGGCTCGATCAGCCGGACGCGGGTGCGTTCGCGGGTGTGCTGCAGCCAGCATTGACGTTCCAGCTCATCGCGCGGCAGCGCTTCGGCCAGCACCGATGCGCCGTGCAGCGCGGCGCAGGCCGTGACCACACCGCGCACCACACCACGCACCACACCACGCAAGACACCACGAGTCATCCCTGCGCGCAGGCGAAAGTTCCTTCGAGTTCCCGTTGCAGTCATCAAGCGTCCACCCTGGCCGGCTACTCCTTTGGTGCCGGAGTCTTACTTTAGCCGGCCGCGTCAGGCAATACCCGGGTTCTCGGCGCGCGCGCCCACAAGCCACCCGCGCGTCAAAGTTGCCACAAACCATGATTTGAAGTCGAAACCTGGCCGATCGGACAGTGCGCCCAGCGCGTCGCCCAGTGGGACGCCTTGCAGCAACCTGCGGGTGAAGGTGGCGTCGTCCTCGTCCAACGCGGCCACGCGGACCTGCCAGCCTTGACGCCAGACCAGCGCCGATTCGCCCTGGCCGCGGGCCAGCGCGGCACGCACGGCCTGAAACGCGTCGGCAACGCTTGCAACTTCATTCGCCACAGGCTGGTGCGCCAGCCAGATGCCGGCCACCGGGTGCACCGACAGCAGCAGCGCCGTCCCCGGCCGCGGCAGCAGCCACAGCGTGGCCGGGTCGGTGTCGGCCAGGCGGTCGAAGGCATGCGGCACTTGTTGGGCGTCGGCGGCATCCGCCGCCGTGGTGGCGCCGTGCACGGCCCATTCAAGACGCGCCACATCGGGCAGGTAAGGTTCTGGCAGTGCGGGGCCGGCGCCCTGCGCCTCGTCGGCCCCGCAAGCCGCCAGAAAGTCCGCCAACCCCGCACCAAAGGCCGCCGCGTCGCCTCGGGTGGGCGGCTCTTGCTGCCACAACGCCCGCGCCAACTGCGCAAAGGATGCCGCGCCCAGCAACTGCTGCGTGACCGGGTAGGCGGCGGCCAGCGCGCGCTCTGCCAGCGCCCCGGCATTGGCCCGGTAAACCTGCAGGCCACGCTGCAGATGGCCGTCATCCCGCAGCCACGGCGCCAGCGCCGCTGGCTCGGCGCTGCGGCCCAACACGGCCAGCAGCTGTTGCTGGCGATCTGCTTCGCGGTTTGCGCTCACCGGTTGGCCCCGGCCAGCAGCGCCTCGGCTTGCGCGGCCTCGTGCAGCAGCACCTCAGGTGCGGGCAGGTCGGTGTCCCATTCCAGCAGCGTTGGCCGCGGGCCCAGGCGCGCCAGGGCGTGGCGGAAGACGTCCCAGACAGGGGCGTGGACGCGGCTGCCGTGGTCGTCGATGACGAGGTCGCCGGCGTCCAGGTAGCCGGCGAGGTGGATTTCACCGACGCTGGCCGCGTCGATACGGTCCACCCAGCCACAGGCGGCCTGCACCGCTAGGCCCACATCGCGGTCCCGATTGAGCGCGTTGACCACCAGGTTGTTCAAGTCCAGCAGCAGCCCGCAGCCGGTGCGCCGCGTCAGGGCGTTGAAGAAGTCGGGCTCGGCGATGTGGTCGTCGGCCCACTGCAGATAGGCACTCAGGTTCTCCACCAGGATGGGCCGCTGCAGCCTGTCCTGCACCCGCTGCACATTGGCCGCCAGGATGTCCAGCGCGACGTCGGTGAAGGCCAGAGGCAGCAGATCGTTGGCGTGCAGCACGGCTGCGCCCGGGCTGTGCGGTGCACGCGGTGCACGCCCGAAGGCTGCATGGTCACTGACCCGCACCGGCTGAATCCGACGCACCAGTGCGGCCAGACGGTCCAGGTGCCAGGGGTCGATGCCGGCCGCAGAACCCAGCGCCAGGTTCACCCCGTGCAGGCTGACGGGCCATACGCTGCGGGCTTCATCCAGCACGGCAAGTGCGGCGCCGCCGTCGCCGAAGAAGTTTTCGCTGTGGACCTCCACGAAGGCCAGCGGTGGCCGCGCCGCCAGCAGGGCCTGGTAGTGCGGCTGGCGCAAGCCGATGCCGGCGTGAAGCCCGGGCACGGTCAGGCTGCCCTTCAGCCTTGTTTTTTGGCCTTCTTCGCCTCTTCGGCAGTCATGCCCTTCATGGCCTTGCAGGTGCCCTTGGCGACGTACTTCCATTCGCCGGGGTCGGCGTCCACCTTGGCCTGGCTCGCGCAGCTGTGGCTGCCCGACAGGTTGGCGCAATCGTTCTGCCCCGCCTTGGCGACGCCGTAGCACTTTTCCTTGCCGTCCTGGGCGCTGCCCATGCCCTGCGCAGACACGGCACCGATGAGGCCGAGCGCCAGCGCCGAGGCGAAAGCTGAAGAAACGAGGAGACGTTGGTTCATGCGGATCACTCCAATCAGGTTGCGGGGGTGGTGGGGCGAGGCGGCGCGCACCGGGTGCTCACCAGAACGAGGCTTCGTCGTTGCCGCGCCCCGGTTCTTACTGAAGCCGGTCCCTCAGGCAATGCTGCCACCACTTTGCCTCAGATCGACAGCGGTCTGCAGTGTCGCAGACAGGGCCAGCCGCACGGCACTGACCTGGGTGGCCAGGTCCAGTGCGGACAGTGGCGGCACGTGCATGAAGCCGGCGCGCACCGTGCGGTGGCGGCGCAGCTGGTGCAACTGGTGCATCAAGCCGTAAAAGACATGGTTGCAGACGAAAGTGCCCGCCGTCTGCGACACCGCCGCCGGCAGCCCGGCCTGTTGCAGCGCGGCGACGATAGCCTTGATGGGCAGCGTGCTGAAGTACGCCGCCGGGCCGCCTGCGAAGACGGGCTCGTCGATGGGCTGGGCACCCGCGTTGTCGGCAATGCGGGCGTCATCGACGTTCAGCGCCACCCGTTCAACCGACATTTCCAGGCGCACTGCCGCAAGGCCCAGCGCCAGCACCAGGCGCGGCCGGTGCTGTTGCAGCGCAGCTTGCAGCACCGTCAGCACCTGGCCAAAAACGCAAGGCAGGCACAGCGCCTCGACGTGCGCACCGCCGATCACTTCACCGTGCAGGGCCTGCGCCACCAGCCACGACGGGTTGACGGTGTCGCCGCCAAAGGGCTCAAAGCCCGTCAGCAGGATCGGCCGCGCCTTCATGCCGGCGTGCCGTAGCCGCCGCCACCTGGCGTTTCAATGACAAACACGTCACCCGGCTCCATCGCCGCCGAGCCGATGTGGGCCAGGCTTTCGACACTGCCATCACGCCTTTCGATGCGGTTGATGCCCAAAGCCCCCGGCGCGCCGCCGGCCATGCCAAAGGCCGGCACTGTGCGGCCGTTGGACAGGATGCTGGCCGTCATGCGCTCCAGGAAACGCACCCGGCGCACACCGCCGTCGCCACCGTGCCACTGTCCCCTGCCGCCGCTGGCGGTTCGGATGGCATAACTTTCAAGTCGCACGGGAAAGCGGAATTCCAGCACCTCGGGGTCGGTAAGCCTGGAGTTTGTCATGTGGGTCTGCACCACGCTCGTGCCGTTGAAGCCCCCGACGACGCGGCCAGCGTCGTCTTTCCAAGCGCCGGCGCCCGAGCCTCCGGAGATCGTCTCGTAGTACTGGTGTGTCTCGTTGCCGAAGGTGAAGTTGTTCATCGTGCACTGGCCGGCGGCCATCACACCCAGGGCGCCATAGAGCGCGTTGGTGACGCAGGTGCTGGTCTCGACATTGCCCGCCACCACGGCGGCAGGCGGGTTGGGGTTGAGCATGCAGCCTGCTGGCACGATGATGTGCAGCGGTTTCAGGCAGCCGGCATTGAGCGGGATGTCGTCGTCCACCAGCGTGCGGAAGACATACAGCACCGCAGCCATCGTCACCGCCTTGGGCGCGTTGAAGTTGTTGGGCAGCTGCGCGCTGGTGCCGGTGAAGTCGATGGTGGCCTCACGCGCGGCGGCATGCACGCTGACCTTGACGCTGATGCGGGCGCCGTTGTCCAGGTCGAGCACGAAGGCGCCGTCCTTCAGCGCCGTGATGACGCGCCGCACCGACTCTTCGGCGTTGTCCTGCACGTGTTTCATGTACGCCGCCACCGTGACGCGGCCAAACTGCGCGACCATGGAGATCAGCTCTTCCACGCCCTTCTGGTTGGCGGCAATCTGCGCGCGCAAATCGGCAATGGTCTGCTGCGGGTTGCGCGCCGGGTATGGCCCGCTGCGCAACTGCGCCGTGAGCTCGGCTTCGCGCATGACACCGTCGCGCACGAGCAGGAAGTTGTCGAAGAGCACGCCTTCTTCGTCGATGGACTTGCTAAAGGGCGGCATCGAGCCCGGCGTGCTGCCGCCGATGTCGGCATGGTGCCCGCGGCTGGCGACATAGAACGAAGGCTGGGCGTCACCCGCCGCCAGATAGACGGGGGTGACCACCGTCACGTCGGGCAGGTGCGTGCCGCCGTGGTACGGGTCGTTGAGCACATAGACATCACCTTGCAGCATCTGCGGGTTGCGGTCGATCACGGTCTTGATCGACTCGCTCATGCTGCCCAGGTGCACCGGCATGTGCGGTGCGTTGGCGATCAGTTCGCCGTCGGCATTGAAGAGCGCGCAGCTGAAGTCCAGGCGCTCCTTGATGTTGACCGAATAGGCCGTGTTCTGCAGCCGCAGGCCCATCTGTTCGGCGATGTTCATGAAGAGGTTGTTGAAGACCTCCAGCATCACCGGGTCGGCGTCGGTGCCGATGGCGTGCTGCGTGGCCCGCGGCACCACGCGCTGCAGTTCGATGGGGCCGGCGGCCTTCAGCACCGCCTGCCAGCCGGGCTCGACCACAGTCGTCGCGTTCTTCTCGGCGACGATGGCCGGGCCGTCGATGGTGGCGCCCGCGCGCAGCGATTCGCGCACGTACAGGCCGGCGTCCAGCCAGGTGCCGCTGTGCATGCGCACCTGCGCATCGGGCACGGGCTTGTAGGGTTTGGGTTCATTGCCCAGGCCGCCGGCATCGAAGCGCTCGCCGGCACCCACGGCTTCCACCGACACCGCCTCGACGACCAGCATGCGGTCCGGCATCAGGAAGGCGAAGCGTTGCCGGTAGCCGGCTTCGAAGTCACGCCGGATCTGCGCCATGTCGCTGCACAGCACGATGAGTGCAGTGTCGGTGCCCTGGTAGCGCACGTGCACGTTGCGGCGCAGCGTGATCGTCTCGCGCGGCACACCTTGGCTGGCGACTTCGTCGCGCGCAGCGTCGCCGAGCTTTTGCAGCCGCGCTTCGGCCGCAGCCAGGCCGGCTTCGTCCAGCGGCAATTCGATCGACGCTTCACGCATCGCAATCTGGTCGGCCAGGCCCATGCCGTAGGCCGACAGCACACCGGCCAGCGGGTGCACGAAGACATGGCGCATCGCCAGCGCATCGGCCACGAGACAAGCATGCTGGCCACCCGCGCCGCCAAAACACTGCAGCGTGTACTGCGTGACGTCGTAGCCGCGTGCCACGCTGATGCGCTTGATGGCGTTGGCCATGTTCTGCACGGCGATCTGCAGGAAGCCCTCGGCCAGCGACTCTGCCGTGGCCGCCCGGCCCGACGCGGCCTGCACCTGCGCGGCCAGGGCTTCGAACTTCGCGACAACACCGTCGCGGTCCAGCGCCTCATCAGCCTTCGGCCCGAAGACCTTCGGGAATTGCGCCGGCTGGATCTTGCCCAGCAGCACATTGGCGTCGGTGGTGGCCAGCGGCCCGCCGCGGCGGTAGCTGGCCGGGCCGGGGTTGGCGCCCGCGCTTTCGGGGCCGACACGCAAACGTGCACCGTCAAAACCCAGGATCGACCCGCCGCCCGCGGCCACGGTATGGATGCTCATCATCGGCGCGCGCATGCGCACGCCCGCCACCTGCGTCTCGAACGCGCGTTCAAACTCACCGGCGTAGTGGCTGACATCGGTGCTGGTGCCGCCCATGTCGAAGCCGATGACCTTGTGGTGGCCGCCGGCCACCGCCGTGCGCACCATGCCGACGATGCCGCCCGCCGGGCCCGACAGGATGGCGTCCTTGCCCTGGAAGTGGTGCGCTTCGGCGAGGCCGCCGCTGCTCTGCATGAAGAAGAGGCGCACGCCCGGCATCTGCGCCGCCACCTGTTCGACATAACGGCGAAGAATCGGTGACAGGTAGGCATCAACGACCGTGGTGTCGCCGCGCGACACCAGCTTCATCAGCGGGCTGACTTCATGCGACGCGCTGACTTGCGTGAAGCCGATCTCACGCGCCAGCGCGGCGGCCGCCTGTTCGTGCGCCGTGTAGCGGTAGCCGTGCATGAAGACGATGGCCACCGCGCGGATGCCGGCGTCGAAGGCGGCCCACAAGCGTTCACGCAGGTGCGCCAGGTCCAGCGGCTGCAGCACTTCACCATGCGCGGCCACCCGCTCCTGCGCTTCAACCACACGTTCATACAGCAATTCAGGCAACACGATGTGGCGGTCGAAAAGCCGTGGCCGTGCCTGGTAGGCAATGCGCAGGGCATCGCGGAAGCCTTGGGTGGTGACCAGCAGCGTGCGGTCGCCCTTGCGTTCCAGCAGCGCGTTGGTGGCCACGGTGGTGCCCATCTTCACGCATTCCACCTGATCCGGCGTGATCGGCTGGCCGGGCTGCAGGCCCGCATGCTGGCCCAGCAGGCGGCGGATGCCTTCCACCGCCGCGTCGCGGTATTGCTCGGGGTTTTCGCTGAGCAGCTTGAGTGTGTGCAGCACGCCGTCGGGCCCGCGGCCGACGATGTCGGTGAAGGTGCCGCCCCGGTCGATCCAGAACTGCCAGCGGGTGGTGGTCATCGGTTTGTCCTTGAAGGATGTCTTCGGGTTCAATGCCTGGATTACATCAGGCCCGGCAGCCACAGCACGGCTTGCGGAAACAGGTAGATCAACAGCACGGCCAGCACCAGCAGGCCGAAGAAGGGCAGCGCGGTGCGCGCCTGCAACCGGCAGCGCGCCCATGCGCTGGTTCAGCAGCGTCACCACATCCCACACCGGCAGCCCCGTGTGCCTGCGCAGCGCGTCGGCATAGGGCGGCAGATTGGTGCACTCCAGCACCAGGGTGTCGATGTGCGGGTGGCGCGCGCGCAGCCGGTCTGCCGCTGCCAGCACCTGGGCCAAGGCGTCGGTTTCATCCAGCGCCGGCAGGTCCTGCATCAGCGTGCGGTGCAGTGGCGAACCGAGCGTGATGCCTTCCACCGGCGTGGCCGGGTCGGCGCCCACGGCGCGCAGATGCTCAGGCGTCAGCGAGGCGGCTTCAATGGTGATGACGCCGCAGCGCCGGCCCGGCAGTTCTGCAATTTGCAGCAGGCTCGACGTCCACACCGGCACCGGCAACGCGGCCTGCAGCTCAGCCTGCCACCGCGCGAGGAAGCCGCAGCTGGTGCCGATGGCATCGCAGCCGTCCGCCAGCAGCGCGCGACCGGCGTCGATGAAGGGCTGCAGCAACGCCGCGTCGCGCCCGCGCACCACGGCGGTGGGTGTGGCGCCCTGCACCACCCGCTGGCGCACCGGAAACGCAAAGGTGGCCGCATGCCCAATGTCGCCCAGCGGGCGCGGAAAGCGCGTTTGCAGCATCAGCAGGCCGAGCGTGGGCATGTGGGCGGCGGGTGGGCGGCGGGTGGACGGCATGCCTGAGGGACGCTGCTTGCGGGAAGGCCCGGGGCTGAAGCGCACCGGGCACGGCCTATGCTAGCTGTCTGTTCAAGCCCCAACCTTCGGAGTCCCCATGCAACTTTCCCGCCCCCTGCTGCTGGCCGCCACCGCGCTGGCGCTTTGTGCCTCGGCCCAGGCCCAAACCAAATGGGATTTGCCCGCCGCCTACCCGGCCACCAACTTCCACAGCATCAACCTCGCCGAGTTTGCTGCCGACGTCGACCGCGCCACCGCGGGCAAGTTGAAGATCACCGTTCACCCCGGTGCGTCGCTCTTCAAGGCGCCGGAAATCAAGCGCGCCGTGCAAGGCGGGCAGGCCCAGATGGGCGAAGTGCTGCTGGTGAATTTTCAGAATGAGTGGCAGCTCTTTGGTGCCGACGGCCTGCCCTTCCTGGCCGACAGCTATGAAGAGGCGGCCAAGCTGTGGAAGCTGCAAAAACCGTTGATGGACAAGAAACTGGCCGAGCAAGGCATGATGGTGCTGTTCGCCGTGCCCTGGCCGCCGCAGGGCATCTATTCCAAGAAGCCGCTGGCCAGCGCGGCCGACTTGAAGGGCATCAAGTGGCGCGCCTACAGCCCCGCCACCAGCCGCATTGCTGAACTGGTGGGCGCGCAGCCGGTCACCGTGCAGGCGGCCGAAGTGAGCCAGGCCTTTGCCACCGGCGTCACCGAGAGCATGATGTCCAGCGGCTCCACCGGCTGGGACAGCAAGCTCTATGAACACGTGAAGTACTGGTACGACACGCAGGCGTGGCTGCCGAAGAACGCGGTGCTGGTCAACAAGGGCGCCTTCGACGCGCTCGACGCGCCCACCAAGGCCGCACTGCTGAAGGCCGGCGCCGACGCCGAAACCCGCGGCTGGGCTGCCAGCCGCAAGGCCAACGGCGAGACGCTGGACAAGCTCAAGGCCAACGGCATGCAGATCCTGCCGCCGAGCCCCCAGCTGAAGGCCGACATGAAGAAGGTCGGCGACACGCTGCTGAAGGAATGGCTGGAAAAGGCCGGGCCCGAGGGCAAGCAACTCGTTGACGCGTTCATGAAATAGGCACTGCGCGGTGCGCAGATTTCTCGACGCTCTGTATGACGGGGCCGTCTGGCTGGCGGCCCTTTTCATGGTCGGCCTGCTGGTGATGGTGCTGCTGTCGATCGTCAGCCGCCTGCTGCACTTTCACGTGCCCGGCACCGACGCCTATGCCGGCTACCTGATGGCGGGTGCGGGCTTCCTGGCATTGGCGCACACGCTCAAGCGCGGCGAGCACATCCGCGTGACGCTGCTGATTTCGGCGCTGAAGGGCGGCGCTCGCCGCAGCCTGGAAATCTGGGCACTTGCGGCCGCGTCCGCGCTGGCGCTGCTGAGCGCTTTCTACAGCAGCCGCCTAGCGTGGCAGTCGCATGTCTTCAACGACATTTCCACCGGCAATGACGCGGCGCCTTTGTGGATACCGCAGCTCAGCATGGCGGTGGGCACGGCGATCCTGGCCATTGCCTTCATCGATGAACTGGTGCTGGAAATTCGCGGGCGGCGTGCCACCACTGACGCATCTTCACGCAACGAATGAACATCGAATGAGCGACATCGGCATCACCTTCCTGCTGATCGCCACACTCTTCGTCATCCTCGGCAGCGGTGTCTGGATCGGCCTGACGCTGTCCGGCGTGGCCTGGATCGCGATGCAGCTCTTCAGCAGCCGCCCCGCCGGCGACGCCATGGCGGTGACGATCTGGGGTTCATCATCCAGCTGGACGCTGACTGCGCTGCCGCTCTTTGTGTGGATGGGCGAGATCCTCTTCCGCACCCGGCTGTCGCAAGACATGTTCCGTGGCCTGGCGCCGTGGATGCAGTCCTTGCCGGGGCGGCTTTTGCACGTGAATGTGGTGGGCTGTGCGATCTTCGCGGCGGTGTCGGGCAGCAGCGCGGCCACCTGCGCCACCATCGGCAAGATGAGCCTGCCGGAGCTTAAAAAGCGCGGCTACCCGGACGGCATCAGCGTCGGTTCACTGGCGGGCGCAGGCACGCTCGGGCTCTTGATTCCGCCGTCGATCATCATGATCGTCTATGGCGTCAGCGCGGACGTGTCGATTGCGCAACTCTTCATTGCCGGGGTGCTGCCGGGCGCCATGCTGGCGCTGCTGTTTTCGGGCTACATCGTGGTCTGGGCGCTGCGCAACCCGGCGCTGGTGCCGCCCGCGGATGAACGCCTGAGCTTCGGCGCCAAGCTGCGTGAATCGCGCTACCTCATTCCAGTGATCCTGCTCATCGTCGCCGTGCTGGGCAGCATCTACAGCGGCATCGCCACGGCCACTGAAGCCGCCGCCGTGGGCGTGCTGGGGTCGCTGGTGATTTCCGCGGCGCAGGGTTCTCTCACCTGGCAGGCTTTCAAGGACTCTCTGCTGGGTGGCACGCGCCTGTATTGCATGATCGCGCTGATCCTGGCGGGCGCTGCCTTCCTCACGCTCAGCATGGGCTACATCGGCCTGCCGCGCCACTTGGCGGAATGGATCGCCACCCTGGGCCTGACGCAGTTTCAGTTGCTGGTGGTGTTGATGGTGTTCTATGTCCTGCTGGGCTGTTTCCTCGACGGCATCAGCATGGTGGTGCTGACGATGGGCGTCATCCTGCCCACGATCCAGAAGGCCGGCATCGACCCGCTGTGGTTCGGCATCTTCATCGTGCTGGTGGTCGAGATGGCGCAGATCACGCCGCCCGTGGGCTTCAACCTCTTCGTGCTGCAGGGCATGACGGGGCGCGAAATCGGCTGGATTGCCAAGGTCACTTTGCCCTTCTTCTTCCTGATGATCGCGGCGGTGGGCCTGATCTACGTCTTCCCCCAGATCGTCACCTTCCTGCCGCAGCAGATGCGGCCTTAGACGGCGCCAACTGGCGCCCAAAAACCCCGCTGTTCCGGGCCTTGCGCCGAGCCTGCTGTCCCTAGCATTGGCTGGCGCGTGTTGTCATGCGTGCAACCGGGCCGCACCGCGGCCAGCGGGAACCAGCGATGTCCGACCTCTCACAGCCACCCTTGCAGTTGCTGCCCACCCACGAGGCGGGTTTCGCGTGGCCGACACCCGAACTCGCCGGTTACCCCGCCCCCACAGCGCCTGCCGTGCCGCCCTGGTGCGCCGTGGAAGGGCTGAACGGCAATTCGCTGAAAGGGCAACTGGTGCGCTTCACGCCGGAACACGGCGAACTTCATCTGTTGATGCCCAACCAGCGCCGGCCGCTGCTGCTGCGTACCGACCAGTTCCGTCGCCTGTGCCTGACCGAAGCGCTGGCCACGATCGGGCCCCAAGACGAAGTGGGTGACCTGGTGCTGGAAGGCCCGTCACTGCCCTTCACCGTGCAGTTCAACGACGGCCGCCGCTGGCAGGGCGACACCGTGGGCCACCGGGAAACGGCGTGGGGCCTTTTCCTCTTTGAAAAGCTCGACAGCGGCGGCAGCTTGCGGCGCTGGTTTGTACCGCGCGCGGCCTACAGCAACACCGAAGTCGGCATGCGGCTGGGTGACGCGCTGGTGGAACAGAATTCGGCGTCGCCTGAGCAGATTCGACTGGCACTGGCGGAGCAGTCCGAGATGCGCAGCCGCAAGCTCGGCGACATGCTCGTGGTGCGCCAGATCATCTCGCCTGAAGAACTGGCCGAAGCCATCGAGCAGCAAGCCAAGATGCCGATGGTGCGCATCGGCGAAGCATTGACGGCGCTGGGCTACATCTCGCAAGCCCAGCTTGACGACGCGCTGGTGCAACAGCGCCAGGACCGCAGCGTGCCGCTGGGTGAACTGCTGGTGCGCAGCGGCATGGTCACGCGGGCCGACCTGCAAACCGCGCTGGCCCGCAAGATGGGCTACCCGCTCGTTGACGTGCTGCAGTTCCCGGCCGATGCCGACGCGGTCGTGCGGCTGCCCTACGCCGTGGCCAGCCGTGTGCCGGCGTTGCCGCTGATGATGCGCGGCGGCCGCCTGGTGGTCGCCGTCGAAGACCCGTCTGACCGCGCCAAGCTCGACGAGGTGGAGTTTGCGGCGCAGTGCAAGCTGGTGCCGGTGCTGGTGCGTGCCGGCGTGCTGCTGGGCGCCATCGACCGCGCTTACGAAAAGGTCGGCGCCATGCCAGGTGGCGTGCGAACAGCCGGCGACCCCGGTGCGCCGGTCGAATACGAGATGGGCGACGCCAGCAAATTGCTGGCCAACATGGAACGGGTGGACGCCCGCATCGACGAAGACGACCCGCAGCCGCTGGAGCAGAGCGACAACACGCTGGTGCGACTGATCAACTCCATGATTCTGGAGGCACAGGCACAGGGCGTCAGCGACATCCACATCGAATGCCCCGCCGGCCGCGAGAAGGTGCGCGTGCGTTTCCGCAAGGACGGCCAGATGCGGCCGTACCTGGAACTGCCGCCCAACTACCGCAGCGCCATGATCGCGCGGCTGAAGATCATGTGCGACCTGGACATCAGCGAACGCAGGAAGCCCCAGGACGGCAAGATCAACTTCAGCAAGTTCGTGCAGGGCGTGAAGCTGGAATTGCGGGTGGCCACGATCCCTACCGCCAGCAACCTTGAAGATGCGGTGCTGCGCCTGCTGCAGTCCAGCAAGCCCATCGCCATCGACAAGCTCGGCCTGACCCCCACCAACCTGGAACGGCTGCAAAGCGCAGCCGCCCGCCCCTACGGCATGCTGTTGTGCGTGGGGCCCACGGGTTCGGGCAAGACGACGACGCTGCATTCGCTGATGGGCAGCATCAACACCCCCGACCGCAAGATCTGGACAGCCGAAGACCCGGTGGAAATCACCCAGGCCGGGCTGCGCCAGGTGCAGGTGAATCCGCGCATCGAATGGACCTTTGCCAAGGCCCTGCGCGCCTTTCTGCGCGCCGACCCGGACGTCATCATGGTCGGCGAAATTCGCGACCAGGAAACGGCGCAGGTCGCCATCGAAGCCAGCCTCACCGGCCACCTGCTGCTGAGCACGCTGCACACCAACAGCGCGCCCGAGACCATCACGCGACTGCTCGACATGGGCATGGACCCCTTCAACTTTGCCGACGCGCTGCTGGGTGTGCTGGCACAGCGCCTGGTGCGGCGCCTGTGCAGCGCTTGCCGTGTGGCGCGCACGGCCAGCGCCGAAGAACAGGAAGAACTGTTGCAGGACTACCTGCACGTGATGGCCGAGGCCGACAACGCACCGCAGCCGCAGGACGTGCTGGCCGATTGGCAGAAGCGCTTCGGCAGCGACGGCAAGCTGACCTTGTACAAGACAGTCGGCTGCGAAAAGTGTGGCGGCAGCGGCTACCGGGGCCGCGCCGGCATCCACGAACTGATGATGGTCACGCGCGGCCTGCGCCACCTCATCCAGACCGGCAAGCGCGCCGACGAACTGCAGCGCCATGCGCTGGGCGACGGCATGCGCACGTTGCGCCAGGACGGCATCGAAAAGGTGCTGGCCGGGGTGACGACGATCGACGAAGTCCGCGCCAACTCCTGAATCGTCTGTGTGGCGCTGGCGGCCCATGCCGCCTGGTGACGGCATACTGTTCCGGAATGAAACACCCCGCCGGCCCCTTCTTCAACACACCCGTGCAGCGCACGCACCTGGCGCGCGAACGGTTTTTTGAACAGGGCCAGCGCCCCACGGGCATGGTGCCGGAGTCCGTGATCCAGAGCTGGACGCGCTGCCTGGCAAACGGACTGCAACCCCAGCAGCGGCCTGAATTCGAACCCGTCACCCGCGCCCGCGCCAAGGCCGTGCTGGAACGCGGCCAACCGCTGCTGCAGTCTGCTGCGCCAGAGCTGGACCAGCTTGACGCCATGCTCGCCAGCACCGGCTGCAAGACGCTGCTGACCGACCGCGACGGCGTCGTGCTGCGCGCCACGCCCGCCAATGCGGGTGCCGGTGCGCTGCTGGACAGCATCGGCCGCGTCGGCGTTTACCTGGGCGAACCCAACTTCGGCAGCACCGCCCCGGGCATCAGCCTGAGCGCGGCGCAGGACTGCGCGGTGGCTGGCGCCGAACACTTCTTCGGCGTGCTGCAGTCGCTGCACTGCGCGGCCGCGCCAGTGCGCGACCCGCTGGGCCGCGTGGTGGCTGTGCTGGACGTGTCGGTCGAAGGCAAACCGTTCGCCTTCGACGCCCTGGCCTTGGTACGGCTGTGCACCGCGGGCATTGAAAACCGCCTGCTGTCGCTGCAGGCAGGCGCCGACCTGGTGCTGTGTTTCCAGGCCAGCCCGGCGCTGCTGGGCACGCCGCTCGAAGGGCGCGCCGTGGTGTCGGGCGACGGCCGTGTGCGCGGCCTCAACGCCGCCGCGAGCCGGCTGCTGCAGCTGGAAGGCGCGGGCCCCGGTGACGACGCCGGCACGCTGCTGGGCCTGACGCCCGCAGAGATCGACCGCTTGCGCAGCCGGCCTCAAGCCGCGCAGCCGCGGGCGCACCACCTGCCCAGTGGCCTGCGGGTGTGGCTGCGGGCCGAAGCCGCCCGTGGCGGGCCCGGCGCCCTTGCCTTGCCGGCCGGCGCGCCGTCCTTGCGCGACACAAACGATCAGCTCATCACCGACACCCTGCGCGACTGCCAGGGCAACATCGCCCAGGCGGCACGTCGGCTGGGCGTCTCGCGCGGGCTCCTGTACCGGCGCCTGCGGCGCCGCACCGGTACCGAATGACGCCGTGACAGCCGTGCGACAGATGTCGCGCGCGATGTTCTCGGTTTCCCTGATGCACGGCAACGGCAGAAGCCTATGCTGCGCTGCCCAAGAGTTGTTGCCAGTGGCGAAGCCGCCGCTGCGCCACGCTGTTATGGCAGCCCACCGGCTGACCCCCCACACACCCCAAGGAGACAACGCGCATGGCCATGCTCACCCTCACCGTCAACGGCAAGAGCGTTTCACGCGACGTGCCGCCGCAGACGCTGCTGTCGGAGTTCATCCGCGAAACCCTGCGCCTCACCGGCACCCACGTCGGCTGCGACACCGGCCAGTGCGGTGCCTGCACCGTGCACGTCGATGGCAAGGCAATGAAGAGCTGCTCGATGCTGGCCCTGCACGCCACCGGCACGGCCGTCACCACCATCGAAGGCCTCGCTGCCGCCGACGGCACGCTGCACCCGATGCAAACCGCCTTCAACCAGTGCCATGGCCTGCAGTGCGGCTTCTGCACCCCTGGCATGGTGATGAGCGCGGTGGACTTGGTGAAGAACCACGCCTGCAGCACCGAAGCGCAAGTGCGCGAAGGCCTGGAAGGCAATATGTGCCGGTGCACCGGCTACCAGAACATCGTCAAGGCGGTCCAGCAGGGCGCCAAGGCCATGGCCTAACAGGAGCAGTACACATGAACGCAAGACAAGGTTTCATTGGCCAGAGCGTGGTTCGCCGCGAAGACCAACGCTTTCTCACCGGCGTTGGCCAGTTCACCGACGACATCACACTGCACGGCCAGAGCTACGGCTACTTTTTGCGCAGCCCGCATGCCCACGCGACCATCAAGTCGCTGAACACCAGCGCCGCAGCCAAGGCCGACGGCGTGCTGGGCATCTTCACCGGCGACCACTTCAAGGCCGTCGGCGGTTTGCCTTGCGGCTGGCTCATCAACAACATCGACGGCACGCCGATGAAGGAGCCCAAGCACCCGGTCATTGCCGACGGCAAGGTGCGCTACGTGGGCGACCGCGTGGCGCTGATCGTGGCTGAATCGCTGGAGCAGGCCAAGGCCGCCGCAGCGCTGATCGACGTCGACTACGAAGTGCTGCCGGCCGTCATCGACATTGGCAACATCACCGGCACGGGTGCCAACGTGCATGACGACGCACCAGGCAACCGCTGCTTCCAGTGGCAGATCGGCGACGCGGCAGGCGTCGATGAGGCCTTCACCAAGGCCGCGCACGTCACCACACTGACCTTCCGCAACAACCGCCTGGTGCCCAACGCCATCGAGCCGCGCGCGGCGAACGCGGTGTACAGCCCGGCGGACGACAGCTACACGCTGTATGTATCCAACCAGAACCCGCACGTCGAACGGCTCTTGATGTGCGCCTTTGTGCTGGGCATACCCGAGCACAAGATGCGCGTCGTGGCACCTGACGTGGGCGGCGGTTTCGGCAGCAAGATTTTCCTCTACGGTGAAGAGACGGCGCTGGTCTTTGCCAGCAAGCACATCAAGCGGCCCATCAAGTGGACGGCCGATCGCAGTGAAGCCTTTCTGTCTGACGCACACGGCCGCGACCACCTCACCACCGCCAAGCTCGGGCTGGACAAAGACGGCAAGTTCATCGCGTTCAAGGTCGACACCACGGCCAACCTGGGTGCTTACCTCAGCACCTTTGGCAGCGCGGTGCCGACGATCCTTTACGCCACGCTCCTGGCCGGCCAGTACGCCACGCCAAAGATCGTGGTCACGGTGACTTCGGTGTTCACCAACACGGCGCCCGTGGACGCCTACCGCGGCGCCGGGCGACCCGAGGCCACCTACACGGTCGAACGCATCGTCGAAACGGCAGCGCGTGAACTGGGCATCGACCCGGCAGAGCTGCGCCGCCGCAACTTCATCAAGACCTTCCCCTACGCGACGCCGGTGGGTCTGACCTACGACACCGGCGACTACGAAGCCACCATGTCTCGCGCAATTGAACTCGCCGAGGTCAGCGGCTTCGATGCGCGCAAGGCGGCGTCCGAAGCCAAGGGGCTGAAGCGTGGCATCGGCTACAGCGCCTACATCGAAGCCTGCGGCATTGCGCCGTCCAGCGTGGCGGGCGCCTTGGGTGCCCGTGCCGGCCTCTTCGAAGCCGGCGAAGTGCGCGTGCACCCCACGGGCAAGGTGACGGTTTTCACCGGCAGCCACAGCCACGGCCAGGGCCACGAGACGACATTCGCGCAGGTGGTGGCCGACAAGCTGGGCATCCCGCTCGAAGACATCAACATCGAGCACGGCGACACCGGCAAGATCCTCTTCGGCATGGGCACTTACGGCAGCCGGTCGCTGGCGGTGGGCGGCACGGCCATCGTGAAGGCGCTGGACAAGGTCATCGCCAAAGGCAAGAAGATCGCGGCCCACCTGATGGAAGCGGCCGACACCGACGTGCTGTTCGAGGACGGCGTCTTCAAGGTCGCCGGCACCGACAAGAGCGTGCCGTTTGCGAGCGTGAGCTTGACGGCCTACGTGCCGCACAACTTCCCGCACGACAAGCTGGAACCGGGTCTGAACGAAAACGCCTTCTACGACCCCAGCAACTTCACCTACCCCGCAGGCACCTACATCTGCGAAGTGGAAGTGGACCCCGCCACGGGCGTGGTGCGGGTGGACCGCTTCACCGCCTGCGACGACTTCGGCAACGTCATCAACCCGATGATCGTGCACGGCCAGGTGCACGGCGGCGTGGCGCAGGGCCTGGGCCAGGCGCTGATGGAGAACTGCGTCTATGACCCCGAGAGCGGCCAGTTGCTGACCGGCAGCTACATGGACTACGCCATGCCGCGCGCCGACGACTTCTGCAACTTCACCATCGAAACCGTCAAGGGCACCCCCTGCACGCACAACCCGCTGGGCGTCAAAGGCTGCGGCGAAGCAGGCGCCATCGGCAGCCCGCCGGCGCTCATCAACGCCGTCTGCCACGCCCTGGGCGTGAAGGACGTGCCGATGCCCGCTTCGCCGCACAATGTGTGGAAGACGATCCAGGCCAACCGCTAAGAGCAGGAGCACAACCCCATGCAATCTTTCGCCTACTCCACACCGCCTTCGGTGGCAGAAGCTGCACGCACCGCGCTGCAGGAAGACGCCAAGCTGATGGCCGGCGGCCAGACGCTCTTGCAGTCGATGAAGCTCGGGCTGATCGCGCCGTCGGCGGTGATCGACATCTCGGGCATCGCCGAGTTGAAAGGCATCACGGTGGCCGGTGGCAAGGTCACCATCGGCGCCGGCACCACGCACGCGGCGGTGGCCGCGTCGCGCGACGTGCAGACCGCCATCCCCGCGCTGGCCGACCTGGCCGGCCACATCGGCGACCGCCAGGTGCGCAACCGCGGCACGATTGGCGGCAGCCTGGCCAACAACGACCCCGCCGCCTGTTACCCCGCTGCCGTCATGGGCCTGGGCGGTAGCGTGCAGACCAACAAGCGCACGCTGACGGCCGAGCAGTTCTTCACCGGCATGTTCAGCACTGCGCTGGAGGACGGCGAAGTCATCACCTCGGTGAGCTTCCCCATTCCCGAAAAAGCCGGCTGGCAGAAGTTCAAGCAGCCCGCCAGCCGCTTCAGCCTGGTGGGCGTGTTCGTCAGCAAAGGCCCGGCCGGCGTGCGCGTGGCGGTGACGGGCGCCGGCGCCAGCGGCGTGTTCCGCGCCACCGAGCTGGAAAGCAAGCTGGCGGCCGACTGGTCGGCCGCGGCGATGACGGGTGCGACCGTGAGTGCCGCTGATCTGAACAGCGACCTGCACGGCTCGGCCGAGTACCGCGCCGCGCTGATCCCGGTGCTGGCCGGGAGAGCCGTCGGCTGAACACCTGTTCCATCCTGAAACGCCGCACTTTGCGTGCGGCGTTTTTGTTTTCTGACTGCACTGGGCCGAGAATGAAGTTGTGAGCGACGTCCTTCACCCCAACATCACCACCGCCCTCCCCACCAGCATCGACGACACCGCCGCGCGCCTGCTGGCGCTGGACTACGTGCCCGAACGCGCGCTGGCCACCACGGTCTATCTGGCGCTGAAGCTGCAGCGCCCGCTGTTCCTGGAAGGCGAGCCCGGCACCGGCAAGACCGAGATCGCCAAGACGCTGGCGGCCATGCTCGGCCGGCCGCTGATCCGGCTGCAGTGCCACGAAGGGCTGGACCTCGCGGGCGCCGCGTATGAATGGAACTACGCGCGGCAGATGCTGGAAATTCGCATGGCCGAAGCCGACGCGAATTCGCAAGGGAAAACTCGCGATCAACTGTCGCAGGAACTCTTCAGCGACCGCTTCCTGACGCGCCGCGCCCTGCTGCAAGCCATCGACCCCGCCCAGCCCGTGCCACCCGTGCTGCTGATCGACGAACTCGACCGCGCCGATGAGCCCTTTGAAGCCTTCCTGCTGGAAGTGCTGAGTGACTTCCAGATCACGATCCCCGAATACGGCACCGTGAAAGCCGTGACGCCACCGATCGTGGTGCTGACCAGCAACCGCACGCGCGAAATCCACGACGCGGTGAAACGCCGCTGCCTGTACCACTGGGTCGGTTTCCCCGACGCGGTGCGCGAGCAGGCCATCCTCGACCGCCGTGTGCCTGGTGCTCCAAAGAAACTCTCTGCCGAGATCGTCGGCTTCGTGCAGAAACTGCGCACGTTGGAGCTGTACAAGCTGCCCGGCATTGCCGAGACCATCGAATGGACCCGCGCGCTGATGGAACTGGACGCGGTCGTGCTCGACCCCGAGACGATCAACCACACCCTGGGCGTGCTGCTGAAGTACCAGGACGATATTGCCAAGGTGCAGGGCAGTGAGGCGGCGCGGCTGCTGGCCCAACTGCGCAACGAAGCCCAGGCAGTACCTTGATTGCCTTGAGACTCTGAGCACCCTCTCCGCGTCAGGCGGCCAATGGCGGGCTTGCACCGGTTGCCGGCACGAACACATCGCGGCTGCGGCCGGTGCCCTTGGCCCGCAGCAGGCCGATGTCGGCGCGTTGCCACAAGGTGTCCACGGTATCGCCAGGCTGGGCTTCCGCGATGCCGGCCGAGAAGTCCACCCGAAAGCCCGACCAGCGCTGCAGTTGCGCCGCTTGCTGCACCACCCGGCGCAGGTCGCCCAAGACACGGAAGGCACCCTCGGGCCCGGCGTTCATCAGCACCACCAGGAACTCTTCGCCCCCGATGCGGCCGACCAGGTCGCGTGGGCGCAGGCTGGTGGCCAGCGTCCCTGCAAAGTCCACCAGCACTTGGTCACCCGCGGCGTGGCCGTGGATGTCGTTGATGGATTTGAAACGGTCGAGGTCGATGACCACCGCCACCATCGGCAGGCGCATCTCGGCTGCTTCGCCCAGCCTCGAGCGCATGTGCGCGAACACCCGGCGGCGGTTGGGCAGACCGGTCAGGGAATCGGTGTTCGACGCCACCACGGCGGCGTCCCGCGCCTGCCGCAAGTCCGCCTCCTTGGCCTTGAGCGAGCTCACGTCGTTGGCCAGGCAGAGCTGCCAACCGTCGGCAGCGGTCTCTTCGGTCACACGCATCCAGCGGCCGTCGGCCAGGTCAGACTCGAAGACGCGGCGAGGCTGTTGGCGATAGTGCTTGCGCACTTGCACGAGCCAGGCCTCGATGTCGTCGGTCTGGATCAGCAGGCCGCGCCGGTCCTGGTGCGCACGCCGCATGATGTCCTCCCACCGCGGTGACTCCTGCACGGCGACACCGTAGCTCTGCCTGTAGCTGGGGTTGGCATAGGCCAGTCGCTCGTCGGGGTCGAACAGCGCCACGGCAACCTGGGTGCGTTCCAGGCTTTGCAGCAAGCGGTCCGCCATGGATGTGACGCTGGCCTGGGGCGCCACAGTGGCAAGGTCCGTGGCGCTGGCCAACCGGGCGCCCTCACCCAACAACCATCGTGTGGCTTCGTCGCCAGGCATCGGGCGCGCGTACAGATAGCCCTGGCCCTTGTCGCAGGCCAGCGCCTTGAGCACCGCCGCCTGCCCGGCCGTTTCCACGCCTTCGGCCACCGTGCTCATGGCCAGGCTGCGCGCCACCCGCACGGTGGCTTCCACCAGCACGCGGTGGTGGGCGCTGGTCTCGACCTGGTTGACAAAAGAGCGGTCGATCTTCACCACGTCGATGGGCAACAGGTGCAGGCTGGACAGCGAAGAGTAGCCAGTGCCGAAGTCGTCCAGCGCCAGCGTCACGCCCAGTGACTTCAGTTCATGCAGACGGGCCTGGATCAGCTGGTCCTGGGCGGCGAGACTCTCCGTCACTTCCAGCTGCAGGCAGGCCGCCGGCAAGCCGCTGGACTGCAGGGCCCGGCGCACCTGCGCGGCGATGCCGGGGTCGCTGAGCTGCGCGCGCGAGACGTTCACCGACATCACGCGTGGGGCCCGGTCGCCCAGCGTGCGCTGCCAGGCCGCGCTTTGAAGGCAGGCCTGGTTCAGCACGAACTCACCCAGTGCGCCAATGAGCCCGCACTCCTCGGCAATTTCAATGAACTCGATGGGCGACACCGTGCCGCGCTCGGGGTGGCGCCAGCGCACCAGGGCTTCCATGCCGCTGACGCCGCCCTGCGCCATGTCGACGATGGGTTGGTAGACCACGAAGAGCTGCTCGGCTGCCAGGGCCTGGCGCAATTCGGCCTCCAGGCTGGCTCGGCGCCAGGCGCGTTCCTTGAGCACCGGGTCGAAGACACGAAAGCAGGCACCGCCCGCACGCTTGGCTTCGCGCATGGCCAGGCCGGCGTCCTGCAACAGGGTGTCGGCATCACCCTGGCTGTGTTCCCGCAGCACCACGCCGATGCTGGCGCTGCTGTGCACCGGCTGCCCGCCCAGGACATAGGGCTTGCGCAGTGCATCGCACAGGCGTTGCGCCACCAGGCCGGCGTCGTCGGCACTGCGCAGGCCTTCCAGCAGGACCACGAATTCATCACCGCCCAGCCGCGCAGCGGTGTTTTCAAGCTGGGTCGGCGGTTGGCTGACGTCCGACCCATCCGACCCGTTCGACCCGTCCTGCCCGCTGTTGGCGGGGCTGGCCCTTCCCACCGCGTCGCGGGTGCGCACGGCGGTGTTCAGCCGCCCTGCCACCAGCCGCAAGAGCTCATCGCCGGCCGGCTGGCCCAGTGTCACGTTGATGCGGTCGAAGCGGTCAATATTGATGAACAGCGCCGCAAACTGGCAGGCCGGGTCGTCGTGCGCGGTGCGCAGCGCGGCGTCGATGCGCTCCAGCACCACCGCGCGGTTGGGCAGAGAGGTCAGGTTGTCGATGCGCGTGGCGTCGCGCCAGTGTTCGGCCATGCGCTGCTGCTGCTGCCGAACCGACTGCGTGATGTCGCTCAGGCTGGCCACCAGCGTGGTCTCGTCCAGCCTTACCAGGCGGATGGCCAGGGTCGTCGTCATGCCGCCCGGGCCGCCAGCGCCGCGCAGCGCGACATGCAGGCCTTCGCAGATGACGTCGCCCGGTTTCGACGGCAGACCCGCCAGCTCACGCAGCTGAGGCGCCACGGGCGCCAACACGGTGAACAGGTTGTCGAGGCTGCCGTCGGCCACCAGCGGCATCAGCAGCTGGGCCGACATCGGGTTGATCATCGTGATCTCGCCGTCCAGCGTCGCCTGCACCAGGCCGATGGGGGCCTGGTACAAAAGCTGAATCAGGGCCTCGTGGGCGACCGACGAACCTTCTGTCATGGCCAATGGGTGCGCATCAGGCTGCCACGCTTGCGGGCTGGTCTTGCCCGGCTTGCCAACGAAGCACCCGGTTGCGGCCAGCGGCCTTGGCGGCGTACAGGGCGGCGTCGGCGCGTTGCAGCAGCGCGTGGATGTCGTCCACGCCGGGCTCCATGGCCGCCACACCGATGCTCACCGTGCAGCCAATGACCTTGCCATCGACATGCACCGGTTGGCAGCGCAGGCGTTGGCACACGCGCAAGGCCACCGCCTCTGCACTCTCCAGGCAGGTGCCCGGCAGCAGCACGGCAAACTCTTCGCCGCCCACGCGGGCCACCACGTCCATGGCGCGGAAGGTTGCGCTCAGGCACGCGGCCAGGTGCCGCAGCACGGCATCCCCCGCCGGGTGGCCATGGTTGTCGTTGATGCGCTTGAAATGGTCGGCGTCGATCATCAGCACCGACAGCGGCCGTGGCTGGCGCTGCCAGCGCTTGATTTCGATTTCGGCTGCTTCGTGGAAAGCACGGCGGTTGGCCAGCCCGGTGAGGTGGTCACTCGACACCGTCTGCCACAACAACTGGGTCGCTTCGCGCCGCTCTGACACGTCGCGCAGGATCAGGCTGTAGGCGCGGCTCTCTGGGTCGGTGTCTTCGGGCGCATGCAGGGGCGCAATCAGGCAACTGCCCCAGAAGCGGGAGCCGTCGGCACGGCTGCGCCAGCCTTCTTCCAGGCTCCAGCCGCTGCTGTCGGCATCGTGCAGGCGGTCCAGCACGCGCTCAGTCGGCATGCTGTCGGCTGGGTGAAAGAGTGCGTAGCTCTGGCCCTCAACCGCCCCGCACTCAAACCCGGTGACGCGGCCGATGCTGGCATTCCATGCCTGCATCCGCCCGCGGCCGTCCAGTTGCACCAGCGCGTAGTCGGTCAGGCCGGAGACCAGCGCGTTCAGCCAGGCCTGGCTCTGGCGCAGTTCACGGTCGCGCTTGAGCGACTGCGTGACGTCGCTGAGCACCACCATCAGGCGTTCGCTGTCCAGCTTCATCAGCGTCAGCGACAGCACCTGCGCTTCCTTGCGCCGGCCCTGCGTGCGGCCCACATGCAGCTGCAGGGCGTCGCACACCCTGCCGCAGGGCGCCTGGAAGGCCTGCACACGGTGCCGCAGGTCTGGCGCCAGGCTTTCCAGAGCGGTGTACAGGTTGCCGAGTTCGCCGTCGCGTGAAAGCGGCATCAGCAACTGCGCACACAGCGGGTTGACCATCACGATCTCGCCGTCGTGCCGGGCCTGCATCAAACCAATGGGCGCGATGTACAGAAACTGGAGCAGCGCCTCGTACTCTTCCTCCACACTGGAGTCCATGCTGCAGGCCTGCTCAGACCGGCCGCAGGACCAGCACGTAGCGCCATTCGGCGCCCGCGCTGGCCAGCAGGCGCAGCTTGACCTTGACGGGCCGCATGCGCAGCGTCAGCACGTAGTCGATGGTGGCGTCCAGCGCCGTGCCAGTGGTCAGCGCGTCTTCAAAGCGCTGCGCCACCAGGAAGTTGTTCATGCAGGGCGCCACCACGGTGAACAAGGCATTGCCCAACACGCGCTCTTTCGACAGCCCTGCAAGCCGCGATTCAAGCGCGTTGTAGCGGCGCACGACGCCGGCCCCGTCGATGCCGATGACACCGAAGTCCAGCGCATCCAGTTCGTCGTCACTGGCATGGTCGAGCTGGTCCTGCAGTTGGGGGTCGGCAAAGGCAAGCGCTTGTGCGGTGGTCATGGTGGGGTCCGGGTGGGCAAGATTGGGCAAGGGCGGCGAGGCTCGGTCGCGCTGAGGCGGCAGCTGCCAAATAGAGCCAGACCCCTGTCATCGGCAGCGCCGGCAGGGACTTGAGGCTTTCGCGGCGCCCACCCATCGCCGCGTGCACTGCAGGCCAGAATAGGCACGATGTCCGACACCCCACCGGCCCCGGGCCTCGCAACGGATGCCCTGCCACCGCCTCCGGCGCGGCTGCCGGGCCACCTGGCACACAACGTCATGCACTTCGGCCGCGTGCTGCGCCAGGCCGGCATGCCGGTGCCGACCGACCGCATCGCGCTTGCGCTGACCGCGCTGCAGGTCGCTGGGCTGACCAGCAAGCGTGACTTCCACGACACCCTGGCGGCGTGTTTCATCGACCGCGTAGAACACCGCGAGCTCTTCGAGCAGGCCTTCTTCCTGTTCTGGCGCGACCCCGACCTGGCGGGCCGCATGATGGCCTTGCTGCTGCCCAAGGTGCAGGCCAAGACCGAAGCGCCGAGCGTGCCCGAAAACCGGCGCCTGGGCGACGCCCTCTTCCCGCACCAGCCCAACGCGCCGCAGCCGCCACCACCCGAGCAGATCGACGTTGACGCGACGCTGACCTGGAACGAACGCGAACTGCTGCAGAAGGCCGACTTCGACACCATGACGGCAGACGAATGGCGTGCCGCGCAGCGCTTGCTGCTGCAGATGGCGCCGCTGTTCGAGCCCATCACCACGCGCCGCAGCATGCGCGCGCCGCAGCCCGGGCGTCTGGACGGCCGCGCCACGCTGCAGGCGCTGGCGCGCAGCGGCGGTGAACTGTGGCAGCTGCGCTGGAGGAAGCCACGCGAACAGCCTGCGCCACTTGTCGTGCTGGCCGACATCTCGGGCAGCATGAGCCGCTATTCGCGCATGCTGCTGCACTTCACGCACGCGCTGGGACACGCGGACGCGCGGGTGGAAAGTTTTGTCTTCGGCACGCGCCTGACTCGCACCACGCGCGCCCTGCGCATGAAAGACCCCGACATCGCCGTGGCGCAGGTGGTGCGCGACGTGCAGGACTGGTCGGGCGGCACCCGCATCACCGCCTGCCTGCATGAATTCAACCAGCGCTGGGCGCGGCGCGTGCTGTCGGGCCGCGCCACCGTGCTGCTGATATCCGACGGCCTCGAACACGGCACGCCCGACGACCCACGCTGCGAACAGCTGCGCTTTGAAATGGAGCGTCTGCACAAGAGCTGCCGCAAGCTGGTGTGGCTCAACCCACTCTTGCGCTTTGACGCCTTCCAGCCGCGCGCCGCCGGCATCAAGGCGATGCTGCCGAACGTGGACGAATTCCTGCCTGCCCACAACCTGCACAGCCTTTCCGAGCTGGCGGCCGTGTTGGCCGGCCGGCCGGCGAAAGCAGGACTCAAGAGACTCGCCTAACGTCCGATATCGATGGTGTTCCCCGTGTTGTTCAACCAGGGTGCCCTCGCATGTCCGACGACGAAGACCGCCGCAAACCGCTTCGCAAGAAGCCCCTGAAAGACCGGCGCCTGCCGCGCGGCGCACCGGGCTCGGTGCGCTGGCTGAAGGGCTTCTTGGGGCGGCCGCTGGAACTGCAGCGCCGCGACGGCCAACTGCACGTCACGCTGGTGGACCGCCGCCGATCGCCCGAATGCGTGCGCGCCGATGAGTTGTCGCTGCTGCGCGAAGAGCTGCGCGCGCGGCTGCTGTCGCAAGAACTGGAACACGCTGCCAGCGTCATGCGCCACCTCGTGTTTGTGCACGATGCGCTGGGCCGCGAGGGCTGGCCGGGCCTTGAAGCGCTGCCCAGCCGGCTGCTGGGCAAGGCTCTGGTGCAGGCGCAGATGCTGGTCGGCCGGTCGGCGTCCAAGCGCCTGGCGCTGTTGATCGGCAGGCTGCGCGTGGCCAAGGTGTCGGCAGAGCTGCGTGAACAGCCTGAAGGGCGTGAAAGGCGAGATCCGGTGGTGGCGCCGCCCGGCGCCCTCGCATCGCTGGAAGTGTCGGAAACCACGCACGCTGACTTCGAAGCGATCGAACGCAGCTGGGTGGCCACGGTGGCACCCGACATCACGCCGCAAGAGTCGGGGCGGTGACGCCGGCCTGACAGTCTGCAGGCCCGCCGGTGCTACGCCGGCAGATTCAGCGGCGGCGCGAATTCACCGCGCAGCGCGCGCCACACCACCTCGGCTGTCAGCGGCATCTGCACCTGCTCGGCGCGGCGGCCCAGGCCGGTGCGCGCCAGGGCATCCACCACCGCGTTCACCACCGCCGGCGTCGCGCCGATGGTGCCCAGCTCCCCCACGCCCTTGGCGCCCAGCGTGTTGGTCAGGCAGGGCACGCTCTGGTCGAAGGCGGTCTTGAAGGCGCGGAAGCCGTCCACACGCGGCAGCGCGTAGTCCATGAAACTCGCGGAAAGCAGCTGAGCGCTGTCGGCGTCGTACACCACCTGTTCGCACAAGGCCTGGCCGATGCCCTGCACCGCGCCGCCTTCCACCTGGCCTTGCACGATGGTGGGGCTGACGATGCGGCCGATGTCGTTCACGCTGGCGTAGGCCACCACCTGCACGTCGCCGGTGGCGGGGTCGATCTCCACTTCGGCCACGTGGCAACCATTGGGCCAGCTGGGTGCGGCTGCCGTGGCCGACGCGCTGACGGTGAGCCGCCCGCCGCCCTGGCGCTGCGCCAGATCAAAGAGGCCGATGGACAAGTCCGTGCCGGCCACGGTGAAGCGGCCGGCCTGGTATTCGATGTCGCCGGCCGGCGCTTCCAGCGCCTCACCGGCCAGCTTCTTGCCTTCGTCAACGGTCTTCTCCGACGCCACGCGCACGGCAGCGCCGCCAGTAAAGAGCGACCGGCTGCCGGCGCTGCCGAAGCCGTTGGCACGGTCGGTGTCACCCTGCAGCACGCGGATGCGTTCCAGCGGCACACCAAAGACATCGTGCGCCAGCTGCACATAACTGGTGGCGATGCCCTGGCCCATGGCCATGGTGGCGCTGGTGATCTCGATAAAGCCGTCGGCCGTGACGTCGACACGCACGTTTTCTTCCAGCGCATTGCCACCGGTCCATTCCAGGAAGGTGGCAATGCCACGGCCGCGCAGCTTGCCCTTGGCCCCAGTTGCCGCGCGCCGCGTGTCGAAGCCCGCCCAGTCGGCCAACAGAAGGCCCTGGTCGAGGATGCGTTCGAACTGGCCGCTGTCATAGACCTGGCCCATCGCATTCCTGTAGGGCATCTGCGTCGGCTTGACCATGTTGCGGCGGCGCAGTTCGGCGCTGTCCAGCTTCATCTCGCGCGCGGCCGCGTCGAGCAGCCTTTCCATGATGTAGATGGCCTCGGGCCGGCCAGCGCCGCGGTAGGCGCCGGTGGGCGCGTTGTGCGTCAGCACGCCCGAGATCTGCATGCTGACCACCGGCACGTGGTAGATGCTGGTGCTGACCCAGGGCCCGATCAAGAGCGGAATGGCCAGCGACGTGCCGCTGGGGTACGCGCCCACATTGGCCAGCGTGCGCACGCGCAGCGCCAGCACATGGCCTTGCGCGTCCAGCGCCAGTTCGGCGTGGCTGATCTGGCTGCGGCCATGCACCGCCGCCAGGAAGTCCTCGACCCGTTCGGCCTGCCACTTCACGGGCCGGCCCAACTGCAGCGCGGCCCACGCGACCACGACATCTTCGGGGTAGATGCCGGTCTTCATGCCGAAGCCGCCGCCGACGTCGCCCACCACCACGCGCACGTTGTCCTTGGTGCAGCCGGGCACGATGTCGGCAAGCGAATTGCGCACGCCGCTGGGCATCTGGCTGCTCATGCGCAGCGTCAGGCGGCCTTCTCCGGTGCAGGCCAGCACGCTGCGCGGTTCCATCGTCACGGGCGCGAGGCGCTGGTTGACGATGTCCAGCGCCACACGACACGCGGCCTGCGCAAAAGCCGCCTCGGTGGCCGCCGCGTCGCCATGACGTGACTCGGCGACGATGTTGCCGGGCGCCCCGGCCCACACCAAAGGTGCACCGAGGGCGGTGGCACGTTGTGCGTCGCTGACGGCGGGCAGGTCTTCGTAGTCCACCATGACCGCGTTGACGGCGGCCTTGGCGGCGTCGCGGCTGTCGGCCACGATGGCGACCACCGCTTCGCCGACGAAGCGCACAAATTCATGCGCCAGGGCCAGCTTCGGCGCCGTGCTCATGGGCTGGCCGCCGGGCTGCTTGAAGCTGGGCGGCACGGGGATGGCTTTGACGCCAGCGGCGAGCAGGTCGGCGCCGGTGTAGATGGCCAGCACGCCGGGCAGCGCGCGGGCACTGTCGGTGTCGATGCTGTTGATGCGCGCATGCGCGCGGTCCGACCGCAGGAAGGCCAGCCAGGCCTGGCCGGGCAGCGTCACGTCGTCGGTGTAGCGGCCCTGGCCACGCACCAGGGCCGGGTCTTCGATGCGGCGCACGACAGCGCCGCTGCCGAAGCGCGCTGTTTCCAGCGGCGCATTCATTGCGCACCCCCCGCCATCACAGCGCCTGCCTGCTTCACGGCGGCCACGATGTTGACGTAACCGGTGCAGCGGCAGAGGTTGCCTTCCAGCGCATCTTCGATCTGCGCGTCGGTGGGCTGGGGGTTGCGCTGCAGCAGGCAGGTGGCACTCATCATCATGCCCGGCGTGCAGAAGCCGCACTGCAGACCGTGGCAGGCAATAAAGGCTTCCTGCACCGGGTGCAGCGTGCCGTCCTGCTTCGCCAGTCCCTCCACGGTGGTGACCGCGCGCCCCTGCACCTGCAGCGCCAGCATGCTGCAGGCCTTGACGGACTCACCGTCCAGCAGCACGGTGCAGCAGCCGCACTGCGCGGTGTCGCAGCCCTGGTGCGTGCCGGTCAGCGCCAACGGGCCACGCAGCAGATCGACGAGCAGCGTGTGGTTGTCCGCGTCAACGCGGGTGGCCTTGCCGTTGAGGGTGAAGTTCAAGCTGGGCATGTGGGTTTTTTCTAGAAGGCGCAGCTGCGAAAGCCGCAGAACGCGGTGTCGGTGTCGGTGCGCACGAAGCGGCGCGCCTTGGGGTGGCGCCAGCGCGCGCGGGTGGCGAATGATCCACCACGCAGCACGCCGGTGGCCGGTGATGGGGCAATGTGCGCAGCAGGCAGCCAGTCCAGTGCACCAGGCGCCGGTGCGCCCGCGCCCGGCCACAGCCGCGCACTGCCGGCCGCCCATTCGAAGACGTCGCCCCATGCAAAACCACGGCTGGACGCGTTGCTGGCGGCGATCTCCCATTCGGCTTCCGTGGGCAGGCGGCGACCGGCCCATTGGCACCAGGCCTGCGCTTCGTGGCGCGTGAGGTGCATCACCGGCTGGCCCGCGGCTGCACGCTGGAGCTTGGCGTGGGCACCTTCGCCACGTTGCACGATCACGCCACCGCGCATCTGCTCGACATGCGCAGGCGCGCGCCGGCCTGTCGCCTGGACCCAGGCCCAGCCCGCGTCGGACCAGAGTTCCTTCCGGTCGTAGCCATCGTCGTCTGCAAATTCGACAAGCTGGGCCCAGTTGACGGGCTGTGCGTCGATCTCGAATTCCGGCGTGCTGACTTCATGCGCCCAGCGCTCCAGCGCCGGCACCCAACCGCCACCGGTCAAGGCCCGGGCCGAACCGCGTTGCGACCCCAACTGCCAGCGCTGCGCCGGCATCCAGAGCGCGTCGCGTACCGCGCGGGCCGGCGGCATGCCAGTGCGAAGCCGCTCGTCCAGCGCTTCGCACAGGCGGTCTTCGTGCAGCAGCGCCTGGCGGTAGAAGTGCAGCGCGTCGTCGGTCTCCGGCGCCGTGCTGAGCAGGTCGAGCGTGATGTCCAGCGTCTGCGCCAGGTAAGCCCGCAACTGCTCGGCGGTGGGGCCGTCACCATCCGCTGCCAGCCACAGGTCGATAGCCGGTTCCACACCCGCGAGCCGCACGCTGGCCGCATCGCAGCCTTCACCCCGGCCACGCTGCACGTGGCAGGCGATCCATTGCTCCTGGTAGTGGCCGGCGCGCGCGGCCAGGCGCAGTGCGAGCGGCGATTCGTCCTGCGCCAGGCGTTGCAGCAGGTGGTTGCGGGCGTCCATCAGCAGCAGCGACAGCAAGTCGCGCCCGGCCTGGCGCGTGGCCAGCGGGTCGTCGATCTGCAAGGTTTGCGTGGCTGCGCTCAAGGGCAACTCACTGCCCCACCAGCCCGTTGCGGATGGCATAGACCGTCAGCTCGGAATTGTTGGCCAGTTGCAGCTTCTCAAGCACCCGCGCGCGGTACACCGACACCGTCTTCGGGCTCAAGCTCAGGTCCTGCGCGATGTCGGCCAGGCGCTTGCCGGAGGCAATCATCACGAGGGTCTGCAGTTCGCGGTCGCTCAGCTTGTTGTGGGCCAACTCAGAACTGGGCGCGGTCAGGCTTTCCACCAGCATCTGCGCAATTTCCGGCGTGACGTACTTGCGGCCCTGCGCCACCGTGCGCACCGCCTGCACCAGCAGTTGCGGGTCACCGCCCTTGTTGACGTAGCCGTAAGCACCGGCGCGCAGCGCGCGGATGGCGTACTGGTCTTCCGGGTACATGCTGACCACCAGCACCTTGATCAGTGAGCCTTCGTCCTTCAACACATGCAGCGCGTCCAGGCCGCTGCGGCCGGGCAGGTTGATGTCCAGCACCAGCACGTCGCAAGGCAACGTGCGGCCGGTCTCGGGCGCGGTGCGGGTGCGGAAGAGCGTGCGCAGTTCACCATAGTCGCCGGCTTCCCCCACCACCGTGATGTCGGGCGCGTCGGACAGCGTGTCGCGGATGCCGCGCCGGATCAGGGCGTGATCGTCACAGAGGATGACGTCGATCATGGCGGGGCTTGCGAGGTCGGATTCAGTGGGTGGTCCATTCGGCAGCGTCGGGGTCGTCGTCTTGAGTCTGCGCTTCGCCGGTGTCAGCCGCCATGCCGGGCACTGCCAGCGGCACCGACAGGATCAGTGAAGTGCCTGCCGCGCCGCTGCTCAGGTCCACCCAGCCGCCGACGGTGGAAGCCCTTTCGTGCAGCCCGCGGATGCCGAAGCTGCGCGCCTTGGCCAGGTCGGACTGGCCCAGGCCGCGGCCGTCGTCGCTGACTTCCACCGACAGCACGCCAGCGGTCAGCGACAAGTCCACCACCACGCGTGTCGCCTGGGCGTGTTTGCTGACATTCGTCAACGCCTCCTGCGCCGTGCGGTAAGCCACCAGCGGCACGCCGGTGGGCAAAACCAGGCCGCGTTGGTGCAGGGCGTCGGCCGTGCGGAATTCGCAACTGATGCCGGTGCGCTTCTCGAACCGGCTGGTCATCCACTGCAGCGCTGCGACCAGGCCCTGTTCCAGGATCGCAGGGCGCAGGTTCTGCATGATGCGCTGGCTGGCTTCGATGGCGTGCGTCACCGTTTCCAGCGCCGACACCGCGCGCTGCTGGACGTCGGGCGTGCCGGCGTGGCGGCGGATCCAGTCGAGTTCGAACTTCAGCGCCGTGAGCGACCCGCCGACATCGTCGTGGATCTCGCGTGCGATCGCGTGGCGCTCGGCTTCCACACTGGTCTGCAGGTGCTGCGCCAGTTCCGACAGGCGCGCCCGCGAGGCCTTCAGTTCCACATCGGCCTGGCGCCGCGCGCGCTGCGTTTCAGTGGCCGAGAGCGCATGTTCCACCGCCACCGCCAGGCGCGACAGGTTGTTCTTCAGCAGGTAGTCGCTGGCGCCGGTGCGCATGGCTTCCACGGCCGTGTCTTCGCCGATCTGGCCCGACACCAGGATGAAGGGCAAGGCCTCGCCGCCCGCCTTTTCACGCGCGCGCAGGATCTGCAGCGCCTCCAGGCCCGAAAAGCCGGGCAGGTGGTAGTCCGAAATCACCAGGTCCCAGGGCAAGGCCAGCGCCGATTCGAATTCGGCGCGGGTCTCGATGCGCCTTTCCTGCACCCGCAGTGCGCCGCGGCGCAGGTGGGCCAGCACCAGGGCATGGTCAAGCTCGGAGTCTTCCAGATGCAGCAGACGCACGCTGCGCACCGCCGGTGCCGCAGCGTGCGGGTTCGCGGAAAGCTCGACGCCATTCATGGCGGCCAGTATCGCAAAGCCGCGCGGCAACCGGCCGGGCCAGCGCCGTCGGTCACGAAATGGGGGGCGATTGGGCTGAACTTCGGCTCAATGTCTGGCCTCCCGCTGCCGAAAATGAACTGGAAGCCAAGCCACCCGGGCTGGCCTGGCGCGCCGACGCCAGACGCCGGGCGCACCGGCCAGCCGCCTGAAAAGCACACCTTGGAGAACGGATGCTCGCTCTTGAAGACCCCGCGCCGCCCTACAACGGCGCCCTGTCACTGCAAGTGGCGGCAGATTTGCAAGACCACCTGATGGTGGCCAGCAACGACCTCGAACGCCTGCAGCGGCTGCTCAGCGACGCCTGCGATTCGCTGATGAGCCACTTCTATGGCGCGAGCGGCGAACTCCGCACTTTGCTGGACGACGGCGCTGCGGTGCCCGAACAGCGCACGCCGCAATTGCACAAGGCCATCGAACACATGTCCGGCGCCATCACCGCCATGCAGTTCCAGGACATGGCGTCGCAACTGGTGGAGCACACCAGCCGCCGGCTGCGCAGCTGCGCCGACCGCCTGGCCATCGAAACGATGGGCGACGACGAAGACGGCGTGGCCGTCACCCCGGACGCACCTCAGCGCCCCAACCCCGTGACCCAGGACGAGATGGACGCCGGCAGCGTCGAGCTCTTCTGATTGCGGCCTGCCGCAGCGCTTGCCTCACCGCCTTTCGCACCGCCTTTCGCACCACACAACACCCCGCCGTACCCGGAGAGACCCCATGCATTCGATCCTTGCCGTTGATGACAGCGCGTCCATGCGCCAGATGGTTTCCTTCACGCTCAAGAACGCGGGCTTCAACGTGGTCGAGGCGGTGGATGGCCAGGACGCCATCGAGAAAGCCAACAGCCGCGACTTCAACCTGGTGCTGACCGACCAGAACATGCCGCGCATGGACGGCATCACGCTGACGAAGAAGCTGCGCGAGAACCCCAAATTCAAGTCCACGCCGATCCTGATCCTGACCACCGAAAGCAGTGACCAGATGAAGCAGGCCGGCCGCGCCGCCGGCGCCACCGGCTGGCTCGTCAAACCCTTCGACCCGGCCAAGCTGGTGGAAGTGATTGGCAAGGTGATCCGTTGAAACCAATTACCCAACTGCCCCCCGCAGGAGAAGCCCGATGGGTGAAGTAAGCCACAACGACGGCGCGTCGATGTCTGCAGGCATCGACCTGAGCCAGTTCTACCAGGTGTTCTTCGAAGAAGCCGGCGAGAACCTGGACACGATGGAACAGATGCTGCTGACGCTGGACATCGACAACGCCGACGACGAAGAACTCAACGCCATCTTCCGCTGCGCCCATTCCGTCAAGGGTGGCGCCGCCACCTTCGGCTTTGCCGACGTGGCCGAGTTGACCCACCAGATGGAAACGCTGCTGGACAAGCTGCGCCGCCGTGAACTGGCGCCCACCGCAGCCATGGTGGACGTGCTGCTGGCATCCGGCGACGCGCTGAAGGCACAACTGGGCCGCCATCAGGGCAACGGCGCGGCGCCAGTGGACACGTCGGCGCTGCTGTCGTCGATCCGCGCGCTGGTCAGTGGTGACGCACCGGTGGTGCCGGTGAAACGCGCGGTTCTTGAACCCGAAGCGGTTGCTGCACCGGCTTCGTCGGCCACAACAGCTTCTGTGGCCATCCGCGCGCTGGAACTCACCGTCGGCCCGCTGCCCGACCCGGCCGCCGCCGACAGTCTGGTGGATCTCTTCAAGGAGATCACCAACCTCGGCACCATCGAAGCCCTGGACGCTGGCCGCGACGCCGATGGCGTGCGCCGCTTCAAGGTCCACACGACTTCGTCGGACAACGACCTGATCGACCTCTTCAGTTTCCACATCGCCCGCGAACACGTGCGCCTGGCGCCGCTGGGTGACGGCTACGGTTTCCATGCCGGCGCCCCGGGCGCGCCCGAGTCCCGCGCGGAAGCCGCCAACCCCGGCTACGGCTTCTTTGATGACGCACCCGGTGCGCCCACGGCGGCAGGCAGCATGTCAGTCACCCCGTCAGGCCCTGCAGCCGAAACCACCGACGCAACGCCGGCCGTGAAAGCCGCACCCGCTGCGCGTTCAGAGAAGGCCGCTGCGGCCCCTGAATCCAGCACGCTGCGCGTGTCGGTGGAAAAGGTGGACCAGCTCATCAACCTGGTCGGCGAACTCGTCATCACGCAGGCCATGCTGGCGCAGAACAGCAAGGACGTGGACATGGCACTGCACCAGCAGATGGCCAGCGGCCTGGCTGACCTGGAGCGCAACACGCGCGACCTGCAAGAAGCGGTGATGGGCATCCGGATGATTCCGATGTCGCTTGTCTTCAACCGCTTCCCGCGCATGCTGCGCGACCTGGCAGCCAAGCTCGACAAGAAGGTGGAACTGGTCCAGGTGGGTGAGGCCACCGAACTCGACAAGGGCCTGGTGGAGAAGATCACCGACCCGCTGACCCACCTGGTACGCAACAGCATCGACCACGGCATCGAACTGCCCGCAGAACGCCTGGCCAAGGGCAAGCCCGAGCACGGCACCATCACGCTGATTGCCACCCACCAAGGCGGCAGCATCGTCATCGAGGTGCGTGACGACGGCAAGGGCCTGAACCGCCACAAGCTGCTGACCAAGGCCCGCGAACGCGGCCTGGACGTGTCGGACACGATGAGCGACAGCGATGTCTATGGCCTCATCTTCGCGCCTGGCTTCAGCACGGCCGACGTGGTCACCGATGTCTCCGGCCGCGGCGTCGGCATGGACGTGGTGAAGAAGAACATCACTGCCCTGGGTGGCACGGTGGAGATCGACTCGGCCGAAGGCTACGGCATGACGGTGCGGGTGCGGCTGCCCCTCACCTTGGCCATCATGGACGGCATGAGCGTGGGCGTGGGCGAGGAGTGCTACATCCTGCCGCTGTCCAGCGTGGTCGAGTCCTTCCAGGTTCGTGACGGCATGGTCAAGACCATCGGCGGCAGCGGCCGCGTGGTGGAAGTGCGCGACGAATACATGCCCGTGGTGGACCTGGAGAAGGTCTTCAACGTGCCGCGTTTCGACTTCGACAACTCCAGCAGCATCATGGTCGTGGTGGAAGCCGAAGGCGGCCGCGTCGCACTGCTGGTGGACGAGTTGCTGGGCCAGCAGCAGGTGGTCGTGAAGAACCTGGAAAGCAACTACCGCCGCGTTGACGACGTGTCGGGCGCCACGATCATGGGTGACGGCCGCGTCGCGCTGATCCTGGATGTGGGCTCACTCATCCGCCGCTCGCGACATTGACGCAACGACAGCGAGAAACAGAAAGATAACGATGGCGAGCCTACTGGTCCTCATGCGCGGCTTTTCGATTCGCACCCGCATGCACGGTGCCATCGCGATGGTGCTGGCCATGTTTGCGCTGGTCGGTCTGGTCGGCGGCTTCGCCGGGTTCAAGATCAAGCAGCTCAACGAAGACTTCATGTCGCACTCGATCGGCGAGATGGGCAACACCGTCCTGATTCGCCAGCACCTGGCGCAGGTGCGCCTGCTCGAGAAGCAGATGGTCATCGACTATGAGGACGGCGTGGCCGTGCTCAAGCACCGCGAGGTCTGGCAGAAGGAGATCCAGGCCACGCGGGCGGCGCTGAGCTCCATGCTCGAAGGCGAGGAAGACGCCGACAACGTGGTGGCCCGTGAATCCATCGAACGCCTGGCCGCCTACGCCAAGCGTTGCGAGAGTGTGCTGTCCAACATCCAGAACGGCGCCTACGACAACGCCCGCGTCGCCGACCGCATGCTGGTCAAGGCCAAGGAAGAGATGTCTGTCGTCGAAGCCAACGTCGATCGCATTGCCAAGATCGTCGCCGACGAGGTGGCATTCACGGAGGCCGAATTCGGCCGCACCATGCAGCTGGTCTTGCTGGCTTTTGCCGGCACGGTGGGCCTGGTGGTCGTGCTGGTGGTGCCGCTCACACTGCTCAATTCCTTCTCCATCACGGCCCCCATCGCGTATGCAGCCGGGGTGGCCGAATCGATCGCCAGCGGTGACCTGTCGCGCCCCATCCGCGTCGAAGGGCGCGACGAGGCCGCTTCGCTGCTGGGCGCGCTTTCGCGCATGCAGGACAGCCTGCGCAGCGTGGTCGGCCAGGTGCACGAGTCATCGCTCAGCATCCGCAGCGCCAGCGCCGAGGTGGCCACCGGCAACGTCGATCTCAGCCAACGCACGGAACAGGCCGCCGGTTCGCTGCAGCAGACCGCCAGCTCGATGGAGCAGCTCACCGGCACCGTGCGCCAGAGCGCCGAGTCGGCACGCCATGCCAGCCAGCTGGCCACATCCGCCGCCAGCGTGGCACAGCGCGGCGGCCAGGTGGTGGCGCAAGTGGTCAGCACCATGGACGAGATCAACACCGCGTCGAAAAAGATCGCCGACATCATCGGCACCATCGACGGCATCGCCTTCCAGACCAACATCCTGGCGCTGAACGCCGCCGTTGAAGCTGCGCGTGCCGGCGAACAGGGCCGCGGTTTTGCGGTGGTGGCCAGCGAAGTGCGCAGCCTGGCGCAGCGCAGCGCCGCTGCCGCGCGCGAGATCAAGGGCCTGATCGGTGCCAGCGTGGACCGCGTGGATGCCGGCTCGCGCCTGGTGGCCGACGCCGGCAGCACGATGGGCGAGATCGTCGCCAGCGTGCAGCGTGTCAGCGACATCATCAGCGAGATCAGCGCGGCCGCCAGCGAACAAAGCAGCGGCATCGGCCAGGTCAACGGCGCCGTCTCCGACCTCGACCGCATGACCCAGCAGAACGCCGCATTGGTGGAGCAGTCAGCCGCCGCCGCCGAGAGCCTGAAAGACCAGGCCGAGCGGCTGAGTGCGGTGGTCAGCACCTTCAGGCTCCACGCCTCAGCTGCGGCGGCTTGAACCGCTGCGCCCCATCCAAATCCGCTTCACTCCTCGAAAGACACCGCATGCTCTCAAGCCTCTCCACCCGCCAGCGCACCACGCTGGTCTCCGCGCTGATCGTTGCCGGCGAGGCCAGCGTCGTCGCCGGCATTTTCCTGGGCTGGTCGGCTGCGACCGTCATCGGTGCCAGCGCCGCCTGCCTGGTGACGTCGATCCTGCTGATCGTCACGGGCAGTGCTGCCATCCACAATTTCCTGACGGGTCTGAAGTCGGACACGCAACGCATGGCCGAGGGCGACCTGACGCAGGACATCGCCGCACAAGGCAGCGCCGAATGCCACGAAGCGTTGCACTCGCTGCAAGCACTTCAGGTGGCGCTGCGGCAGACGCTGGGGTCGATCCGCGGTGGTGCTGAAGGGGTGTCGGTGGCGGCGCGCGAAATTGCCACGGGCAACGCCGACCTCAGCAACCGCACCGAACAGACGGCCACCAACCTGCAGCAGGCCGCCAGTTCCATGGCCCAGCTCACCGGCACCGTCAACCAGACGGCCGACTCCGCACGCACGGCCAACCAGTTGGCCAGCTCCGCCAGCGAGGTGGCGGCCCGCGGGGGCAACGTGGTGGCGCAGGTGGTCAGCACCATGAACGAGATCAACACCGCGTCGAAGAAGATCGCCGACATCATCGGCACCATCGACGGCATCGCCTTCCAGACCAACATCCTGGCGCTGAATGCGGCCGTGGAAGCCGCACGGGCCGGTGAACAGGGCCGCGGCTTTGCGGTGGTGGCCAGTGAAGTGCGCAGCCTGGCGCAGCGCAGTGCCGAGGCCGCGCGCGAGATCAAGACCCTCATCGGCGCCAGCGTCGAAAAGGTGGAATCGGGTTCACGCCTGGTGCAGGACGCCGGCAACACGATGGGCGAGATCGTGGCCAGCGTGCAGCGCGTGACCGACATCATTGGCGAGATCAGCGCCGCCGCGGCCGAGCAGAGTTCGGGCATCGGCCAGGTCAACAGCGCCGTCACGCAGCTCGACCAGATGACGCAGCAGAACGCTGCGCTGGTGGAAGAAAGTGCTGCCGCCGCCGAATCGCTGCAGCAGCAGTCGCGCCGCTTGGCCGACACCGTGGCCACGTTCCGCACGGGTGGCACAGCCCAAGGATCCCATGGTGCCCATCAGGGCGCGACCCAAGCGGTCCGTACCCCTGCGCCAGCCCACAAGACGGTGGCGCAGGCCACCATCCAGCAAGCGCGCAGCGCGACGGCGGCCAGGACGACCGCCAGCGTCAGGGCCAAAGCCCCGGCGTACAGCACTGCGCGGGCCGGCAAGGCGGCTGCGCCGTCTGCTGCGCCGTCTGCTGCGCCGTCGGCCGCGTCATCTTCCCAATCAGCCCCTGCCGCTTCGTCCACCGCCACGGCCGCCGCGGGTGCCGATGCCGAATGGGAGAGCTTCTGATGCCGCACCCGCTTCAGCACGGCCCACCAGGCGCCGATAACAAACCCATGACCGCAAGCACCGCACACCCCCTTTACCGATCCAAGGACACCCCATGGAGATGATCTCTGAAACCAGCCACGTAGCCCGCCATGAGGCCGCGCGTGCAATGTCCGCTGGCGGGCCTGGCGCTGCCCACGGCGCGACCGGTGCAGCCGCTACCCGCACCGCACAGGGTGGCGAATTCCTGACCTTCCGGCTGGGTGCCGAGGAATACGGCATCGACATCCTGCGCGTGCAGGAGATCCGCTCCTACGAACAGCCGACACGCATTGCCAATGCCCCACCTTTCGTCAAGGGTGTGGTGAACCTGCGCGGCGTGATCGTGCCCATCATCGACCTGCGCCTGAAGCTGTGCTGCGAGACAGCCGACTACAACACCTTCACCGTCGTCGTCGTGCTCAACGTGCGCGGGCGGGTGGTGGGTGCGGTGGTGGATTCGGTGTCCGATGTGCTGGAACTCAGCCGCGAACAGATCAAGCCGTCGCCAGAACTGCATTCGTCGGTCGATGCCGGCTTCATCACGGGCATCGGCACCATCAAGAGCGGCCAGGGCGAAGGCGAACGCGAACGCATGCTGATCCTGATGGACATCGAAGGCCTGATGAGCAGCGCCGACATGGGCCTCATCAACAGTTGACCCGCCAAACCGGCGCACCCGGCACCACCCACAGAGAGACCCTCATGATCCGCACACCTCTTGCACACACCGCACTGCTGGCACCGCTGACCGCGCTGGCACTCTGCCTTTCTTTCCCCGTCTGGGCCAACAAGGACGCCGGCAAGGACGACGCAGTTGCCATGGTCAAGAAGGGCATTGCCTTCATCAAAGCCAATGGCGTGGAAAAGGGCTACGCCGAAGTCAGCAACAAGACCGGCAGCTTCATCGACCGCGACCTCTACCTGGTGGTTTACGGCCTGGACGGCAAGTGCCTGGCGCATGGCGCCAACCCGAAGCAGATCGGGCGCGACCTGATCGACCTCACCGACATCGACGGCAAGTACTTCGTCAAGGACCGCGTCGCCATGGTCAAGGCCAAGCCGGCCGGTGCCTGGCAGGAATACAAGTTCACCAACCCGGTGAGCAAAAAGATCGAACCCAAGGTCATGTACTGCGAAAAGCTGGGCGAGACCGCCGTCTGCGGTGGTGTCTATCAATAACCCGGCGACGCTTCCGCGCCAAGACTGCTGAGCGACACCCATGAAAATCGGACCCAAACTGCTCGCAGCGCCGTTGCTCACCGCTGTGGTGGCACTGGGGTCGGGCACGCTTTACGCCGTGCTGACGCAACGCGACGCGGCGCAGAACCGCGACGCGGTGGTGCGTGATGCCGCCCAGTTCAAGGCCTTGGCACAAGCCCAGGAACAGGTCTCGCAAGCGCGGGCCGAAGTGTTCCGCACGCTGACCATCATCAGCTCGCTGGAAGACGACAAGGTCAAGCGCTTCCGCAGCGACCTGGCACAACGGCTGCAGGCGGTGCAGCGCACCGTCGCCGCATTGCCGGCGCAGGCCGATGACGATGCCGACATTGGCCGCCTCAGCGCCGCCGTCCTGCCGCATCTGGCGCAGTACCTGGCGCGCTGCGACAAGGCCATCGACTTGAGCGGCATGGACCCCAACATCGGCATCGGCGCCATGCGCGGTGCCGAAGAAAGCTACCGTGCCGTGGCAACGGCGCTGCAGGCGCTGTCGGCACGCAGCGAAGCGCTGCAGGCAGCCCGCATGCAGGCTGCCGAGCAGCGCGCCGGCACCCTGGCCGCGGTGCTGGGCCTGGCGATGCTTCTGGCCACCGGGGCTGCGCTGACCATTGCCTGGCGCATGCAGCGCCGCGTGGCGGTTGACCTGGCCCGGGCCGTGACACTGACCGAAGCGGTGGCCGCGGGCGACCTCACCGTCAGTGCGCAGAGCAATACACCCGACGAGATCGGCGACCTGCTGCGGGCGCTGCACACCATGGCCGAGCGGCTCAACGGGTCTTTGCTGACCGTGCGCCAGGCGACCGACCAGATTGCCAGCGCGTCGCATGAAATCGCCAGCGGCAACATCGACTTGAGCCAGCGCACCGAACACGCTGCCAGTTCGCTGCAGCGCACCGCCAGTTCGATGCAGGAACTGACCAGCGCGGTGCGCCAGACCGCGGATTCCGCCCGCACCGCCAATCAGCTGGCGGCGTCGGCCAGCAGCGTGGCAGAGCGCGGTGGCGCCGTCGTGTCGCAGGTGGTCAGCACCATGCACGAGATCAACACCAGTTCGCGCCGCATTGCCGACATCGTCGGCACCATCGACGGCATCGCCTTCCAGACCAACATCCTGGCGCTCAACGCCGCCGTGGAAGCCGCACGCGCCGGCGAACAAGGCCGTGGTTTTGCCGTCGTGGCCAGCGAAGTGCGCAGCCTGGCGCAGCGCAGTGCCGGCGCGGCGCGCGAGATCAAGGGCCTCATCGCCGCCAGCGTGGAGCGGGTGGACGCCGGCACCCAGCTGGTGGCCGACGCCGGCACCACGATGACCGAGATCGTCGCCAGCGTGCAGCGGGTGTCGAACATCATTGCCGAGATCAGCGCCGCCGCCGGCGCGCAGAGCGCCGGCATCGGCCAGGTCAACGGCGCGGTGACGGAACTGGACGGCGTGACGCAGCAGAACGCGGCGTTGGTGGAAGAGTCGGCCGCCGCTGCGGAGAGCCTGCGCCAGCAGGCCGGGCTGCTGGCCGAGGTGGTGGTGCGCTTCCAACTGGCCGCTGCCCATCCTTCTGCGGCTTAGGCGGCTTAGGCGGCTTA
>Ga0335394_10000057_pt1 | contig 101493 bp, 92 predicted proteins | sample MAT03_FD_205741 | JGI IMG/M metagenome (GOLD analysis project Ga0335394, IMG submission 205741) | Freshwater microbial communities from Lake Fryxell liftoff mats and glacier meltwater in Antarctica - MAT-03 (spades assembly) (version 2) ... | reverse complement strand
CTGTGAGTCGCTTATAATTATTTTATTCGTACACCTATGCGAAGAGGCTCTGTGTTATGCAGTAAGTTTTTATGAAAAAATCTTAAAATTTAACATAGTGAGCTAAAAAAACTGCAATGTGGGTTAATTGTGATATAAATCATTTAATGGTTTTGGGATTGCAAAATTTACTCTTTCCGTCCGGTTTGGTATATGACAAGAAAAATGGGGCATTTCGAACCTCAGAAATCAACTTTATAATTGCACAAATCGCCCGACACACGGGCGATTTGGCTATAATAAAAAAGGGACTTAGTTCTCTTTTTGAGTCTAAGTCCCTTTCAGCGGAGACCGAGGGATTCGAACCCTCGATACAGTTACCCGTATACACGCTTTCCAAGCGGGCTCGTTCGACCACTCTGACAGGTCTCCGGATTTTTTGGAAGGTAAATGTAACTTTTTAAGCGTAGTTATGCAAAGGATAAATTGATTTTATAGCTTTAATGGATAACCACAACACTATCTGGCGAAAAATTCTTTTTCTTAAGCCACCTTAGCCGGTTCTCCGCATTTGGCTGCTGCCAGTAAAAAGAATATTCGTCGGGTGCATTCGAGGTATAGCCGTTCAATGTTCTTAATCCTAATGCCTGCGCTGCAAGCATAGCATCCAATTGAAAAAATGTTGGGTTACCTACAAGGGTATCTGGTTCATAAGAAATGATTGTCCAGGGTTTAAGGTCTTTCATTTTCTGTTCTAAAATAGCACTCCGCTCCCGCGCTTCCACCCTTACATAACGATCTGTTGTGTCGTCAGCAATATGGTTGTCAAGGTAAACGAGGCCGACAAAGAAAATAAAAATGAGCAGATCGTATTTTTTCTCTTTGCGGAACACAAGTTGAAAAATGAAAGCCACTGCAATCGCATAAAACACCAGTTCTATATTTATGATCCGCTGTAAGGCCCTCATAGAGGCAAATCCGGGTAGAGGAAAAATAAGTTTATACAAGCTATATCCCTGGAAACGGATGAAAAATAAAAAAGTAAAAAGTCCGGTAAAAAAAAGGAGAACCAGACTTACACTTAATTCTATTTTTGGAAAAATGTTTTTATTTAAGGCTTTAGTAATAACGATACACAGAAAAGCAAGGAAACACAGAACAGCCAGACCACCCGCAAAGATCTGGTGATCCCAGAATGCCTCGTACTTCACGCCTGTTTTATTTAGAAATTCCCAAAGGAGACTTCCATAATGACTGTAAAAATAGGAGCGAATGGTTGGTACAGTTTGTACGATACTTTCGTATGAATAAAGCTGTACTTGCTGCGCCCTGTGCAAGTATGGCAGCATTAATGGCAACAACAGCCCTACATTGACAAGCATGGCTGAAAGCATCATCCCCAGCCACTTCCACTCCTTAATTTTGATCCGGTAGGTATTCCACTTAGCAGCCAGCGAAAATAAAAGCAGAAGTGTTATGGGTACAAACAGCATAAACCCTAAATAAATGCCACAGTAAAACTGGTAGACTAGAAAAAACAAAACGCCGAAAAAATATGCGGGCTTCAGATCCTTAATATACATGGCACCGGCCCACATGGCAAGCGGAATAGCAAACCGTGGAAAGGTCTGCGCATGCACCATCTGCGATTGCAGGGCAATAGAGAAAGCGAATATCATAGCACCCAGTGCTGCGGCGTATTTACTTTTAAATAGATTAACAAGAAGAAAATAACAAGCAATATAATTCAATGCGCTAATCAGTATAAACCAATATTGAAAAGAAGTCTCCCGATCAGCCCCCAGCAAACGAAACAACGAATAAAAAGGGGCGATACCAAGCATATTCTCTGAATAAGAGATTACGTCTTTTTCTGGAAACAAAAAAGGAGCATTCCAGAAAGAAGGGGTTTTGCCGGTAATAAATTGATGCGCATGTTCCAGAAGGTAATTCACCAGCCGTGCATCACTAGGATCGCCTGGCAAATGAGTCCAACCGGCTGTTATATTCAGGTTAAAAAAATAAATGCCGGCTATTAGTCCGATAAAAAAAGGCAAATAGGATCTTATTACTTTTAGTAGCATGCGGGCTAATATAACGAATTACAAAGGTCGTAAAATAAAAAAACCACTGCTAGAGTGGTTTTAATTAGTTACGCTAAATTTTCTTAGTGATGATCAGGTGCGGCATCATGACTTGCTCCTTTATCGTGACCTGCGGCATCTCCACCATGGTGACCACTTTTCAGGTCAGCTTGTTGTTTAACGAAAATAGGATCTACACGGGTAAAGTGCTCGGATTTACCAGAGTAAATTCCTTCAGTAAGAATAACAAAGATTGTATAGAACATGAAAACAATATAAGGAGCAAGAATTGCCCATTTAAAAAACTTAACCTCATGTTTTAAGTGCATAAACCATAATACAATGGCGGCGGCTTTAGCAATTGTTAAACCAATAAATAAGGTCTTTAGCCACCAAGTACCACTCCAGCCTTTTCCAGGCGCAAGAAACCCAACGATTAATTCAAAAACGGTGATTGCCAACATCACCCAGAATACTTTCCACAAAACGCTGCGGTTCTTTTTTCCTTCTTCCTCGCCGTGATTGGCCATCACTTCGTAATTCGGATAATGATCGTGAAACTCTGACATATTCTAATTTTTTTTAATTTTTAATTCTAAATTTTCAATTTCTAAACTACAACAGGTAAAAGAATGTAAATACAAACACCCATACCAAATCTACAAAGTGCCAGTATAAACCTACTTTCTCAACCATTTCATAATGACCTCTGCGTTCATAAGTTCCTTTAATTACATTCAGGAAAATAATAGTGTTTAGTACTACCCCACTGAATACGTGAGTTCCGTGGAAACCTGTGATAAAGAAAAAGTAATTTGCAAATTGGGGAACACCATATTCATTCACCGTCATATTCGCACCATGCCAAACTTGTTGCACGTAAGTACTGGTAGCAGGATCCCAAACATTACGTAAAGCTCCACCGATACCTGTCGGTCCACCTTCGTGAGTTCCGATAATAAAATGATACCACTCCCATGCCTGTGAACCAACGAAAGCAGCTCCACCAACAATGGTCCAGAACATCCAGGTAATTACTCCTTTTTTATCCATCCGATGTCCTGCCTCAACAGCAAGTACCATGGTAACCGAAGACATGATGAGGATAAATGTCATTAAACCTACGTAAGCCAAAGGAATGTGTTGCTCTACAAAAGGAAAGTGCGTGAACACGTTTTCTGCTTTTGGCCAAACCTCAGCATATTTGTGACGGATAAAACCATAAGATATTAATAAACCTCCAAAAGTTAAAGCGTCAGATACAAGGAAAAACCACATGAAGATTTTCCCATAACTTAGGTTAAAAGGGGATCTGCCCCCGCCCCACGCTTCTTTTGAATCAATTTCTACTGAATGTGCCATAAAAAGTTAAATTTTCGTATGCAATATTAGCGATAATTATATAAAAACAAAAACAAATATATCCATAACAGATCAAGAAAATGCCAATAGATGGCCGTAAGCTCGATGCCTAGGTTATCGGCCGATGAATATTTTTTCAACAGGCTCTTTGTTAATGATACTGCAAGCGCTATGAGTCCACCTACCATGTGCGCCAAATGCACCAAAGCAATTAAATACAGAAAAGATCCTGAAGCGTTTGCGTATTTACCAACAAAATAAATACCATCTGCCGTCAATTGTTTCCATGCTTCAATTTGCGTGAAAAAGAAAGCTATTCCCAAACCGAGAGTCAGAAACAAACCCAGACTAGTAAGTGTATAATTATCTTTTTTTATAGCGCGTTGTGCTAACAACATGGTGAGGCTACTTGTTACTATAATTGCTGTGCTGATAATCGAAATAGCTGGAAGGTGAAATACCAGCCAGTTGCCATTGTCTGCTCTAACTACATAAGCGCTGGTTAAACCGGCAAAAAGCATCACCATGCTTACTATACCAATATATAAAAGGGGTTTCGCAGCTTTACGCTGAGCTGCTTTTATTTCAGCCTTGTGGGGATTGTTGTTTGTTTTAATTGTTTCCAAAATAGTAGAGTGTTAAGCTTTTGTCATCAGTGCCACCTGCACCAATGGTAAATATATAAGGGTAATCAAAAATAATTTCTTCGCATGCTCATTTGTAGGCACTCGGTAAAAGTTGTACGCCTGCAATAACAAAGCAAGCCCACAAATGAGAATGGCACCCGTACTTATCAGTCCAACAAAATGAAAAACAAAGGGCAACACACTAATCATAAGTAAAAAAACCGAATACAATAGAATTTGGAACTTAGAAAACTCATCCTTCCCACCGGTAGAAGGTAATAAATGGAAATCTGCCTTTGCATAATCGTCGTTATACATCCACGCCAAGGCCCAGAAATGAGGGAACTGCCATACAAACTGGATCAAAAACAAGAGTACGGCGAAAAAGGTAACTTCTCCAAAGCCTTGCGTAGCAGCCACTCCGCCAATTAGCGTTGGAAACGCACCAGGAAAAGCACCAACAAATACAGCAAATGGGGTCTTGCGTTTTAAGGGTGTATATACTAGGGCATAAAGAATCATACTAACAAAACCAAGGATACCGCACAAAGGATTTGTATACACCCATAACAAAATAGTTCCTAAAATTCCTGATACGGAACAAAAAATAAATGCTTCGTTCACCGATAAAACCTCCGTAGGCATAGGCCTTTCTTTGGTACGGTCCATTAATTTGTCAAGGTCCTTTTCTATGATTTGATTAAATCCGTTAGCAGCAGAAGTCACAAAAAAACCACCCAGACCAAGCGCTACAATCTGCATCCATTGAATAGTTTCGGCTACAGTAAAATAAGTTATCACCGCTGAAAAGACGACCAGACCGCCCAATCCGAATTTTGTAAGCTTTAAAAAGCCTGAAAATTTAGAATACGTGGCCTGATTTACCAAAATATCGCTTGCTGTAGTGCTCAAAAAAGTGCGAATTTAGCACATATTTATATACTTAAGTCCAAACAACTCAAAATTATACGTTCGTCGATGGTATTTAACTTTAGTCTAAATTATAGGGTACTTTGTTAAAATTAATGAAATATAGGCCCAAAATTTTAACATTTAGTTTTCTACGTCCCTTTTATGTTAAATATTTTTTTACTTTTGTTCGATAATCACAAAGAATTATGAATTTGAATTTTCTAAGAACAATTAGTGCCGGTTTATCGGTAGCCGTAATTTTAACAAGTTGCGACGGACTCGGTAAAATGATCAAAAAACAAAAAGACATTCAATACACGGTTACTCCTAACCCTATTGAAATGCATGGAGATAGCGTGCAGTTTAGCGTTAGTGGCAAATTTGGCCCGAAATTATTCCAAAAAAAGGTAACATTAACACTTACCCCAGTTATTAAATATGCAGGTGGCGAAAAAGCACTTAAACCAGTTGTACTGGTTGGAGAAAAATCTACCGCCGCCGGCCAAAAGATCGCTTTCAAAACAGGCGGAACTTTCAGCTATTCGTCTGAAAAATTCGCTTTCGAATCAGGAATGCGCAATGCAAAAGTTGAATTACGCGGCGAAGGTTCTGTAAAAAAGAAAACAAAAGCTTTCAACGCTGTTGAACTGGCTGATGGAACAATGGCTACTTCATTGCTGGTTCGTAACGATGAAAAAGCAATCATGGCTAAGGATGCATTTGTAAAAGTGTTTCCTGAAAACCAATCAACACACATATATTATGTAATTAACCAGTCGGTGGTTCGTCCTTCAGAAATGAGTTCTGAAGAAATGAAAACCATTAACGCTTACATTAAAAATAATTTGAGCTCAAGTTTTTATGAGTTTAAAGGGTTAAGCGTTTCGGCTTATGCTTCTCCTGACGGGGAAACAGATAAAAACGAAAATCTTGCAAAAGACCGTGCAAACTCAGGTTCTGCGGCAATGATGAAGGAGTTTCAAAAGAACAAAAATAAAAATGTGACTTTCGGAAAATCAAAAGATCAATATATAGTAGGTACTACAATGGAAGACTGGCCAGGTTTCAAAAGCCAGGTCGAACAATCAACTATTGCTGATAAAGATCTTATCTTGCGTGTTTTAACTATGTACGGAGATCCTGATCAACGTCGTAAGGAAATTAAAAACCTTTCAAAAACATACACAGAGTTAGCTGACAAAATTTTACCAAAACTACGTCGCACGGAAATCACATTAAACGTTGATAAAAAATCGCGTACGGATGCTCAAATCACAGCACTTTCAACTACTAAGCCTGATAGCTTATCTGTTGAAGAGTTATTATACGCTGCTACTTTAACAAGCGATATCAATACACAAGCTCAGATCTACGGTTCTGCGGAAAAACAGTATGGTAGCGATTGGAGAACTTCAAACAATGTAGGTTGCGTACTTTTAATGCAAAACAAAGTAGCTGAAGCTTCACAAGCATTTAAACGTGCTGAAAAAACAGGTGCTACTCAACCAGCAGTAATAAATAATCTTGGTATCATCGAAGCTAAAACAGGTAACCGTCCAGGTGCAATGGAACTTTACCTAAAAGCTGGTTCTGCTCCTGAAACAAAATACAACATGGGCATTTTGGAAGTACGCAATGGTAAATACTCCGATGCTGTTTCTAATTTCGGTTCTTATAACGGACATAACAAGGCTTTAGCTCAAATGATGAGCGGAAGCAATGGTTCTGTAAAAGAAACGATTGACGGTAGTAGTGAGAAAGAAATGGCTTACAGCTATTACTTAAAAGCAGTTTCCTTTGCCCGTCAGGGTAACAGTGGTGAAGCACTCAGCAATTTAAAAACAGCGATCGAAAAAGACAATGCTTTTAAAACTTATGCTAAAGACGATATTGAGTTTATTAAATTGCGCGCAGACTCAGGTTTCACTGGCTTGGTAAACTAATTTATTTCAGACCTTATTCGAAAGCCCTTCTCAGAAAACGAGAGGGGTTTTTTATTTGTACACAGCAAACTTCGCTCTGTTTTTACGTTATAATTATATTTACCTTTTCAAAACTGTAAGTATGTCGTCATTGCCTGAAACAGAATTAATACTTACTCCCGAAAACAGGGTCTATCATCTCAATTTGAAGAATGAAGATATCGCGGGCCATGTGATTATCATAGGCGATCAAAATCGCGTTGCGCAGATCTCAACTTATTTTGATAAGATAGATTTTAAGGCTGCTCATGGTGAATTTATTACACATACGGGGTCTTATCAGGGTAAAAGGCTCACTGTTTTAAGCACTGGCATTGGTCCCGATAACATCGACATTGTGTTAAATGAATTGGATGCCGCGGTGAATATAGATCCGATTAAACGGTAGCTAAATCCGGTGAAGCGTTCCCTAAATATCTACATAGTGTTTGGCCGAAAACTCCATTTTCGTCGTTGTGTCAAAAAAAATAATCGCTCATTTACCCCAGTAAACCTCACAATCATTTTTTTTAACACGTCTCGAAACTGAATTTTTACATCCAAACACCTAGTTTTCGGACAGACACTACATACTTGGCACCAGCGGCGTACTTCAGGCCGATATTCCGGTAAATGGAATGATTGTGAGTGCTTACGGTATCGGTCTTGACGGACTGCTCAATTTTTATGCCGACTGGAAATCAATAAATGAAAACGAGATCAGTGAAGCTTTTATTTTGCATACCAACTGGCAAAATAATCTGGCTTATCCCCTACTGCGTTTCTTAAGTGAAGTGCTGACAAGGAAATTTAATGTTCCCACGTTCTTTAAGGGAATAACAGCCACGGCACCCAGCTTTTATGGTCCGGAAGGTCGCCAGATCTGACTAAAAGCAGCCATGCCCGACCTTAATAATTTGCTAAATACTTTTACCAGCAGAAATTTACAAATCACTAACTTTGAAATGGAAACTCCGCATAGTACGGTTTGGGTAAATTATTAGACCACAATTGTCTTACAATTTGTGTGATCATAGCAAACCGGATGCGAAAAGAGTTTACAAAAGATTACACTAACAGTGTAGCGCTTTTAATTTAAAAACTGTTTACATAAAATTGCAGAATAAAAAATGACGAGAGAAGAACTTATAAAACAGATCCGGACAAAAAAAACATTTTTATGTGTGGGGCTTGATCCTGACACCGAAAAATTACCAAAACATTTATTGGAAGAAGAAGGCGATCCTATTTATGAATTTAATAAGGCGATCATAGATGCAACAGCACCTTATTGCGTGTCCTTTAAACCCAATTCGGCATTCTACGAAGCTTATGGACTTAGTGGGATCGGAAGCCTTGAGAAAACGATCCGTTATATAAAAACAAATTACCCTAATCATTTTTTAATTGCCGATGCAAAACGTGGCGATATTGGAAATACAAGCGCCATGTATGCCAGGGCTTTTTTTAAACGACTGAATTGCGATGCTATCACAGTAGCTCCCTATATGGGTAGTGACTCTGTAAAACCATTTTTACAATTCGAAAACAAATGGACCATCGTACTGGGATTAACCAGCAATGAAGGCTCCTCTGACTTTCAACAGCTAAAGATTGAAGGAAAAGATTTTTACATGCACGTGATCGAAAACTGCGCGAAGTGGGGAACAGAAAATAACATGATGTTTGTGATCGGCGCTACAAAAGCAAAACTTTTGGAAGACATTCGCAAAATAATTCCAAAACACTTTTTGCTCATTCCAGGTGTAGGCGCCCAGGGAGGAAGTTTGCAGGATGTATGCAAATATGGGATGAACAGCGACATTGGACTTCTGGTAAACTCGAGCCGCGGAATTATTTACGCCTCCCTAGGAAAAAACTTCGCAGAAAAAGCTGCGGAAGAAGCAGAGAAGATCGCAAAGGAAATGGCAACATTTTTATAGGCAAAACAATGTATTTTGTACCTTGTACCTTGTTTGTATGGCTAGGCATCCTCGCAAAACACAGATAAGGTAAATGGTACAAAATACAATTAAGCACACAGAAAAGTTACAAGACACAGCAACAAAACACAGTTACACACAGACAAGTTACAAGGTACAACCTGCAAAATACAACTAAGCACAAAGAAAAGTACAAGGCACAGCTACAAAACACAGGTACACACAGACAAGTTACAAAGTACAACCTACAAAATACAACTAAGCACACAGACAAGGTACAAAATACAACAAGAATCCAAAAAGCAAAAACATAAAGACAAATTCAAAGTAACACATTACAAAAAAACCATGGAAGAAAACCAAAACAACCAGCCACATTTAGACATTGAACTAAGCGAAGAAATCGCCGAAGGAATTTATTCTAACCTTGCTATCATTACACACTCACAAAGCGAATTTGTTATAGACTTCGTTAAAATTATGCCTGGTGTTCCAAAAGCACGGGTTAAGTCCCGCATCCTGCTTACACCTCAACACGCGAAACGTTTAGTGAAAGCCCTTGCCGAGAATCTGCAGAAATTTGAGCAAACGCACGGTAAGATCAAAGACCTTGATAACGGCTTCCCAATGAATTTTGGAGGACCAACAGCTCAAGCCTGATAAAATAACTACAAGGTTTTTCCGTTATGTTTAGAAGCATGAAAACCCTGGTGTATCTTTTTTTACTTCTCCCCTTCCTTTTTTTTGCGCAGCGAAAAAAATTGAAGCCTCTATTCGGGCTTTCACTTAACAGCGGTGTAGAAAAAATAAATCAGCAGGATAAAAATCTCGAAATAAAAAAGAATAACTCCATCGGGTGTTATGTTAGTATTGGCCTCAACCTTTATAACGATAGCACCTATATCTTTTACACGGGATTAAAATACGGCAGAGAAAATAGTCGCTTCTCTATTCTATCAGGCGATGCAAAACTGCAATTCCGTACAGCCAACCGTCCGCTGTGCTTCATTTTTGCGCCAGGAGTTCACATCAATCAACGCCATTCCTTATTTTTAGTTTTGAGCGTGGTGAGGGTCCTACAGGCTAATAGCGGCGGAGGTGGCGGTGGCTCGGCAGGAGGCAAAGATTATTATTACGAGTACATCGATAACCTACCTCAAAATAGCTGGGACTTTCGTCCGGGTTTAAAATGGCAATTCAAACCAAAAGCAGAAAAAAAATTCACATTTGAATTAGGCTTCGAACCTTCATTGATAACCCGTAAATTGGAAATGAAAAAACGAAATCCTTATTCCAATATTCCCGAGGCGGATTATCACGCAAGTTACGATGTGATTCTGTTCTATTGCGGACTTCAGTTTTAATAGATTAAGGCATTTTGTTGAAAAAACAAGTTTTACGAATCACAGAATCCTGTTATTTTTAAGAAAATTCAACTACACATACTAATGAACGAAGCACGCCTCCATTTTAAAATTGCAGACTTATTAAATTTAAACTCCAAAGACGTAACCGCCACTGTCAATCTGTTAGACGAAGGTGCAACGGTTCCTTTTATATCGCGTTACCGAAAAGAAGTTACAGGCAGTTTAGATGAAGTACAGATTGCGCAGATTCGTGACGAGATCGAACGCCTTCGCCAACTCGAGCAAAGAAGAGAATCCATTTTAAAATCGATTGAATCACAAAATAAACTAACCGAAGAATTAAGAGAAAAGATTATGGCTGCTGAAACACTCAGCAAACTGGAAGATCTTTATTTACCATACAAACCTAAACGCAGAACCAAAGCAACCATTGCCAAAGAAAAAGGTCTGGAGCCGCTAGCTCATTTTATTCTGGAGCAAAAAAATAATGCCGTTTTTGAAGAAGCAGAAAAATTTATCTCAGAAGAAAAAGAAGTGCCTTCTGTACTGGAAGCTCTGCAAGGCGCACGCGACATCATTGCTGAGATCATGAGTGAAGATGCGATTAACCGCGAAACCATGCGTGAATTGTTTAAAAAGACGGCCATGGTGAAAAGCCGACTGATCAAAGGCAAAGAAGAAGAAGGCGAAAAATTTGAAGATTATTTTGAGTGGGAAGAAAAACTTTCTACCTGTCCTTCACACAGGATGCTGGCCATGCGTCGCGGTGAAAAAGAAGACATTTTAATTCTTGACATAACGGTTGACAATGAAGAAGCCCGTGGACTCCTCGAAAGAAAAATGATCACCTCGCGCGGAGAAAGTGCGAACCAGATTAAGGAAGCGATCGAAGAAGGATACAAGCGTTTGTTGCAGCCCGGAATTGAAGCGGAAATGCGCCTGCTCACAAAACAACAGGCTGATGAAAAGGCTATTATTGTTTTCGCTGACAATCTAAGAGAATTATTATTGGCATCACCGCTCGGCGAAAAAACCATTCTCGCACTGGATCCTGGATTTAGATCGGGCTGTAAATTAGTTGCCTTGAACAAAGAAGGAAAACTTCTTGAAGAAACTGTTATTTATCCGCACGAACCTCAACGCAGGACGACAGAAGCAGAAATGATTCTACTTGCCTTCTGCCAGAGACACCATGTAGAAGCCATCGCTATTGGCAACGGAACTGCTTCCCGCGAAACAGAACAGTTTGTGCGCAACATCGATGTGCTTCCAAAATCTATTTCTGTAATCGTGGTGAGTGAAGCGGGAGCCTCTGTGTACTCCGCTTCAGATGTGGCCCGCGAAGAGTTTCCTGATAAAGATGTAACCGTGCGCGGAGCTGTTTCCATTGGTCGCCGTTTAGCAGATCCTCTGGCTGAGCTTGTAAAAGTAGATCCTAAATCCATTGGTGTCGGACAATACCAGCACGATGTAGATCAAAACCTTCTAAAAAACAAACTGGACGAAGTGGTCGGAAGTTGCGTAAATACTGTAGGTGTTGAATTGAACACGGCATCAAAACAATTGCTTTCGTACGTTTCAGGCATCGGTCCAACGCTTGCGCAAAACATTGTGGAATATCGTAACGAAAAAGGTGCGTTCAAATCACGCAAGAGTTTGATGGAAGTGCCTCGCATGGGCGAAAAAGTATTTGAGCAATGCGCCGGATTTTTAAGGATCCGCAATGGGATTCATCCTTTGGATAAGAGTTCGGTTCACCCTGAAAGTTATCACATCGTAGAAAAAATGGCAAGCGATCAAAACTGTAGTATTGACGATCTGATCGAAAATAAAGATGTCCGTAAGAAAATTAAATTAATGGATTACGTCACCGAAACTACTGGTTTACCAACGCTAAAGGACATCATGGCCGAACTTGAAAAACCGGGACGTGATCCAAGGAAAAGTTTTGAAGCTTTTAGTTTCGATGAAAACGTTCATGCCATAAAAGATCTTCGTGAAGGAATGCGTCTGCCTGGAATTGTTACAAACGTAACTAACTTCGGAGCCTTTGTAGACATTGGTGTCCACCAGGACGGCCTTGTTCACATTTCGCAGCTGGCTGATGCGTTTGTAGACGATCCGAATAAAGTAGTAAAAGTGGGACAACAAGTGTGGGTGAATGTAACCGAAGTAGATGCCAAACGTAAACGCATTGCCTTGAGCATGAAAGGCGAAGCACAAACCGTGAAAATAGCGAACCCGAAAGCTGTTGTTAAAGAAGAACAATACGATCCGAATGATATCAATAGCGCGCTGGCTGCTCTGAAAAATAAATTTAAGAAGTAGCAAGTGGTGAGAACGCAAGATCGCAATGCCTCCATCTTTCTGGAACGCTTGCGGTATTCGCACAGTCGCAGATAAAAAAAGAAAATTCACCGGAGCAATGAAGATGCGACATTTAAATCCGCTGCACGATTGCCAAAGCATTGGAGTAGATCTTAAAACCTGAAAAACACTTCTTTTTTTTTAATAATGGAATAATAAGTTCTCTATAGCTCGTTAATCCCAGACCCTTTTTCCTCCTCAATTAAATGTTAAAATTGCAGGGGCCGGCTGAATTTTCCTACCTTTAAGTGTAACTATTTTTTAGTTTACCCGTCTCACCTAAAAACTCAGATATGAAAAAACTATGCTACTGGTAATTCATCTTCGAAAATCCTCTTTACTTCTGATAAAGTACCAGCCGCTCTTTGTGTATGGAGTAAAATCGTGATAAACAATTCACAAAGCAAGATTAAAAATTGCATTGTTGAATATCCTAACAATGCCATTTCAATACTACAATCGAGCCCTGTGATTGAGGAAAACGAGGTAAGGGATTTTAGGTATACCGGTATATGGACTTACATGCAAAATTCAGCAATTATCAAAAACAATATCATTCACAACTTCAGAAGTGATACTTATGGCACGGGCATCAGCACTTACGGAGGAAATCCAACCATCGAATGCAATACAATTTATGCCGGATCAGGACGCGGCATCATTTCAGGCGACGGGGGGTTGATTAAAAACAACCACATCTACGCCATTCTGGCGCCTGGTTCTTATGGCATCGGAATTTCGGTTTACGCGGCCGCAAATCCCCGCATTGAAAACAACGTAATCCACCACTGTTCTTCTGGAATAAATTATGGAGAAACTATAGGTACAGGGCCTCGTCCGCTAATTGTCAACAATACTATTTACAGTAATACAACAGCAATCAGTTCCTCAGGCTACTTTGGCAACCCGGAAATTACCAGAACCATCATAGCAAACAACACCAACGGCATTTTACAAGGCCCTACCTGGAATTTAACCCCGACAGAAATATCGCATAATCTGTTCTGGAATAATCCAGCTGGCGACTACGCGTACATTCCAATTACAGGCTTAGGTCAGATCGTGAATACAAATTCGAACGGCGATCCTGTTGATTCCTATTTTAATATTTTTAAAGATCCACTTTTTGTAACCAATATTCCTCCTTTTTATTCTTCTAATTCACCCTGCAAGAACGTTGGGAATAGCATTTATTCGCCAAACATCGGTTGTGATCCTTTGCTGATGTGTGCCGCCATGATCCTTGGTGTTAAGGAAAATAAAATTACCGCTAAAGGCTTAGCTTTTCCCAATCCATTCAGTTTTATGATTACAATCACCGGCCTGGATAAAAACAAAGTGAGCACCACTCCATTCTATGATATTAGCGGAAAACACTATGCTGCCGCTCTGGAATGGGACACTGAATCTAACGCCACCATTAAGAAAGACGACCTTTCATCTGTAATTTATTTTTTAGAAATTTCATTTTCAGACGCTTCTAAGCAGTATATTCGCCTGATAAAAGAATAAAAATTTATGCATGAATTTGGAATTATTGGAAAGTCACTTTCACACTCATTTTCCAAGTCCTACTTCGAAAAAAAGTTCAGGGAACTGAATCTCGTCAATCATTTTTACCGTGTTTATGAAATTGCTGAGATTTCATTAGTGGGGGAGATTGTGGCTAAAACACAAAACCTAAAAGGGTTAAACGTAACCATACCCTACAAAGAATCGGTCATTCCCTTTTTAGATGCCTTAAGTCCTGAAGCAAAAGAAATTGGTGCTGTTAATTGCATTCATGTTGTTAACGGCAAAACAACCGGCTACAACACTGATGTTTATGGTTTCTCACAAAGCATTAAACCTTTCCTCGACACTAACCATCAACGCGCTTTAATTTTGGGAACGGGTGGCGCAAGTAAAGCCGTTGCTTATGCGCTTAAAAAAGTTGGGGTCGAAATCTATTTTGTCACCTCATCCCAAGAAAAAAAATTAGCGAACACTTTCTTCTATTCTGAAATTAATGAACTGGTGATGAACGCTTTTAAATTGGTGGTCAACACAACACCGCTTGGTACATTTCCAAATGTAATTGACTGCGCTCCGTTGCCTTACGAGTTCTTCACCACAAAGCACCTTGCATACGACCTGATTTATAATCCGGAAGAAACTTTGTTTTTAAACCAGGCAAAAGCACAGGGTGCCATCGTAGTGAACGGTTTGAGTATGCTGCACCTGCAAGCAGAGAAAAACTGGGAGATCTGGAATACTAATTAAAAAGTAGTGCAACTAAAACTATTTTTAATCCATATAAAAAAATTTATGGAATCCTAAAAGTACAACGTCTTAGTATCAGAATGAGCAAATACACCTTCCTATTAATTTCAATTTTTCTTCTGAGCGCTTCCCTGCTAAAGTCTCAGGGAAAAAAGGTTGTTGTAAAAGGAATGGTAAAAGAGGAGAAATCGGGAGAAACTATTGAGGGCGCTACCGTGCGCCTTTCTGGCTCGCCTTTTATTATTACTACAAATAAAAAGGGCGAATTTATTCTTAACCTTCCTGAAAAAATAATTTATACAATTATGGTTTCCCACATCAGCTATGTCACTTATGTAAAAGAGCTAAAGAGGGAACAAAAAGATACGATTTCCGTTTTGGTAACACTCCAGTATAAATCCAATTTGCTGGACACCATTCCTATTCTTTCCAAACAAGTACCTGAAACCCTTATTGGCAAAACAAACTACAGTATTTACGATTTCGATTTTTATGAAGATAAATTAATTCTTCTTACCGCCGAAAACTCATTAGAGAAAGCGCAATTACAACTGGCCAATTATGAAGGGAAAATATTTTCTTATTATAAACTCCCGAAAAATTCAGGGACCGCAAAAAAGTTCTTCCACGATTATCAGGGTTACACAGAACTCCTCTGCAAAGATACGGTTTTACGACTCGATGTTTTTAATACTGAGCTTATCGTTGGATCCGTTCCCCGTAAACATTTTGATAGTTATTTAAAACCTGTGTCTGATACTTTGCAGGGAAATCTTTACTACAGTAATCAGTGGGACAAATATCCGTCCTTCAATTATTATTATTTGAAAGAAAATGATTCAGTCAGTCGTGTTTTAAACACCATCACGAATGAGGATCTAATGAAGCTGTACAATTTTGAATACTATTTTCTTCCTTCCGGTATGCAGCTCGAAGCAAGGCGATTGGCAGACTATTACAAAACCGACAAACACATCACCGCAGCCTTACTAAGCGGCTTTACTCAGAGTATGTTTTACGAACCGCTTTATGCTCCGCTTTTTGTGATCAGCGACACCATTTGCATTTTTAATCATCACAATGATTTTTTATATCATTACAGCAAACAAAACAAATTGATTGACAGTGTAAAAATAGATTATCACCATCCAAAAAACTGGCGCGAGTGGAAAAAACAACTCTTTGTTGACGAACCTCAAAATAAAGTGTATGCCTTTTTCAGCAAAGACGGACATCATTATCTGAAACAGATCAATCATCAATCCGGCAAAGAAGTTCTAACCTACAAACTGCAGCATCACAGCGCCGAAAAAATAAAGATCAAAGACGGCTACGTGTATTATGTTTACAGGCCTTTTGGTAGCACGCAGGAACGGTTTTTATATCGGGAAAAAATTCAGTAATTTAGATTATGCCGGTAATTGAACTCAAGACAAAAATCCATTCTACCGCTGAAATTTGTTTTGATCTTTCGGCGAGCATCGAACTTCACCAGCTTTCTACAAGTCGCACCAAAGAAAGAGCCATTGCTGGAGTTACAAGCGGCATTATAAAACTCAATGAAACGGTGACCTGGGAAGCTGTACATTTCGGAATAAAACAAACCCTTACTTCTGTTATCTCGCAATACGACAGACCGAGGCACTTCAGAGACGAACAGCTAAATGGCGCCTTTAAATGGTTTAAGCATGATCACTATTTTGAACCTGAAGGCGAATTTGTTATAGTCACTGATCGATTCGAATACGCATCGCCATTCGGTGTTTTCGGAAAAGTATTTAATACACTTGTGTTGACAAATTACCTTAGAAGATTTTTGTTAGAGAGAAACGCAGTCATCAAAGAATTTGCAGAATCAGGCAAATGGAAAACGCTGATCAAATAAAATCAGTCTTTCTTTAAATGCTCATCCGTAAAATGCTCCGTATGCTTTTCCTTTGAAAATTTTTCAGCGTTGTATGCTGTAGATGCATTTTTAGTAATGGACAAAGAGTGCCAGTTATTTTCGGCAAGCATTTTCCCTATAAAAACAATTTGTCCCACGTGATAAGGATAATGCGCCAATTGCCGGATGATAGCTTCCGAAACCGAATGCCCCTGATTTCGAATGTAAATTGTTTGATCCAGATCCGCTTCAGTCAAAGAATCCAACGTTGCAAAAAGACAAGTCCATCCTTCATTCCAGAGCCTCAAAACCTCATCCTTTTTTAAAAATCCTTCTTCAAACTCTTCATCTCTTTTTCGAGTCTCCTTTTCTCCATCAGTTGTCAGAAAATCCGTCCAGCGGCTCATCATATTGCCATGAAGGTGTTTTACAATAGTTGCAATACTATTACTGTCTTCGTTGTATTTAAAGAATAATTTTTCTTCGCTTAATTGTCCGAATGTTTTTTCACCTAATAATTTATAATAGGCAAACTGCTTTTTACTACTTCCTAAAAAATCTCTGTCCATAAATATATAGTGTCTGTCCGAAAACTAGATGTTTGGATGGAAAAATTCAGTTTCGAGGCGTGTTAAAAAAAATGATTGTGAGGTTTACTGGGGCAAATGAGCGATTATTTTTTTTGACACAACGACGAAAATGGAGTTTTCGGCCAAACACTATATATTAAAAATTCTGTGATGACTACCTGCTAAAAACTGCTGACTGCTCAATCTGGTTTCACTTCCTCACGCTTTCTCCAGTTTGCATCCGGATTGGATTTTCTGATCTCTTTATTGTCGGATTCACGCTTCCTATACCCACCGTTGTCAGCCTTCCACTTCTTGTAGCACTCCATCACTTTCGTATACAACTCTGCTCCATCATGCGTTACTATATAATAATCATTTACATAATAACAGTACTTTCTGAAAGCGTAATAATCAATATTCTGATCGCCTGTTAATCTTACGAGGATTTCTCGGCTAAGCCTTCGTTGCACTTCTTCTTCCATTAAAATATCCTCAAATATTTTCGCCAGCTTTTGAATCTGTTTGCCTTCCTTGCTGTAACGCATGTAAAGTGCCGTGATTGGGCTCCCTATGTAATCCATGTTCTTGATCCTGCTCCTGTCTATGATGTCATTCATATACTGCCGTTCGTAAGGCTGGTATTTAAAGGTGGTGATATTCACCATAGGAAGTTTGAGTGCCATTTCCGACATGATCAGCTTCACCTGCCCTTTAGAATTTCTTAGAAGATTTTTTACGGGAATATAAAGCTTAATAAACCCTACATAAGAACAAAGCAGGGTGTCTTCGGAATTTGTAGACAAAGTGAATCGCCCCTCATTGTCGCTCATAGTGCCGTTTCCAGTACTTTTATTGATAATGTAAACAAAGGGCATTACTGTTACACTGTCACTCTCCGCAACTGTTCCCCTTATTATTTGCTGGCCCTCAACCAGATTGGTTAACAGGCAGCAAAACAGTACTATACATCCGGGAAATTTCAATTCACTAAAATTAGGTTTCTTCAATAAATTTATAAACATCCAGTTAATAATTTAACCTTTTTTAGGCACAACTATTTTTCTTAAACCTCAGCAATAAGCGTATTTTTAAAGCTTATAATGGACAATTTTATAGTATCAGCGCGTAAGTACAGGCCCCAACATTTTAATACGGTTGTTGGACAAAGTCATATTACCAATACTTTAAAAAATGCCATTATTACTAAACATTTAGCCCAGGCTTATTTGTTTTGCGGCCCGAGGGGTGTTGGAAAAACAACCTGCGCGCGTATTTTCGCCAAGACTATTAATTGTACCAATATTTCAAAAGAAGGCGAGGCTTGCGACACTTGTGAATCTTGTGTTTCTTTTAATTCAGGTGCTTCGCTGAACGTTTACGAACTCGATGCGGCAAGTAACAACTCGGTGGATGACATCCGTAATCTGGTCGACCAGGTGAGGTTCGCTCCACAACTAGGGGAATACAAAGTGTATGTGATTGACGAGGTGCACATGTTGAGTACCGCGGCTTTTAACGCTTTCCTCAAAACACTGGAAGAGCCTCCTAAACACGCCAAATTTATTTTAGCGACTACTGAAAAACATAAGATCATTCCTACTATACTTTCACGTTGCCAGGTTTTTAATTTTAACCGGATCAAAACAGAAGACATCAGCAATCATTTGGCTTTCATGGCTAAAAAAGAAGAGGTTTCTTTTGAAGAAGAAGCTTTGCATGTAATTGCTCAAAAAGCTGACGGCGGTTTGCGCGATGCCTGTTCTATCTTTGACCAGATGGTGGCCTTTACCGGCAATCATCTTACCTACAAACAGGTTGTAGAAAATTTGAACGTACTTGATTACGATTATTATTTCAAAATCACAGATGCATTTCTTGGCCAACGTTTGCCGGAAGTCATGATCACGTTTGATGATATTTTGAAGAAAGGCTTTGACGGACATAATTTTCTTTTAGGTCTCGGCGAACACCTGCGTAACCTCATGGTGAGCAAAGACCCGCAGACAATTTCACTCATGGAGATCAGCGAAAGCCTGAAACAGCGTTATGCAACGCAATCGCAACAATGCAGTCTGCCTTTTCTTTTAAAGTCTCTTGCTCTCATTAGCAAAACCGACGTCAATTACAAAAGTGCTAAGAACCAGCGTCTGCTCGTAGAAATGGCGCTTATGCAGCTCACCTTTTTAACCGCATCGCCTGATGCGGAAAAAAAAAAGGATGAATTAGATCTTCTTGACAATACAACTGCAGGTCCCGCTAAAACACAGCCGGTTTCTTCAACAAAAGTCACAGCGCTTCAAGAACCAGAGATTAAGTTTGCCAGTAAGCCCAGCGTAACTTTCGATCAATTGAAAATGAAATCTTCCTTCAGTTTGCAGGAAGTGAAAAATTATCAGAACCTCAGTCAGAATGGCAATTCGCCAAGTGTAGAGGCTCCGGAAATTAAATTCGTAAACAAGGATGTAAACCTGGACGAAATAAAAGCTGCAGTCAAATTTTACGCGGAAGAAAAGTTAAAACAAGGTTCAAGACAAATCTCTATTACGCTGGACCAATCAGACATTCAGTTCTCAAACAATATCATCAGTCTTACCATCAGCAATGAAACGCAGAAGGAACAACTTCTTATCATTAAACAGGAATTTGTTGACGCTATTCGCGGCCGCTTACAAAACAATGCTGTTGTTGTTGAAATTCAAACCTCTACAGCAGAAGCTCAAACAAAGGCCTACAGGCCCATAGATATTTTTAAAGCCATGTCTGAAAAAAACCCCGCACTTCTTGAATTAAAAAAACGCTTTGATTTAGAAATAGAATATTAATCTTACAAATATGATAAAGAACAAACTCTTTATTTTTTCACTGATTACCGGATTTACTTTTAATGCCCTTGCTCAAAGCAAACCAGTGGCAGACTCCAAAATAAAATCAACTTACGAAACTGCACAAAACGATCCGTTAAATGCCCGTATTTATACGCTAAAAAACGGGATGAAAGTATATCTTTCTGTTTACAAAAATGCACCGCGGATTCAAACCTACATTGCCGTGAAAGCCGGAAGTAAAAATGATCCTGCCAACGCTACAGGTCTTGCGCATTACCTCGAGCACATGGTATTTAAGGGGACTGACGTGTACGGGACAAAAGACTTTACCAAAGAAAGTGCTGAGATAAATAAAATAGAACGGCTTTATGAAGTTTATCGCAAAACAACAGATGAGGCAAAAAGAAAATACATTTACCATTTGATCGACAGTGTAAGTGGCGTTGCCGCAAAATACGCCATCTCAAATGAATACGACAAAATGCTCGCCACTATTGGCGCAGACGGAACAAATGCCTTCACCTCTTTTGATCAGACTGTGTATGTGAACGACATTCCAAGTAACCAGATTGAGAATTGGTTGAAAATTGAAGGGGAACGCTTCCGCAAACCTGTTTTAAGATTATTCCACACAGAACTCGAAGCCGTGTACGAAGAAAAAAATCGCGGCCTTGATAACGACAACCGTAAAGTCTGGGAAGCTCTATTCTCTGGCCTTTTCCTAAATCACACCTACGGAACACAAACCACCCTCGGAACCATTGAACATTTGAAAAATCCATCGATGGTTGAGATCAATAACTACTATTACAAGTATTACGTCCCTAACAATATGGCCATCATCATGAGCGGTGATTTTGATCCGGACAAAGTAATCGTTGACATTGAAAGACGTTTTGGCTCTTTTGTTTCAAAGCCCGTGCAGACTTATACTTTTCAACCTGAAAAACCTATCACACAAAAAGTTGTAAAAGAAATTTTGGGGCCAAATCCGGCAAATGTAAATATGGCCTGGCGTCTTTCCGGCGAAGGATCAAGGGATGCTGACATGTGTACATTATTAGCTGGTGTTTTGTTCAATGGCACTGCCGGACTCATGGATATCAATCTGAACCAGGCTCAAAAAGTACTGAGCGCCAGTAATTATTTTTATCCATTAAAAGATTACAGTTTCTTTTATTTTAACGGAGAACCAAAAGAAGGTCAAAGTCTTGAAGAGGTTGAAAAACTGATTCTCGGTCAGATAGAGCTAGTGAAAAAAGGAGACTTTCCGGATTGGCTGATAGGAGCAGTTGTAACCGACTTAAAATTAAAAAGAACAAAGGAACTGGAGACTAACAATACCCGTGCCGATGCGATGATGAATGCCTTTGTAAATGATCTAAAATGGCAGTCTGCCGTAAATGCAATGGAAAGGATTTCCAAAATCACAAAACAGGAGCTGATCGACTTCGCAAACAAAAATTTTACCGATGCTAATTATGCCGTTGCGTATAAAAGAACAGGCGAAGACAAAAGCATCGTAAAAGTAGAAAAGCCTTCCATTACTCCTGTTGAGCTAGATCGCGACAACGCTTCGCCGTTTGTAAAAGATCTGGAAAAAACGGTTCCAAAAGGAATTGAACCCAAATTTTTAGATTATGAAAAAGACATAATGCATATTTCCCTACAATCAAAAACTCCACTCTTGTACAACAAAAATGTGGAAAACAAATTATTTGAATTGTATTACAAATTTGATTTTGGAAGCAACAGCAGTAAAATGTTTCCAGTTGCAGTGAAGTACATTCCGTATTTATCAACACCAGATATGACCGCAGCGCAGGTGAAACAGGAGCTCTACAAACTTGGCTGCTCTTTTAACGTATTCTCCGACAACGAAAATATTTGGGTAAGTCTTTCGGGCTTAAGCGACAACTTCGAAACATCAGTTCAACTCTTCGAAAAAGTGCTCGCGAATCCTGTTGTAGAAGAACCTGTTCTTAAAAACCTTATTGGCGATCTCATTAAGGAGCGTAACGATGCCAAACTTCAGAAGCGTCTGATTCTCAACCGTGGCATGTCGAACTACGCGCGTTACGGTGCCTTAAATCCTTTTTCTTATGTGTATTCAGATGAAGAATTGAATAAAATTACAACAGATGACATCAAACAAGCAATTCTCTCGCTTCCCAAATACGAACATAAAATCCTTTATTATGGTCCGCAGGAAGTCGCAAAAATTAAAACGACTTTAGACACTTATCATACTGTGCCTTCCACTCTGCTAGCAGTGCCTAAAGAAATTGTTTTTGAAGAGAAAAATCTCGACAACACAGTTTATGTAGTAGATTACGATATGAAGCAAGCCGAGATCATTATGCTTTCAAACGGCACAAGCTATGCAAAGGATGGGGTACCCCTTGTTTATTTGTACAATAATTATTTCGGTGGTGGCATGAGCAGCATTTTATTTCAGGATTTGAGAGAGTCAAAAGCTTTGGCCTACTCCACCTACTCGCGCTATAACCAACCGAATAAATTATCAAAAAAATATTATAACGTTTCCTATATTGGCTCGCAGGCTGATAAACTGGGCGAAGCAATGAAAGGGCTGAGTGATTTACTGAACGAAATGCCTAAAGCGGAGGGAAGTTTTTCTTCTGCAAAAGAAATGATCCTGCAAGAAATGAGCACACAACGGATTACGAAAGCTGACATTATTTTTAATTACCTGGAAGCTGAGGATCTTGGAAATAAAACGGATATACGCAAGGATATTTTCGAAAAAGTACAAAACTACTCTTACACCGACATAAAAAAATTCCAGGAAGAGAACATTAAAAACAAACCAAAAACCATTCTTGTCCTCGGTAAAAAAGATGGACTCGATATGAAAGTGCTTGAACAATATGGCACTGTAAAATTCTTAACCCTGAAAGACGTCTTCGGTTATTGATCTTCTTTATTGACCATAAACTATTGACATCGCCTACCAACTATAAACTATCGACTACAATGATATCCTTTGACAATACTGAAAACGCGTTTAAAGCAAAATCCAACTCTGAACTCAGTCGCTCTTACTGGCTTTTTAAATTAATCAGCAATCCCCTACTCGTTAAAGGTGGTGCAACATTTGGTCCTTTAGGCTTAAGTTTAGGATTCAAAGGTTTAATAAAAGGAACTGTTTTTAAACAGTTTGTGGGTGGAGAAAACATTCAAGACTGTTCGGCAACAATTGCACAGTTGGGGAAATACAATATTGGAACCATCCTGGACTACAGCGTGGAAGGAAAAGAAAGCGAAAAGGATTTTGACAATTGTCTTCACGAAACCCTTGACACAATTGAAAAAGCTAAGGGCGACAAAAATGTTCCTTTCTGTGTTTTTAAAGTAACAGGACTTGCACGTTTCGATCTTCTCCAAAAAGTAAGCGCGGCAAAAACTTTAAACGAAATTGAAAAAGCGGAATGGGAACGCGTAAAATCACGCGTAAATAAAATCTGTGGAGCTGCTTATCAAACCGATCAGTGCATTTTTATTGACGCTGAAGAAAGTTGGATCCAAACAGCGATCGATGACCTCGCAAATGAGAACATGGCTGCCTTTAATAAAGCACAAGCCATTGTTTATAACACTTTTCAGCTCTACAGAAGCGACCGTTTAAAATTTTTGGAAGAATCGATTCAACGCGGAAAAACGAACACGTATCATATCGGAGCAAAACTCGTGCGTGGAGCTTACATGGAAAAAGAACGCAAGCGCGCTGCCGAAATGAAATACCCTTCCCCTATTCAACCTTCCAAAGAAAAAAGCGACCATGATTATAACGAGGCTTTAAAACTTTGCGTGGACAATATTGATGTTATGGGACTATGTGCAGGAACGCACAATGAAAAAAGTAGTCTTTATCTTTTGGAGCTCATGCAGAGTAAGAACATCGCCCCTTCCGACAAGCGCATTTATTTTTCACAGCTTTTAGGTATGAGCGATCACATCTCGTACAATCTTTCCTTAAACGGCTATAACGTAGCAAAATACGTTCCGTATGGCCCAATAAAAGATGTTATGCCCTACCTCATTCGCCGGGCACAGGAAAATACCAGTGTAAAGGGCCAGACAGGAAGAGAGTTAAATCTTATCATGAAAGAAAAAGAGCGCAGAGCCTCACTGAAATAAATCCGCAATTTCACATTCGAAGTTTTGCTACGGCGCGATGCTAAAAACGATGCATTTCTATTTAAATAGAGTGCTTTTCATACTCTTTCTCCATTCAAAATTGTATTTTTACAGGGCTTATGTACACCTTTCTTAATCAGGATATTTTCAAAATAATTCAACAGTGCTCGGATGAATTAAATGTAGATGCTTACGCCATTGGTGGTTACGTGAGGGACATTTTTTTGAAAAGGACCAGCAAAGATATCGATGTTGTTACCATCGGCAAAGGAATTGATCTTGCAACTAAAGTCCACTCAAAACTAGGTCATGAAGCGCACCTTTCAACATTTAAAAATTTTGGTACTGCCCAGGTTAAATTAAATGACCTTGAAATTGAATTTGTTGGTGCCCGCAAAGAGAGTTATAACCGCAACTCCCGCAAACCAATAGTAGAAGATGGCACGTTAGAAGACGATCAGAACCGCCGTGACTTTACAATAAATGCGCTCGCCATCGGATTGTCAAAAAACAATTACGGAAAACTCCTCGATCCATTTAAAGGACTTCAGGACCTCGAAAATAAAATATTGCGTACGCCTTTAGATCCTGACATCACTTACAGCGACGATCCATTAAGGATGATGCGCGCCATTCGTTTTGCAACACAATTAGGTTTTACCATTGAAGAATATTCCTTAAAAGCGATCACAACAAACAGGGACCGCATTAAAATTGTATCCGCTGAACGCATTACATATGAACTAAATAAGATCATCCTTTCTTCAGTTCCTTCTGTCGGATTTAAACTGCTTTTTGATACAGGGATGCTGCACCTGATCTTTCCAGAAATGGTGAAACTACAGGGAACAGAAACAGTCAACGGCTTATCGCATAAAGATAATTTTTACCACACACTCGAAGTGCTGGATAATACTGCACGAAAAACAGACAACCTTTGGTTGCGCTGGGCCGCAATTTTGCACGACATCGCCAAACCAGCTACCAAACGCTTTGAAGAAGGTCACGGCTTCACTTTTCACGGACACGAAGACAAAGGCGCCCGTATGGTTCCTAAAATATTTTCCAATCTCAAATTGCCACTGAACGAAAAGATGAAATATGTTCAGAAATTAGTGGAGCTTCATTTGAGACCTATCGTGCTTGCAAAAACAGAAGTGTCAGATAGTGCCGTTCGCCGTTTATTGTTTGAAGCTGGCGATGACATTGACGATCTAATGATCCTATGCGAAAGCGACATCACCACGAAAAATCCCAATAAAGTAAAACGCTACATGCAAAACTTTGAAGTGGTGCGTTCAAAACTTATTGAGCTGGAAGAAAAAGACAAGATCAGGAACTGGCAGCCTCCTATAATGGGCGAAGACATTATGAAGCTTTATAATCTGAGTCCCGGCAGAGAGATTGGCATTCTTAAAAATGCCCTTAAGGACGCAATCCTCGACGGTGAAGTGGAAAATAATTTTGAAAATGCTAAAAACTTTCTTGACAAAAAATTTGAAGAGCTTAAAGCTTCCAAATAAATCAATTTTAAAAAACCGGCCATGAAATTTCATCTGAACTATACTCCGGAAAAATCTCCTTTTCTGATCGATCATACCAGTAATCTATTTCTTATCGGATCTTGTTTTGCTGACAACATTGGCTCTTACCTTAAAGACTTTAAATTTAAAACACTCGTTAATCCAGGTGGAATTCTCTTTAACCCATTAAGCATCTATAATGGCTTAATTTCCATTTTACAGAACAAAAAAACAAACGAACATTTTATTTTAGAGAGGGATGGTATATTTTACAGTTACGCTCATCACACTTCTTTGTCAGCACCAACTAAGGAAGATCTTGTAAAGAAAGTGAATTCTGTAACCGAAGAAGCTTTTGCATTTCTTAAAACATCAAATATTCTAATCCTTACATTCGGCACGGCATTTTACTACTACCAGAAAGCACTGCGCAAAACCGCAGCCAATTGTCACAAACAGCCCGCCTCGCTCTTCGACAAGAGACTTCTCAAAGTGGAAGAGATCACAAAAATGTATTCTGATCTTATAAGTCAACTCAAAATTTTTAATCCCAACCTTAAAATAATCTTCACAGTGTCGCCGGTCAAATATTTGAAAGATGGAGTAGAAAAAAACAATCTCAGTAAATCGATCCTATTGTTGAGTATTCATAAATTAGTTGCACAACACACAAACAGTTTTTATTTTCCGGCATTTGAATTGGTAAACGATGATCTTCGCGATTACCGTTTTTATAAAGAAGATCTCGCACATCCTAATGACCAGGCCGTGGAGTATATCTGGCAGAAATTCTCAGATTGCTATTTTGATCCTAAAACGATAGAGCTAAATTATCAGATCCAGAAGTTAAATCTAGCCTCAAACCACCGTCAAATGGAAGAAAAAAGCCTTGAAAATGAAAAACTAAAGGCATTTATTGAAAAACAAAAAATAGAAATTAAAAAACTGAATTCTTCTATTGAATTTTAGGCTTTAAGTCTTCGACTAAACAAAAAAACCACTAATTTTAGACTATTATTTAAAACCATTATGCTAAGAACGAATACCTGCGGAGAACTAAGAATTGAACATGTTGGACAAGAAGTAACCCTGAGCGGCTGGGTGCAAAGAGTGAAAGATTTGGGCGGTCTTACGTTTATAGATTTGCGGGATCGTTATGGCATAACTCAATTGGCATTAAATGCCGATTCAGATACCAATTTACAAAATACAGTGAAAACACTGGGACGTGAATTTGTAATTCAAATCACAGGCAAAGTTATTGAACGCGAAAGCAAAAACAAAAACAATCCTACCGGACAAATAGAAATAAAAGTTAGTGCCTTAACTATCTTAAACGTTTCACAAACCCCTCCTTTTACTATCGAGGACGAAACTGATGGGGGTGACGAACTGCGCATGAGATACCGTTACCTGGATCTTCGCCGCAACCCGGTAAGAAAGAACCTGGAGCTGCGTCACCGTATGGCGATTGAAACACGCAACTTTCTTGATAAACAAAATTTTCTGGAAGTCGAAACGCCGGTACTTATAAAATCGACACCGGAAGGTGCACGCGATTTTGTGGTACCAAGCCGCATGAATCAAAATCAGTTTTATGCACTGCCTCAGAGTCCGCAGACGTTCAAACAACTTTTAATGGTAAGTGGATTCGACCGGTATTACCAGATCGTAAAATGTTTCCGAGACGAAGATTTACGTGCCGACCGACAACCTGAGTTCACGCAAATAGATTGCGAAATGAGTTTTGTAGAGCAGGAAGATATCCTGCAAACTTTTGAAGGTTTGACAAAACACTTATTCAAAACCGTGAAAGACATTGACATTCCTGCTATTCCACGCATGAGTTATGCAGATGCCATGAAATATTACGGCAACGATAAACCTGACACGCGTTTTGAAATGAAATTGGTGGATTTGAATTCCACTGTAAAAGGGAAAAATTTTAAAGTATTTGAAGATGCAGAATTAGTTGTCGCCATTTGCGCAACGGGGGCTTCTGAATATACACGCAAACAATTAGACGAATTAACGGAATGGGCAAAACGTCCGCAGATTGGAGCCACAGGCCTCGTATATGCGCGCTACAACCACGACTGCACGCTTAAATCCAGCGTCGATAAATTCTACAACGAAGAAGAACTTAAAAAATGGGTGGAGGCCTGCGGTGCACAAAAGGGAGATCTAATTCTTGTTCTTGCTGGTGCAGAAGAAAAAACGCGCAAGGCTATGAGCGAACTACGTTTAGAAATGGGCAACAAACTTGGTCTACGCGATAAAAATAAATTCTCCTGCCTTTGGGTACTTGATTTTCCATTGTTGGAATGGAACGAAGGTGATCCGAATTTACTCGCTTCTTTAGCAGGACGCTGGCACGCCAAACATCACCCATTTACCTCTCCAAAGCCTGAAGATATAGAATTGCTTAACAGCAATCCTGGTGCAGTTAGAGCAAACGCTTACGATATCGTTATCAATGGCGTTGAAGTGGGCGGCGGAAGCATTAGAATTCACAACAGAGATCTTCAGGCCAAAATGTTTGAAGTCCTCGGCTTCACAAACGAAGACGCTCAAAAACAATTTGGCTTCTTAATGAACGCTTTTGAATTTGGTGCTCCACCACACGGCGGTATTGCCTTTGGCTTCGACCGTCTTTGCTCTCTATTTGGCGGTGCTGAAAGCATCCGCGACTTCATAGCTTTCCCTAAAAATAATTCAGGACGCGATGTTATGATCGATGCGCCTTCTGAAATTAGCGACGAACAACTTAAAGAACTAAGTATAAACACTCTAATAAAACCAAATTGATCCTCACTTTAGGTTTCATAGCCTTTTTATTTATTGGGTTGGTCCTTGGATTGATCGGAGGCGGTGGATCTATTTTAGGAGTACCTGTATTGGTTTACATCTTAGCTTACCCTGCTGAAGAAGCAACAACTTATTCACTCTTTATCGTCGGCCTCACTTCACTCATAGGAGCGCTTTCCTATTTGAAAAAAGGAGAAATTAGTGGAGAAGCTCTGTATGAATTTGCATTGGCTTCTATGATTAGCGTATTTTGCGTAAGGAAATTTCTAATGCCCGCCATTCCTTCCGACTTGCAGTTTTTTTCAATTTCATTTTCGAAGGAAACACTGATTATGGTTTTATTTGCCATTCTTATTCTGAGTTCTTCTTATAATATGATCCGTAAAAGAAAGCCAAATACCCTCAGTCAGGTAAAGTGGGATGAGTTTGCCAGGAGTCCAATGGGACTTCCCTTCGTTGTATTTCTTGGCATCTGCGTTGGATTTATAACAGGCTTCGTTGGTGCAGGAGGTGGATTTATTATCGTGCCGGTTTTAATTTTCTTTTTACGTCTGAATTTCAAAAAAGCCATTGGCACTTCTTTGTGCATCATCGCAATAAATTCCCTTGTAGGATTTACTGGGAATATCGGCAATCAACCGATCAACTGGCTATTTCTTATTAGCATCTCAGCAATCTCTATTATCGGAATTTTAATTGGTAGTAGGTTGTCAGGCAAAGTTTCCTCTAAAAAATTAAAACCTGCGTTCGGCTGGTTCACATTAACAGTAGGACTACTTGTGCTGGTTAAAGAACTTCTGATAAAATAATCTATTTATTTAGATACGTTCTGAAATACCCACACTCTTTTATAACTTCCCTGTAATACTTTGTATCACTGTACTCGCTCTTTAGAGATGCGAAATAAACTCCCGATTTAAAATCCTCTTTTGCTTCCCCTAAACGGTTGTAGAAATAAGCATTCAACTCACATTTTGCTGCCATAAAAGTACACTTAGCTTTGAATTCTTTGTCTGTTGAACTTTTCTTTGCTAATAAATAATACTTCAATGCTATATCTCCTTGTTTTTCTGGTAAAGCGGTTTCATCATAATAATAAAAATTTCCGTCCACCAGGTTGTTGGCATAGAAAAGCCGGGCATTACCGAAATGGGTCATATTATAAAACCCATTTGCCATCAAAAAATAATTCTGTGCAGCTTCCGCTGGTTTAGCCGTTGCCGTATTCCTCATTTCAATAAGCTTTTCAATAAACGTAATTCTATTGTAATGCGTTTTTTGAACCGCAGCGTGATCGCATTCGTGACAGTCACGAATATGTATAGTAAAAGGATTTCCTGCCAGCTCAATATTCTCTGCAACTTGTTCTTTGAAAATTCTTAAGGCTTCTTCTAGTTTATCGTTTTGTGCGTAACGGATTGCTTTCAGATCAATATAATCTTGCTTGCTTAAAGAACTTTTTTTGAAAAACAAGTTCTCATATCCTGACTTGTCTTTCTTATCATAATAAGCGATCATCCTGTCAATTTCCTCCACTTTAGTTAAAGCCAGTTTTGATTTCTCCGGACAGATCAACTCCGCCTTCAAGTGCTCGCCAGATTTATCTGCAAGTTTTGCCAGCACTTCTCTCATCCACATTTTCGCATAATCAGCTCTGAAGGATCCCGGATGAGGAGTGTCAAACAAAGCTTCCAGATCCAGCAGAAGATCTTTTTCAACATTCGCATTATTGTCTTTAATCCTTCCCATTTTACCTACCAGACTGATTAGATGAAACTGTGCTTTAACAAGTGAACTTTTACCAATATAACTTTCAGCGCGCTTCAATTGTTTGTCACCTACTTCATGATTTCTGTTCAGGTAATTTAGGTAAGCTGCCGAAAGATGCCAGATTTCAGGCTTGCTGCTAGTTGTAGTGGCTGACATTTCATTCACGAAATTTACTAGTTCTTTATTTAGATTTTTTGGAAGCGAACTGGTTTCATTACCGTCCATCTTTAAAGTGCCCTCAAATTTTTCTTCTTCTAAATTTACCGCGCGTGTCAGAAGAACATCAACAAATTCTGATTTTGGATTTAGCTTTATAATTTCTTTCATCGCAGTTAGCTCCGCAGAATAGAGACCCAGCAAGTGCCACAACACTTCTTTCTCCCTGATGGTCTTTGCCATTCCAAGGCAGGCAACCCAATCTGCCTGCTGTTGAGGGTGAAAGCACAGGTAAGCAGACTTCTTTAATGGATCAAATCCTTCATAAATTTTTGAAAATAAATAATTTGCTTCTGCATACTTTTTTTGCCTGTAATAAGCACCTGCTTTGTATGACAGAGCACGCCATTTCAAATTGTTAGTTGAAACGAAATATTTTTCGTTTACTTCGTAAGTCGAAATAACTTTTTCATAATCATGAGCGAAAAAATAGCTGCGCAATAATTGATAAGCATTACGTTCCTTCATAAAAGCATCCTTAGCCTTAGACAAAAAATTAATTCCCCCCGCAATTTGTTTTTCTATGAATACGTCTTTCCCTACATTCGGCACGGATGTTTCGCCCCAGCTGTTTATCTCCAACGCAGCAAAAGTTTCGTTTCTTCTCGCGTAACCAAGGTAATAAAGAAAGGTCGTTGCTTTTTCGCGATCAATACTTTTTAAACTATTCTCCTTTGATCTTTCGGTAAGATGAGAAGGTTTACTTTTAATATCGAAGATCATTGTATCTATCTGATTTAACGAGGCTTCATAAAGCCAGTAGTTCACTTTTTCGGATGTAGTTTTATCTCCCAAATAAGTAAGCCAGTCTTTACCATTCTCTTTCTTTAGAAGCTCAGCACTCCCATCGTCATATCCATCATAAAAGCTAGTTCCTGTGGCTCTGAAAAAGGGCACAAATTCCGTCTCATCAATAATCTGGGGAGTAAACATCGATCCCTCCCAGGGATCCCAGTTGCCACCGCCACAAGCCAGAACGGCAATGGATGCAAGGCCGGCTGCACTAATTAAAAATAGCGCTAACTTTTTTAAGTGTATTTTCATCATAATAACTTATGTTTGTTTCATCAAGATCATAAAATACCAGACGTCTCTTTGCTTCAGGTAAATTTTTTTGCAAAAGACTTGCAGCCTCCCTTAACTCTTCTTTAGTGAGTGCTTCAAGCTTTAGTTCATCACCTTCTTCATAATAAATGCCATTTTCAAAAAATGAAGTCCGCGAAATAAATGTAATGTTCTTGTTCTTTTCAGCGAAATGCGCCTGATTATATATATCCGGTGTTTGTTCTTTCGTAACAAGGCCCTCAATTTCCCCATTGCTGAAATGCACATACCATCGAAATATAGGTAAAGCCACGTCCAAAACCAAAGGATAACTCTTAAGGCTCGAAACATATTTCAAAGCTTCGTTCTTATTATAAATAGAATTTCGTCCGTCGTTCTCTGAAAGTTTCCCCATATTATAAAACATCAGCATTCCCTTATCTACTGGTGGAATCCCAGTCTTTCCGACATATTTAGCTTGATGCAAACGTATTGTCGCGCTCAACAATGTTTCTTTCGGAATAAGTTTCCGTACACTTCGCAAAAATGAAAAATAATTTCCTTTAGTGTCAAGAGACCAGTCACAATCAAATTGAAGTTCCTTATACACTCCCTTGATAATATTAATTTTCGTGATTATTCTGCTAGCCAACGAATCAACATCAGAACAACACGTTCTCAAAAAAGTCTTGTTCGTGATAAATATTACCGGAATAACTTCAATACTTCTCGGCATAGAGTCAATATGCGCGATAACACCAACCGGAAGAGGAAAAACCGAAGGTTCAGAAAGATCAACATCAAAAAATTTTACATAAAGTCTTTTTGTATTTAACTCCTCAAGTGTTTTTAGTTCTGAAGGTTTTAAATGAAAATTTGTTTTCCAATAGTAGAAGGAAGATTCACTAGTATCTCTTTCACAAGAACTAAGAAGCAAAACACCAATGAAGTATAAACAAATAGCCCTCATTCCCGAAAATTATTTTCTAGCTTTTAAAAGATCGAGTACATGTGCGGGAGGCCTTCCTACGACTGCTCGTTCACCGTCAATGACGATGGGTCTTTCAATTAGAATTGGATTTTCACTGAGAGCTTTTATCCATTGCGCATTTGTCAGTTTTTTACTTTCAAATTTTTCTTTGTAGAGCGGTTCCGATTTTCGCACGATGTCCTCAGCTTTGCAACCTAGTTTCTTCAGTAAATCCGTTATTTCTTTTTTTGTAGGAGGCTCTTTTAAATATTCCCGGAAGGTGATCTCGCAATTATTTTCTTCAAGTAAATCTTTTGCCTCTCTGCATTTGCTGCACCTGGGGTTGTAAAAAATAATCATAATTCCATGTCCCTCATCTGAATGAACATGTCGTTAAAACGTTTTCTTGTAGTTTCGATGAATTCAGGTGTAATTCTTGTCTTTAAATTTGCAAGGTTATTAATTTCTTCCACATGAAATTTAAAAATTTGCTCCATCGGACCCGCCTCAAAACGAACCTGATATTTGTCGTTCATGTGAAAGATGCTGATGGTCATGCTCTCATGCGGTATACTGTCTACTATTCTCATTCTTTCTTAAAAGCTTTTTTAAAATTTAGCATGTTCTTTAGTGCACCAATAGGGCTTACATTATAGTCCCCATCTTGGTGAATCCTGCTTTGGATAGCATGAGCCAGAAGAATATAGTTTTCTTTTTTTGTTTTTTTAAGAAAATCTTCCGCCTTCTCATCTCCATTAATAATATTTGCAACCGCTGCCCACTCAAAGGCTTTTGCTTTCATTAAAAACGCAAACGCTTTTTCATCGTCCCAAACGGCATTCACAAAAGCAGCAAGAATAATATGCTTATTATCCATAAGATATTGAAATGCCTTTTTCTCATCGCGAATCGCGTCCAGCGTTGCAAAGAACTCTTTATAACCATTGTTCAACAGCCAGTTAAAACTGGCCGTATCTCCCAGAACATACCGGGTGAAATGATCGATAGAGGTTAACGAGTACTTTCTCATGTGACAATAAACTTAATTTATTCGTTGTATTTTGCGTCCTTTAATTTACGAATAAGCTCCTGAATACAAACCTCAAAATTTTCGCCTTCTTTAATTTTAACTGTTTTTATAATTCCTGCAACTTGCTCTAATAAGCTATTCATTCTCTCAAAATTGTCATTCAATTTTTTCTCATTTCTTTCTGTCCAATAGCCCGTCTCATCTTCTACCTCAAAATCTTTTAGATATGTAATGCTGATATAGTCAAACAAGTGAACCAACATTCTATGAGTTGAAGGTCCTGCATATTGAGTTTTTACTGAAGCACTATTCATTAAGACGTCGTCCTTTGTATCTAAATAATAGCTTAATGCCCAGGGAGTGCAGATGATCCCATTAGATAAAAATGTAAAACAAACGGGTTCACATTCAGGTGGGGCAAAACAAATTCCGTAAATAGAATCATCAAATTCCTGGCTGGCAAAACTATTCTCCTTTAATTCCCTTTCAAAAATATGATACTTCCATTTGTGGACGGCTGAGATATCTTTTATTTCATCAATAAGCAAGGCTAAACTTTCCTCTACCTTTAATGCGCCTTTATAATGAATACAGAGTCCCATCCCCTTACTATTGTTTTAATAAAACAAAGATATTACAATATGTAAATTAACTACTAAATAAAAAAACCGCTTAACATTTAAGCGGTTCTTAATTTTGCGAAACTCTGAAATAATTATCATCTCTCCTGCCTTGGCTCCCTTAAGTGTTTGCTCTCTTAAGTTCTAACATCCTTTTAGAAAACAACCCTGAGCATAGTTGAAAGACTATTTAAGCAGCTCCCTTGCAATTACCAATTTCTGGATTTCGCTGGTTCCTTCCCCAATCGTACAAAGCTTGCTGTCACGGTAAAATTTCTCTACAGGGAAATCTTTCGTGTAACCATATCCACCAAAAATCTGAACGGCTTCTGTACTGCATCTCACTGCAACTTCACTTGCATAGTACTTTGCAAAAGCACCCTCTTTAGTCATTTTTTGGTGCTTATTTTTCAGATCGGCTGCCTTGAAAGTTAATAATTCTGCCGCTTCAAATTCAGTAGCCATGTCTGCCAATTTAAATGCGATCCCCTGGAAGTTAGCAATCGGCTGCCCAAATTGCTGACGTTCTTTTGCATACTTAATACTTGCATTTAAAGCACCTTTTGCAATGCCCAGACTTAACGCAGCAATACTGATGCGGCCACCGTCAAGAACCTTCATAGCCTGAACAAATCCATCTCCTACATTTCCTAAAACCTGCGACTTGTGTATACGGCAATTTTCAAAGATCAATTCCGCCGTTTCACTTGCACGCATGCCTAATTTATTTTCTTTTTTACCACCTCTAAAACCTGGCGTCGTGCGCTCAACGATAAATGCTGTAATACCATGGCTATCCAACAGTTCACCTGTTCTTGCCAAAACCACGGCAACATTGCCTGAAATTCCGTGCGTAATCCAGTTTTTAGTTCCGTTAAGTACCCAATGGTCGCCATCTTCTTTTGCAACACACTGCATGCGCATCGCATCACTTCCGGTATTTGCCTCAGTAAGACCCCACGCTCCGATCCACTCAGCTGTTGCAAGTTTTGGTAAATATTTTTTCTTTTGTTCTTCGTTACCGAATTGCAAAATATGTCCGGTGCATAAACTATTGTGCGCCGCCATGGAAAGCGCAATGGAACCGCAGATAGCTCCAAGTTCCGTAATGGCTGTTACATATTCGGTGTAGCTGAATCCAGAGCCGCCGTATTCTGTAGGTACTAAAACACCCATTAATCCAAGGTCACCCAGCTTTTTAAACACCTCCACAGGAAATTCCTGCGACTCGTCCCATTCCATCATTTTTGGCAGAATATGTTCTTTCCCAAATTTGCGAATCATATCCGCAATCATCTGTTGGTTTTCGTTTAATGCAAAACTAAACCCAATCTCGTTTTCTAATAGTGTACTAGACATGTTATGTTGTTTGTGTGATTTAATAATTTATTTTTTCCGTCCAAAAAATCCAACCCCATTACAAAATTGAATCCTGCAACTTTTGCGCCCATTTTTTCAACCAGCCTAGCCGCCGCTGCTGCTGTTCCTCCCGTTGCCAGAAGATCATCGTGTATAATCACGTTCCAATTCTTCCGCAGGGCATCTTCATGCATTTCTATAATCGAAATTCCATATTCCAAAGCATACTCCTCTTTTACTGTTTTGTAAGGAAGCTTCCCAACTTTTCTCACCAATACAAAAGGAACATTTAATCTGTTTGCAACCAAAAAACCGAATAAAAATCCCCTACTTTCTATTCCTATTATCGCATCAGGCACCTCTTCAATCTTTTCTATAAATCCGTCTACAATCTCAGTGCATAATTTCTGATCGTAAAATAGGGGAGTAATGTCCTTAAAAATGATTCCAGGCTTCGGAAAATCAGGAATATCCCGAACTTCCTTCTTTATCGCCTGCTCCAACGTCATACCGCTCACAAACATATTCTTTTTTAATTAACGTTGAATTAGGAATTCCTTAGATTGTTTTCGCATCATTCCACAACCACAATTCCATCCGCCATAAAACGAATTTCATTTTTTGGTTCCGTAATGGCGTCAATTTCTTTCTGTGATTTTTTTCCGTCTTCTGCGTAGTGCTTCAACTCTGCAACACTCGTAGTTTTGAAGTAAGCTTTTCCATCGAGTACAACTGTTTTTCCACTCAGGTCCATAGGGACAAAAAATTCATAATCTTTCATTTTCACAAAAGCATTTTCTTTATCGTTTACCTTAAAAGTAAGCCAGCAGCCTTTTTTAGAACAGACGTCTATAACCTTCGCTTTTAATTTTACAGCTACTGTATCTTTAGATTTTAAGAGGGCGGGCAATTCGCTCGCTGCAAGCGAATTTTTTTCATCCACTTTTGCTCCATAAGAAGTTCCCGGTGTTGCTTTCCCTGAAGGTGGTTGAGCAAATGAGATTTGTACAAAAAGGAGTGCCAAAATAATTACTGCTATTTTTTTCATGTGTTTACTGGTTTTGAATTAATAAATATACGGTTTCGATCTGAATTAATAAAAAAAAGGAAGAATACATTCTTCCTCCTCGTTTTTGAAATACGGTACTTTAGTAATAAAATGGCCTCCTTACTTCACTAATGTGTTTACTGAAACGGATTACCTGGCGGGTGTAACCATACTCGTTATCATACCACACATAAAGCACAATGCTCCTTTTGTCGGGTGATACAATAGTCGCCTGGCTATCGAATACACTTGGACAAGGATTTCCAATTACATCCGTACTCACTAACTCATTGCTGAACGCATACTGAATTTGCTCTACAAGTTTGCCATTCATAGCATACTTGCGAATAATTTCGTTTACATCGTCACGCGTCACTTCTTTATTGATATTTAAATTCAGGATGGCAAGACTTACGTTCGGCGTCGGCACACGCACTGAATTCGCAGTAAATTTCCCACTCAGGTGAGGCAATACTTTTTTCAGAGCACTTTCTGCTCCTGTTTCTGTAATTACCATATTTAAAGCGGCAGAGCGACCACGACGGTATTTTTTGTGGTAGTTATCCAATAAATTCTGATCATTGGTATAAGAGTGAACCGTTTCAATATGTCCCTTTTGAATCCCTAATTCTTTATCGATCACGTAAAGAATCGGCATAATAGCATTGGTTGTACAACTTGCTGCTGAAAAAATACGTTGTTTGGTGAGATCAACTGTTTCGTGGTTAACGCCATGCACCACATTCGGAACATTTCCTTTTGCAGGGGCTGTTAGTAATACTTTATCTACTCCTTTTGCTTGCAGGTGACGGCTCAATTCTACATCGTCCCTGAAAACACCGGTGTTGTCAATCAATAAGGCATTATCGATGCCATATTTTGTATAATCAACGTCTTCAGGATTTTTCGCGTCAATCATGTGAACGGTGTGTCCGTTAATGATCAGGGCTTTATTAGCAAGGTCTTCGATCACGGTACCAGGAAAAGTTCCGTGCACTGAATCGGTGCGCAAAAGATCTGCACGTTTAACAATTTCTTCATCACTGTTGCCACGGGTTACAATAGCACGTAATCTCAACTGTTCGCCTTTACCTGCAAGCGTGATCAGCTCACGTGCCGCTAAACGACCGATACGGCCAAATCCATACAATACAACATCTTTAGGAATAACCACTGCACTCGCACCGATAAGGTCTTTTAATTTATCGTTGATGAACTCCAATTTGGTTTTGTATTTATCTTTTTCCTGATCCCACTCAAAAGCAAGCTTCCCTATATCAATGCGCGCAGCGCCAACTTTTGAATTTAGAATTTCATTTGCAATAGACAGTGTTTCGTAAACAGTAATTGGTTTTTTTACAATGTTTTTAGCATATTGGTGCAGACTCATGATCTCACTCGCACTGCGATCAACAAGCTGGTTGCGAAATAAAATAAGTTCGATTGATCTGTCAAACCATAATTTGCCAACAATATTTATGAGATCCAAAGCAGCTTTTTCACTATCAATCCAATAGTTTAACTGAGTTTGATAATCTTCATTTACTTTTTCAAGTGTTTTCATACTAAAATAATTTTTTGCAAAAGTACGCAAAAGGCGGAAAATGCAGGGTTCTTGTTAATAAAGTCGGAAAAATATCTAACAGTATTAAACCTGGTTTCCTCCTGCCAATAAACACGAAAATTGACGCTCGCATGGGCAAATTACCACCCTGCATCTTTAACATTCAATAACTTGCATTCTCATTCAAAAACTATAATTTTATCGCAGATATGAGAGATATAATCTGGACCGTCATTGTTATTTGGCTGATTTATAAAGTAGTAGAAGTTTTTAGAATCGCTTCCTCAAAACGCAACATTAACAGCACTTCCTATAATAGTCAACAACCTGATACCAACCCACACAGCCATTCGAAACCTGAAAAGGATATTAAGAATGCGGTAAAAAAACACCTCAATAACGAAGGTGAATACGTCGACTTCGAAGAGGTAAAATAAATTCCATTATTTCCTGATTACAATAAATAAAAAATGGAAGCAATACTTCCATTTTTTATTTAAATATTTTAGTCTTGATTCTTTTTAGCCACTTGCGTCCTGCCTCCCTTTAGTCCCTTCCGTCCTGCTTCCCTTAGTCTTGCTTCCCTTCAGTCCCTTCCGTCCTAGTTCTTGGCAGCTTCCATGTTTTCTACAAACTCATCAAATAAATACCTCGCGTCTAAAGGACCAGGATTTGATTCAGGATGATATTGCACTGAAAAAGCCTTGCGATCCTTTAAGCGAATTCCTTCAATCGTTTTATCGTTCAGGTTTACATGACTAATTTGTATGTTTGGGTTACTATTGATCTCTTTTTCATTTACTGTGAAGCCATGATTCTGTGAAGTAATCTCACTTTTACCACTGATCAGGTTTAATACAGGATGATTAATGCCACGATGACCAGTATGCATTTTATAAGTGCTGATGCCTTGAGACTGCGCTAAAAGTTGGTGACCCAGGCAAATTCCGAAAAGCGGTTTGCCCATTTCTAAAAATGTTTTCACTGCTTCAGTTTCTTTTTTCATAACCCCAGGATCACCGGGACCATTACTCAACACAATACCATCCGGATTAAAAGCCTGAAGATCCTTAGCAGTTGAATCCATAGGAAAAACTTTGAGGTAACAATCTCGCTCAACAAGACACCGCAAAATATTTTTCTTAGCACCGTAGTCCATTACAGCGACCTTATATTTTGCGTTTTCATTTCCAACAGTGTAGGCGTTTATGCAGGTAACTTTTGAAGATAACTCAAGCCCTTCCATGCTGGGCACCTTTGCAAGTTGTTTTTTTAAAATCTCCACATCAAGAATTTCTGAGGAAATAATACAATTCATAGCGCCTTTATCACGGATATGGCGAACCAACGCTCGCGTATCAATTTCACAGATCGAAACTATATTAGCCTCTTCAAAATACTGTCCCAAACTTTTTTGTGCACGGGCCCTTGAGAAGCCATGATTGAATTTTTTACAGACAATTCCTGCAATCTTTATGGAATCACTTTCCACTTCACTTTCCTCAACACCATAGTTACCAATGTGAGCATTTGTCATCACAACAATTTGTCCAAAGTAGGAAGGATCTGTAAAGATTTCCTGATAACCGCTCATGCCGGTGTTAAAACAAATTTCCCCTGAAGTAGTGCCAATTTTACCGGCTGCTTTTCCTTCAAACACTTTTCCGTCCTCCAGCAAAAGAATAGCTTTTGGAAGAGAAGAATATTTTAATTGCATAAATTTTTAGAGCTAAATCTCAAAATTACACTTTTAATCCCTTAGGAATACAGACTGTTAATTTGTTATTGAAAATTAAATTTTTGGTTCGCAAAGTGCTAAAAATGCTCTTCCAAAACCCTAGCGCCAGACTTAACCCATGAAAACGCATCAAAAAACCAGAACTGACGTTACATTTTGCCCATTATTTGTTAATTTAAAATTCTCTCTTTATATTTACGAGTTAGTAAAACTCCCCTGTGGGTGAGTGAACTGGCAAACAAATAACATAACATTATACGTAACTTAGCTTCATCAATTATCATACTATGAAAAGAATAATTTATTCTTGCCTCTTCCTTATTTCGATCTGCCTTTTGGGTAGAGTAAATGCACAGGTAGTAAATTTTACATTTACTCCAGGACACCCTGCAAATACACTTTGTTATAACGCAACCGGTACTTACTCAGTAAATGCAGCTTATATACCCAACAATCCCGCAGCTACTTCATACACCTGGACCTTTTCGGGACCCAATGGAACTTGCATTCCTACATACACTCCGCTGGCCGGAGGAGCGCCTTCAAATTCATTTATTACAATAACCTTCCCGTGTTGTGGCGTTTTTACTATTAATTCCTTTGCTGTTAACGGGCCCAACCTCGTAGGAACAATAACGAAGACCTTTGAGATCATTTGCCCCACCGCCTCAAATGCTACCCTTAGCACGGCAGGCGGCACAAGCACAACAAACGGCGCGATCTGTATCGGAGCGTCTGCTACTATTACCCCAAGCGGCGCGGCAACGTATACCTGGAGCAACGGCTTTGTAGGTAGCCCTCTTATTGTTTCTCCAACGGTTAATACATGTTACACATATACTGGTACAACAGCGCAGGGCTGCACCGTTTCGCCACTTGCAGGCAATTGTGTTTCAGTCCAGGCAATTACCGGAACAGTCAGTCTAGCATCCCAAACAATGTGCGCAGGCAGTCCCGTTCATTTTACGGCAACCGCTGGTATAGCAACTGGATCCAGCGTAACCCCTGGTACATTAATAAGCGGTTATACCTGGTTCAACCCTACGCCCACACAATTTGCCAGCACGAATACAAACGCGCTTAGCAATAGTGCTACAACGCTTGCGATCGGAGGTAACTATTCCGTTGTGATAACACACACCGGAGTGGCAGGAAGCTGCAGTCTAACTTTACCCGCGGCTGTAGTTATCAGTACAAGTATTCCGGTTTCAATAGCGCCTATAAATCCTTCGGTTTGTCCGGGGGCAGCAATAACATTAACTGCCGTATCCATTCAAACCACAGCGGCTACCAACCATACATGGACCTTTAATTCCGTAAGTGGCACTACGGTGGCGGCTGGATTTGGGACTAGCGGTCGCACCATTACACGACTTATTAATCCAATAACAACCGTTACAGTAAATGTAAATTATTTCGGTTGTCCTGGTGAGGCTACCACAACTATTGGGCTTCTCACTTTAACACCCACCTTAACATCTTCATCAGGTTTATTTGCGTGTCCCGGCCAGTCGCTCACTTTAACCGCGTCCGGTGCAACAACCTATACATTTTTTCAGACGCCAAATCCGGGCGGCACCACCTTTTTAATCCCTAAAGCCTCTCCCACAATTTCTACAGTAGCTCACACTCCTTCCGGGGTAAGTCTTCCCATTCAATACTGCGTGGGCACTGCCAGTGCAGGTTGCACAGGAACTACTTGTATTGTGGTTGATACCAAAACACTATATCCAACCCTCACGGCATCCTCACTTTCTGTGTGTCCGGGCACTGAGGTTACTTTTACAGCTACAACAAATGGAACTAATACTGCCGCTGGAGCTAATTATACTTTCTCTGCGGGTTACACCCCGTTTACAATTAACACCGGAACCAATAACATACTAATACATACTCCAACAGGCGCGGGCACCGTTTTACCACAAACCTTTACTGTTACGGCAGATAGTCTCGGTTGTGTTGGCACTGCTACTGTCACCATAGAAAAGCTCATTTTAAAACCGATCCTAAGTTCAGCTTCTCCTTCTATTTGTGGAGGGACTTCTGTTACAATAAACGCGTCGGGAGGTGCCGGGACGAACTATACTTTCATGGCATCACAGGCGAGTTTCACTCCGGCTCCAAATCCAACACTGACAACTATCACTTCTACCAATAATTCGGTGATCCATTATCCTCCGGTTGTTTCCAGTGTTAATTACACCGTTTATGCCGATAGTTCGGGGTGCAATGGCACGGGTACTTATTCCATAGGCTTACTAGACCTTGGACCAAAAATAAATCTTACCACACTTCCTTTATCCGGATCTGTTTGTCCCGGCAGTACAGTTGTTATTCAGGCAACAGGTGCCATTAATTACACCTTTATTGCCTCTCCAAGTGTAACATTTGCTAACGCCAGTGCTCCTAATGGAACAACGATTGCCTCGGGAACAGTGACCTCGGTTTCAGCACCTATTCCATTATCAGGTGTAATATATACTGTAGTTGGGGATAGTTCATCCTGCGTAGGTTCTAAAACAATCGCTGTATACGAATTTAAACTGCATTATGGAATCGTAGCTACTCCAACTCTTGTTTGTAAGGGAATACCCGTTGACTTAAAGGCTATTGATAGTGGAGGCAATCCTGCAACCGCCACAAGCTATACGTTTTACGCATTGACGCCGCCTGTCCCACTTCCTTCACAAGTTCCCAGCGCCCCGGGCTCCTACTCAACCACACATAACCCTATAGTGCAAACAGTTTATTCTGTGTTAGCTGATAGCGGAGCATGTGTTACTGCACTTCCTCCAAAAACGGTTACTGTAAACATCAGACCTGACATTCCTTTATTGATAAGTGCCTCCGCGGCGTCTGTTTGCCCGGGTTTAACTTCTACATTAAGCGTTTTTGCCCCCACAACAACTTTAACTTATACCTATAGCTGGTTACAGGTTGCGGGAACTGCAACAATAACGCCTCCGGTAAACACACCTACACTTATAACGTATCCCGTCACACCATCCACTTTTTCTGCAAGTGTACTCGACCCGCTGGGATGCACTGGCAGCACAGTCATAACAATTGGGATAAATCCTGCTCTTAATTACTCGATCATGCTTGCATCTTCAGGCTCTACTATATGTTCCGGCCAGAGCGTTTCTTTAACTGCCAGCAGCACTGTTGCACTTAACAATAACAGCATAGGAACTATAAATTACACTTGGACACCTAGCCTTGGTATAACTCCAAACCTTGGATCCACCGTAATTGCTTCGCCGGCTGTTACAACAATATATACAGTTACCGCCGATAATGGTTACGGATGTGTTAGCCAAAATACTATAGACGTTCCGGTTGGTGTATATCCGAATCCGTCTATCGCTGCTACCGCAAACACTATTTGCCCAGGCTTTACTTCTACGCTCACTGCGTTTGGTGGTAATACTTACACCTGGACAAGTCCGGGAAGTTTTACGGGAAGCATTATCCAGCAGTCAATTTCTGTGGTAGACGGCTTTTACCAGGTAGTTGCTTCTAATGGTGGCGGCTGTATAAGCACTACTGTGATCACCATTTACCTGGGCGGTCCTTTGAATATTTCTGTTACGCCACAAACAGCCACTACTTGTATTACAAGTAATACTCCTAAATTCTCTAAACCTATTCTTCTTACAGCTTCAGGTGCTGGTACTTATGTATGGTTCCCTTACAATCCACTGCACATGACCTACTCGCTAGGGCCACAAACGTATGTTAGACCGCCTACTACCACGCAGTATACGATAGTTGGATCTACGGCAAATTGTTCCGGAGTTGGCTTCGCAACAGTAACAGTAATTCCTCAATTTACAATGAATGTGGTTCCACCGCTACCGGCAATGTGTTATGGTGACTCTGTTCAGCTACGCATAACCAACATTGAACCAGGAAAGGCAGTTGGCCCTGTTACATCTTATACTTATAATTGGACGGAGGCTCTTAATGCTCCTCCAATAAGCATTAGTAGTTATTTCTCGCCAACCGTCACAGTATTTCCGCTTAACACAACAACTTACACCACTGAAGTATGGGACTCGAGGGCTTGTGTGTCTCTTCCAAGACTCGTAACGGTTACTGTACTTCCTCAACCACTCACTACTATTGCGATTCCAACGATTAACAGCGTGGCTACAAATACTGTTTGTTTTGTTGGATTAAATCCGGGAGCTCAGGATGTTACTATCAATTTAACCGGGAATAACTTAAATACCGGACTTCAATTCGGAGTTATTCCAACGTATACCTGGGTTTCTCCATATGGACCAAACTATAACTCGATTTTAACCCCTGCTAATAATAACGCTGTAACTGTAAGTGCTCCCATCAAGTTCCTGAACAATTCTTCGGTAGTTGTTTACACGCTGATATCGGGTTATAACGGTGTTGCAGGCTGTAAACGTATGGATACGGTGAGCGTGCGCGTGATCGACTGCCGACCTGTCAGGAACGTTAAATTCACTACGGCAGAGCCTAATGATACTATTTGTGCAAGAAATTGCATTACTTATATCAACCAAACCGATACCATGTCGGGTGGTCCTCAAACTTACACGTGGACCTTCAGAGGTGGTTCTCCTGCTCGATCAAATGAACTTAACCCAACAGTATGTTACAACTTCCCTGGTAGATATGATGTAGTATTAAGAGTTGCAAATCCCTACCCGGTAATTAATCCTTCCGGCGGTGCTCCTGGAAGTACACTCGCTATTGGTTCATTGGGTTATGTGAAAGTGGTTGACGTTCCAAATGTCACCATTGTTTCTCCAGGACAAATAAGGAGCGATACTATTGTCCGCTTTGGTCAGTCCGTTAACCTGAGTGGTAGCGGCGCCTTTACCTACGAATGGTCACCAGGGTATAACATAACGTCCTTAACTAAACCTAAAGTAACTGTGAATCCGTTTAAAACCACTCAGTACATTTTAAGAGGTTACAATAGTAAAGGATGTTACTCAAGCGATACTATTAACGTGATTGTTGTTGAAGATTGTGGTGAAATGTATGTTCCAAATGCATTTACGCCTAACAACGATGGTGCTAACGATGTGCTTTACGTAAGAGGAATTTGTCTGCAATCTTTAACCTTTATGGTATTTAACCGCTGGGGAGAAAAAGTTTTTGAAACCGCCGATCAGAAGTTGGGTTGGGATGGAACTTACAAAGGAGAAGAAATGAATACGGGAGTCTTCGTCTACCGGCTTGAAGGGAAGACGTATGATGGAAAAGGCTTTAGTGCAAAAGGAAACATAACACTCATAAGGTAAAACTATGCAAACGAAACATATAATTAACTCGCTTCTGGCTCTTGCCTTTTTAAATCAGGTTGGTCTGGCGCAGGATATTCACTTTTCACAGTATCCTGAAACACCTTCAGCTTTTAATCCTGCACTTGCCGGAGTTACGTACAATACACGTGCAATTGTTAACTATAAAACTCAGTGGTCAACGGTAGCCAGCAAATATGAAACTATGGGTTTATCGTTTGATCAAACGATAAAACACAAGAAACTGAAAAGTAGTTATTTTGCAGTGGCTCTGAATATTTTTAAGGATGTGGCCGGAGATGCTAAATTGAGTACTACCAATCCTAATCTTGGTATCAATTACATTCAAAGGATTTCAAAAAAAATGAAGTTTTCTGGTGGTATTCAAAGTGGCTTTTTCTACAAAACACTTGATGCAAGCAACCTTAGATTTGACAGGCAATACGACGGATACGCCTACAATCCAAATCTTGCCACCGGTGAAGCCCCTACAAAAAGCGGAATTACTTCTTTTGACATGGGTGGCGGTATTAACCTTAACTATGTACAAAGCGATAAATTTATCAGCGCTAAAAACTCAGCCAAATTTGATGTGGGTGTTTCAGCTTATCACTACCGCCTCGGTAAAACATCATTTATTAATGACGACGAACGTTTAAAATCAAGAATGTGCGCTTATTTTAACGGTGATTTTAATATCCGTAATTCTATTAATTCTATTATGCCAACCTTTTTATACATGAGGCAGGGGCCAAGCAGTCAATTGGTAGCTGGAGCATTGTTTAAGTTCATACTGGGGGACCCTTCAACCTATACGGCTCTAAAAAAGCCAAGAGCGTTCTCTATTGGGGGCTACTACCGTTACAAAGATGCAATTATTCCAACTATTCTTTTTCAGTATAACAGAGTAGCAATGGGTGTTTCTTACGACATTAACGTTTCCGCGCTAACACCAGCTTCTAACAGAAGAGGTGGGATGGAAATCATGTTGCGATACAATGTGTTTCCCGGTTACGGTGTAAATTTAGGCCGTACCGATACAAAACCTTCCTATTAATTTTAAAAGCGTTAGTTTTACTAACGCTTTTTTTTTGATCCAGGAAAAATGCTATTTTTATTAATTGAAAATAATTTATGTCTAATGATACTTTTGAATTCAAAAAATTTAAAATAAAGCAAGATAAGTGCGCTATGCGTGTGAGCACGGATGCCGTATTATTAGGCGCGTGGGTTATACCGAATGGCAGCGCCAGTATTCTAGATATAGGTACAGGTACAGGTGTAATCGCCTTAATGCTGGCTCAAAAATCAAATGCTAAAATAGTTGCTATTGACATAGATAAAGAAAGTACCGAGCAGGCGAAGTTAAACGTCGCTGAGAGCATTTTTAATGAAAAGGTGTATGTTGTGCACCAATCTTTTCAGGATCTCGTTAAAACGAGTGACCGCAAGTTTAACCTGATTGTAACGAACCCCCCCTATTTTATAGATTCAGAAAAAAGCAATACAGATACGCGAACAACTGCGCGGCATACTGACTCTTTATCGTTTGAAGACCTTTTGAATGGGGTTAAAAAACTTTTGGATGAGAAGGGGAAATTCTGCCTGATCCTTCCAAAAAATGAAGCGACTCTCTTTAGGGAAATGGCTCAGTCAAAAGGCTTATACTTGTCAAAACTATTACGCATTATCACCCGTTTTGAGAAAGACTCCGAAAAACGGCATTTGATGCAATTCGAATTTAAAGAAAGTGAATTCTCTGAATCTACTCTAGTTATTGAAAAAGATAGTCATCGCAATTATACGCAGGAATATAAAGATTTTACTAAAGATTACTATTTAAAATTTTAATCGGACAATCCTCTCTTTAAAAATCCGTTCTCCCTTTCTTAAAGTTATCTAATATTCTTTTGCTGTAAAACCTAGAGTTATCTAATCCAAATTGGAGTTTAGCTTAGAAAGTGAAGTTCTCTTCAGAAAAGTATTATACAACCCCAAATATAATTTAGGCTGAAAGCTAAATTATATTTGGGTGGGCAGATTGCGCGCTCGCATTTGCCTCGACCGACTGAACGCCTGCCAGAATGCTTTTAGGTTGGTCGTTCGGGCCGGGTTTTTCTTTCGCTGCCTCTAAGTAGGTTGGTTACTTTTTGGCCGACAAAAGTAACAGAGAAAGAAGGCCAGATTTCTGGATACTTTGCCGGATTCTTAGCGATCTACAACTACAGTTATAGAAAAGCAACAGCTATTTTTATTGGCCTGTAGCCTCTTTGAGGGTCGAATCGTAAATAGATTCATTCACTCACCAAAAATAAGAAAACGCCTTTGGAACACCCAAAACAAAAACAACATTTGAGTAAAATCAATCGTTCTGGCCCATTTTTTTCTAACTTTTTAGAAAAATGTCGAACTCAGTTTAAAATGAATACTGATATATCAGTATTGTATTAAATACTGCTTACCAATAATTTTGCAACTCTTTAATTTAATAGCTATGAAACGAAATAATCTTATTCTAATGATGCTTTTATTAACGGTATCTATATTTGCCCAACCCTCGCAAACTATTCGCGGCACTGTAATTGACTATGCCTCTAGCCAACCCATACCCCTTGCCACAATAGTTTTGTTAAAAACAGAACCATTAATTGGCATCACAACAGATTCGTTGGGAAATTTCTCCATTCCTAATATACCCGTCGGTCGATATGATGTGCAAGTAAATTTGATTGGTTACGAGCCTGCAATTATCCGTGAAGTAATTATTATTTCTGCAAAGCAAACTTTTTTAACTATTAAACTAAAAGAGAATATAAATACCCTTGGCGAGGTGGAAATAAAACCTCGTGTGAATAAAGAGGAGCCACTTAACTCCATGGCAAGCGTAAGTGCGAGAATGTTAAGCGTTGAAGAAGCAAAACGTTATGCCGGTGGTTTTGACGACCCGGCACGTTTAGCATCTTCCTTTGCAGGTGTGGCCAGTAATGCCAGCGAAAACGGAATCATAGTACGGGGGAATGCTCCTAAATTTGTGCAATGGAAAATGGAAGGAATAGAGATACCCAATCCCAATCACTTTGGGGATTTAAGATCATTTGGTGGTGGAATATTCACTGGATTAAGTAGCCAAATGTTGGCTAACTCTGATTTCTTTACGGGTGCCTTTCCTGCTGAGTACAACAATGCCCTGTCTGGTGTTTTTGATATGGCGATGCGAACGGGTAATAATCAAAAACGCGAACATACCTTTCAGGCAGGTCTTGTCGGAATAGATGCTTCTTCTGAAGGGCCTTTTAAAAAGGGAGGAAGGTCTTCTTATCTTTTTAATTATCGTTATTCCACATTGTCTTTATTGGCGCCCGTATTGCCAGAAAGTGCTGGAAGTATAAAATTTCAAGACCTATCGTTTAAGCTCAATTTCCCAACAAAAAAAGCAGGCATATTTTCGTTATGGGGCATAGGCTTAATAGATGGTGCTGCTAACAAACCTAAAATTGATAGTACTAAATGGGAGTATAATGACGACCGCAGTGACGATGTGATAAACCAATATATGGGAGCAGGAGGCATTGGCCACAAGTATTTTTTTACAAACAACGCGTATTTAAAAACCACAGTGGCCGCTACTACCAACGGTGTAAACTGGACTACACAAAAACTCAACTCACAATTAATATTACAACCACAAAGTAAAATTAGTAATACAAACTCTAATATTGTTTTATCCTCTTTCTTAAATAAAAAATTTAGTGCAAGGCATACAAATAAAACCGGAATATTAGTTACGGGTATGCTATACGATATACTCTTAAATAACTCTTTGACATCTGGCGCTGCGCCGCAAGAAATTGTGAACACAAAAGGTTTTAGCACATTACTTTCAGCCTACAGCAATTCATCTTTTAACCTCACCAATAAATTAGTAATGAATATTGGCGTAAATGGCCAGTTCTTTACTTTAAATAACCATTACACCATTGAGCCCAGGCTTGGCGTCCGTCAACAAATGGGTAAAAAACAGTCTGTTGGTTTTGCTTATGGACTGCATAGTCGCTTAGAAAAATTAAATTATTATTTCAACAATTCGCAGATAACGGGAGAAAAAGCAGTAAATAAAAATCTGGATTTTACAAAAGCACATCATTTTGTACTCAGTTACGATTGGCGTGTTACAGAGTTAATTCACTTTAAAGCAGAGCCGTATTTTCAACAGTTATTTTCTGTACCTGTGATAGCAAACAGCTCCTTCTCTTTTATTAATCTTCAAAACGATTGGTTTTTTTCTGAGAAACTCCAAAACACAGGTGACGGAAGAAACTATGGATTAGATATTACCTTTGAAAAATACATCTCTAAAGGCTACTATTATTTATTCAGCGGCTCTGTTTTTAATTCAGAATATAAAGGTGGCGACGGTGTTTGGCGCAACACACGCTTCAATAGAAATTACGCCGTTAATTTTTTAATTGGAAAGGAATGGCAAGTGGGGAAAAATAAACAAAACGTTGTAAGTGTAAATACACGCTGTACCTATCAAGGCGGTAATCGTTATTCGCCAATAGACGAAGCGTCTTCTAGGCTAACGAAAGAAGCTGTATTTGATGAAACAAACGCCTACTCAAAGCAGACAGCCTCTTCATTAAATATACACTTCACCGCTAGCTACAAAGTTAACAAAAAGAAAAGTTCACGAGAACTAGCCTTAAAAATAGTGAATCTTACCGGCCAACCAGATTTTTACGGATTCAAATATAATTTTATAAATAACAGAGTAGATAAGGATTTGGCATCTGTGGTGATTCCAAATTTAAGCTTTAAAATAGAGTTTTAATGTTATTATGTGAAGATGAAAGCACTCAATCCAAGAGAAAAAGTACATAAAACGAGCGCTACTTTAACCGGTGTTTTTTTTATAATAGCAGCAGTAGCATCTATAATAGGTCTAAAACTATATGATCCTGTTTTGACTAGCGAAGACTATTTGATAATGGGGGCTCAGAAAACTAATAAAATAATTTCAGGAGCTATTTTTGAATTAATACTTGCCTGTTCTGCTGTGGGAACTGGAATTATGTTGTATCCCCATTTAAAAAAACATAATGAAAGTTTAGGGTTAGGTTATGTATGCTTCCGTTTGCTTGAAGTGGTTTTTATTTTAATTGGCACAGTGAGTGTGCTAGCACTTTTAACGTTAAGCAATTTATATACAAAAACAAGTTCTCCCAGTGTAGAATATTTTAAAGTTACAGGAACTATTTTAAAAGGAATTCATGATTGGGCTTTTATGCTTGGTCCTAATTTTATGCTTGGGGTAAATACGTTTATTTATAGTTATATTTTTTATCATTCTAATCTTGTACCAAAAAAACTTTCCATCCTTGGGATTTTAGGAGCTATTCTGATATTTTTTGCTGCTATTTTAGAAATGTTTGGTGTTTTTCCACAAATATCAACAGCAGGCGTTTTAATTGCGTTGCCGATTTTTGCATATGAAATGACCTTGGCCATTTGGCTTATAATTAAAGGATTTAATCATAATACACTTATTAATACAGCAACTAGTAACTACTAAAATATACACCTTATAACTAAGGATGTTTATCAAATTTCATTAATGCCTCGTAATGCCATCAATTAGACATCAAACCTGTTTTCAAAGAGTTTCTACCAAAAACAGAAATCAGACAACCGGTTTGGGTTGCGGACTTGATGAAAAATTATTGGAAATAACTTCAAACAAGAAACAACGAACCGCTAACAGCACCTCATTTCGGATTTAATTTTTGATAAGTAATAGCACTAGTCATGTTAAAGCATCCAATTTAAAAATGGATGAGTCTCATGTCAGTGATAAAACAAAGGAGAAAAATACTCAAAAGCAGTTCGCAGAAAGATGGTCGTAATGATTCTACACTCATAACAACCCATTTTCGGTAACGATGTTTACCAATTCAATAGCATTTTTCACCTGAAATTTAGCAAGTAAATTTCTTCTGTGGGTTTGTATAGTCAAATAACTTAAAAACAAAAGATCGGATATTTCCTGCGTGGATTTTCCTTTACCTAAAAGCAAAAGAATTTCTTTTTCTCGTTTTGTCAGCTTGGGAACAGCCTTTAAATCGTTGATGTCTGTTTTTTCAACAATCAATTTCACCTCATTGCTAAAGGTCATTTTGCCGCCAAGGGCCAGATGAATGCAATCTCGGAATTCTTCAATGGTTGCACTTTTTAGCAAATATCCGCTCGCACCACTCTTTATCATTTGCATGACTATACTTCTTTCAGACTGGCTGCTCATTGCCAAAACAATAATCCTGGGATACATTTTTTTAATCTTTGTACAAACCTCAATGCCGTTCATGTCCGGCAAAAAAACATCCAGCAGAACGATATCTGTTTTATTCAAATCTGAATATTCTAAAACACCGGCGCCCGTTTTAAAAGAGGCTGAAATATTAATCCCATCTAAACGGGAAAGCAGAATCGCTAAGCCATCGGTTACGATTGGATGGTCATCTACGATTATTAAATTACAGTTTTTCATCATCCGTTATACGCTCAATTCTATATTAAATACTGTTCCTTTATTCGCAGCCGTTTCTATCTCCAGCTTCCCGTTGAGTAAATTTATTCTGTTCTTAACATTCCTGAACCCTAAACCCGAAAAACTTTCCAGTTCTTCCTTATTAAATCCAATCCCATTATCCTCCACCGTAATCAAAAATAAGCTTTCATTCTGACTACAGTCCAAAATAATTTCGGAACATTCCGAATGTTTAAGCGCGTTATTGATAAGCTCCTGAATAATTCGGAAGATCGCTATTTGATTCGTTTCCTGCATCGTTTTTGTTATTTCACTAGCCTGGAACGTAATAGATACCGTTTCTGTTTGAAGCGTGTGACAGAGATCACGGAGTGCATGTTCAAGTCCAAGTTTAAGCAACGTTTCTGGAATAAGATTATAGGCTACCTGCCGTAGCTCACTTATCGATATGTTGAGTAAATTTTCAACGGCCCGTGCTTCCTGTGCCCTTTCTTCTGGATGCAGAGTTTCTTTGTTTACCAGCCGCATTTTCAGAGCAGACAAGCGACTCCCTATTCCATCGTGCAGATCTCTCGCGATCCGCTTTCGCTCTTCCTCTTCCCCACTAATAGAAGCTTGCAACACTTCCAACTCTTTCTGACTTCTTAAATTTTTAAGGGTCTGGGCATAATTTTTTTCCCGCTCAATCGCGATGTTTTTTTGACTCGACGCGTTTTTCCAAAGAGATAATACTATCAGGAGCAACAGAACCGCAAACAGACCAAACAATTTATAATTCAGTTTGCTTTTTTCGGAGGCCAGGATAGCATTTTGATTTTGAACTTCCAGCTGTGCAATTTTCTTTTCTTTTTCGGCGGCATTGTACTTTGCTTCCAACTCGGTAATCTCTTTTTTAGTATTGGTTTTGTAGAGACTATCCGTCAGGCCCATATATTTTTTGCTATAGGCGTAACTTGTTTTAAGGTCATTCATTTTTTCGGAGTAGCGGATAATGATGCGGTAAAATTTTTGCCGATCTTGGATGTTTTGCCCACTCTTCTCGACTATGTTAAGTACTAAATCCCGTGCTTCAGCGTATCTCCCCAAGTTACTAAGGGATTGTGATTTTATAAATTCCATGTTCTGTAAAATAGTGAGGTCTTGGTGCAGTTTGGCATTTTTAATCCCACGGTCATAACTAATAATGGCCTTCTCAAAATCTGCCAACCCGAAATAAAGCAATCCCTGAGCATGATAAAAAATAGCGTTCAGATTGGACTCTGGATAATTTTTTAAAACATGGAAGGCCTTGTCTAATGAGTTCTGGGCATCGGCAGTTTTATTTAGTTGAGTAGCATTTTCTGCATAGCAAATGTAAGCATGCAGGCGAGTCTCCAGGAGTCGGTAAGATTGAGTTCCAGGCTTTTCAGCATAATTTATAGCAATTTTTAGATAATCCTGAGCTTTGGCCCTATCGTCGTTATTCATAAAAACAATGCCAAGTGATGTGTAAATGCTACTCAACACTTCAAAATCATCGCCCATTTTTGCAATAGGAATTGCCTCTTGAATAAGGATCCGGGTGGATTCCTTTTCATTATTTTTCATCTGCTGAAGAACAGATAAATTTTTAAGGATAAACCCACGAAGAGAATAAACGGGTTTAGTCTTGTACTTTTCCAATTTCTTATTCGCCATGATAAGCTGCTTTTCATACCCTTCAAAATCCCCAGTCTTTAAATACTCCGCAGCATTGTAATACGCCGACAGGTCTAACAGAAATTGAAGTCGCGGAGCAATAGCATTTGCTCTCTTAAGGCAGGCTTCTGATAGCTCACGGTTTTTGTTTCGCCGGAATAGATCCGAAAGCTTAAACAAATTAAAACATTTTATACTGTCAGACTTTGTTTGCGTGATAATAGTTTCCAAACTATCAATAAAGATCTTATCATCATTTAAAGTATAAATGCTTTGCGGGTAAAGATAACCCGATAAACCTGCAAGAAATAATATACTGAGAAAAAATTTCATAGAGTGTTTTTACAAAAATACAATTCTGTGGGCAGCCAGACACGCCATCTGCTTAACGAATCTACCTGTAATCAGGTAATTATTTTTACTTTTCTTCGGGTATTTGTAATTTGGATTCCTGCTTGTACTCTTGTAGTATAGGTAGCACCTCATCTCCGAAGATCACTCTACTAAGTGCTAAAACCTATTTTCCGCTACTCATCAGTTGCTTCGCATCACTGAAAACAGAACGGTTTCGATGACTAAACAATCCGCCCGAATTTCAATCCACAAAAACTATTTAAAACAAATAACAGTATGAACAATAAAATTAAATCCGGATTAACTGCATTTGTATTTTTTGTTGTGCAGATATGCAATGCGCAATGGACAAGAATGGCTGATTTTGCAGGCGGAGCTTCTGCTCTGACCTCTGGCTTCGCCATCAGTAACAAAGCCTATGTACTGGCAAGTGATTGCAGCAACCAATGTTTGGATCAGAAAGGCTGATTTTACAGGTGTTTCCAGGGGTTCCGGCGTTGGATTTTCGATCGATGGAAAAGGATATTATGGTATCGGATGGGAAAATACAAATCTCTGTAGGACCGATTGGTGGGAGTACAATCCCCTTACGGATAGTTGGACTCAAAAAACAGATTTTCCGGGAGCTGCAAGATCCAATGCTTGGGATTTTCAATTGGAAATAAAGGATACCTGGGAACTGGCTTTACACAAACCTTAGTTGCGTCTGGTATTTATTATAATGATTTTTGGGAGTACAATGTTGCTACCGATTCCTGGACACAAAAAAACAATGTGCCTGGACCATCGAGAGCAGATGCTCTCGGAACAAGTATAAATGGAAGTGGGTATGTAGGTTTAGGAGCTTCAAAGACTAGCGACCTTAAGGATTTTTATGAATACAATCCCACAAACGATAGCTTGACACAAAAACAAAGTGCGGCTATCGGAAGGCATGGAGCTGCCATCTTTCATGTGGATAACCGGATCTACATCGCATTGCTACTGTGGCGCTTCTGTCAAAAAAATATGTTGTAGAAGACCGTATAATTCAGGATGTTTCTTTTCCATAATTTCAGGCTGCTTAAAAAAATACTCAGCAGCTACAGCTAAAAATTCCCCTTCATTTGTGGCTCCGTAATAACTAATATCAGATTTCCCTTTCTGAATCAGAGCAATTTCTTCGTGAATACGTTTTAACCAGGGAATGGAATATTTATGCGGCATCAGATTTTCCGGAAGCCCATCCGTTGTCCCATCGTCTTTATCCAGTAAATGCACAAACTCGTGAATGGCAGTGTTTGATTTAGACGTGGTATTTAAGAATCCGTTTCTTAACTCGTCAATGCTGAGGATCATTTGATTTTCCATGGCACCGTTGCCAACCATGCCGAGTACATCACGCTCCTTACCTTTCGTTTTAAAATGTCGGTTAAAGGACGTTGGATAAATCAGCACATCGTGAATGTTTCGGTATTCCCAGTTTTTAAACCCGAAAATTGGGATGATGGCGGCGGCGGCCACCAAAACTTTATCACTGTCGTCTATCTCTAAGTCAATTCCTTCTATCCTTACTTTCTGAAGGAAGTTCCGCATGCGTTGTTCAAACTCAATTTTATCCGCCGCGTTTAATTTTTGATAGAACTGTACCTGCTTTCCGAGAATATCTCTCTCCTTGTCTACTGCTGGCTGCGCAATCGCCTTCTTTTTCTTGAATAAACTATAAACTACAAATAGAACGAGGCCAAAACAGAGCACAAAAAATATCGGATATTGCATTTTGCTTTTTTTAAGTGATAGGTTGACTCACAGGAAGGATCACGTGAAACACTGCTCCTTCATTCTCTTTTCCTTCCGCAAATATTTCTCCATTGTATTGTTCCACTGTCTTTTTACAAATAGCTAAACCTATGCCAGTACCCGCAAAATTGCCGTTATGACTCAAGCGTTGAAACATGGTGAAGATCTTCCCTGCATATTTTTGATTAAAACCTATCCCGTTATCTTTAAAAAGCAACTCGTAATGCTCTACGCTCTGATTAAGGCTTGAATGAGATTTCAATTCTGATGCAGTAAGTTTTCTGGAAGAAATATGCATGAGGACTTTTGTATCCTTGCGGGAGAAATTAAGTGCATTGTGAATGAGATCATAAAAGAGCTGATTCATCTGGAAAGGAACGGCTTCAATCACCGGAAGTTCTCCGTAAGTGATCGTTGCATTTTTTTCTAGAATGAGCAACTCAAAATCAAAAAGAATATTTTTAAGAATTTCGTTCAGATCTGTTTTCTCCAATAGCTTTTCGTATTGCGTCACACTGGCAAAATTCAACATGTCTTCAATGAGCTTGGTCATGCGTAGAGATGCGCCTTCGATCTTACCAAGGTATTGCTGAATGGTGGGACTGGCAGAAAATTTTCCTTTTTCCTGGAGAATTTTTGAAAAGATCACAATCTTACGCAATGGTTCCTGAAACTCGTGGCTGGTGGTATGTGAAAACTGGTCCAGCTGCATATTCAGCTGCTCAAGTTGACGGGTTCTTTCTTTCACTTTGCCTTTAAGCTCTTCTGAAAAAGCTTTCCTTTCATTTTCTGCTAGCCGTCTTTCAGAAATATCCTCCAGGGAAAGTAGAATTAATTTTTCGTCACTTTTTCCATTCACGATCGTACTGGCATTCACCAAAATAGTACTTTCATTTGCCGGAGAAAGATTTAACAAAATCTCATAGTCATGAATCTGCGAGCGTTCTGGAAGAATTTTTTCAAGTAATGAACGCAAAAGGACATTATCAAATAAATTATGCCTGATCTCGAAGATCAATTTACCTTCTACATCTTCTTCTACAATATTGAATTTTTTATAAAAAGAAGCATTCGCGGTTTTTACACGGAGCGATTTATCCAGCACTACCAAAGGTTCGCGTAAGGTTGCAATAATAGCCTCTGTATATCCCTGCGAGATCCGTAACTGTTCCTGGTTCTCAATAAATTCCTGATTAACGATCATCAGCTCTTCATTGGTAGATTGCAATTCTTCTTTTGAAGATTCCAGTTCTTCGTTCAGACTTTGAAGTTCTTCGCTTCCACTTAATAATTCTTCATTCGAACTCTGAAGCTCTTCGTTAGAAGCTTCCTGGTCTTCGGTAATAGAACGCATGTCCTCGCGGTTCTGCGATAGCTCTTTTTCAAGTTGCTCAATGTGCAGCTGAATTTCTGCATTCCCCTGTAAAACACCATCACCGCTTAGAGAAATTGAATTTTCAATTGCTTCGGTCTTGCGAAAAACAACCAGGTAATGCGGCTCCACTGTATTGGGGAGGGGAATGATTTCAATAGTTATTTTAGAAAGTTTGCCGTTGGTTTTGAGGGGGATGCCTTCTTTTATAACGGGTTCACGTGTGCTCTTTGCTTTGTGAATGGCATTTCTTAATTCAAAGCCCAAACCCGTGCGCGCCATTTTTATCAGGTTAAATGTTGGCTTCCCTTGTGAAGGTTCTATATAGGTGCTCACTTCACCCTGTATGTGAACAATATCCATTAAGTCATTAACAACCACGTTAGCCGGAATAAATTTACTGAGCATGAGATCAGCTGATTTCCTGAAATCGTTTAGTACCGTCTCCTGTTTTTCTATATTTATACTGTTCTCCACCGGAAATCCTTCCGCACGCTGTTGTCGTGAAAACCCTGCAAACCTGTCTTTTATTAGATTAGGCGAGTAAATTTTACTCGTTTTATCAAACGCAGTAAAAAGACTTGAAGCGGAACTTGTTGTTTCAGATTTACCCAATAATAAAAAACCATTCTTGTTGAGGGAGTAATGAAAATTGCCAAGCGCCTTCCCTTGCAAAAAAGTATCCATATAGATCAGCGAATTACGGCAGCTGATAAAGTCCATCTTTGCAAAAGGCGGATCCTTTAAAAAATTCTGCACCGCAAACACACACATGTCCCGGATAGATTTGTTAACCACAAATTTATCCTTGCTTTTTGTGAAATATTTTTTTAGATATTTTTCAGGAAGCTGTTCAATTTCTTTTTTAGAAAAAGTAGCCGATCTTGCTTTTGCTATTGCTTTTTCAGAAATATCGGAAGCAAAGATCTGAACCTGGCGCCCAAGTTTTTTATTTCCCAGAAACTCAGTCAGGCAGATCGCAATTGAAAATGCTTCTTCGCCGGTCGAACAGCCTGCAGACCAAAGCCGGAGTGGTTCGTCAGTAGACTTATTTTTAAATAACAAAGGGAAAACTTTCTTGCTTAACTGCTCGAATATTTTAGGATCTCGAAAAAAAGACGTTACAGGAATCAGCATATCCTGGAAGAGAGCATCCTGCTCGGTTTTACTCCCACGCAACAACTTCAGGTATTCCTCAAGCGAAGTTGCTTTACTCATCACTACTCTTCGTGCCACGCGTCTTTTAACGGTAGTTTGTTTGTAATAGGCAAAATCAACGCCACTTCTTAGTTTTAGCAGAATAAGAATTTGTTTAAAAGCCGGTTCGCCATCTTTAAGTACTTCTCCTTCTGATCTGTAATTTTCGGCCAGCTGTAAAAGCGTCTTAGGAATCTCTTCAGGAGAAAGAATAAAATCAACTACCTCCGCATCGGCAGCACTTTTCGGCATGCTATCGTAGGCGGCTGATTCAAGTTTTTGCGCAATGGTAATTCCTCCGTTTTTTTTAATTGCTGCCAATCCAAGTGTTCCATCTGAACCGGTGCCGGAAAGAACAACTCCTACCGCAAAATTTTGATGCACTTCCGCCAACGAAGTAAAAAAAACATCGATCGCAAAATTCGTTTTTGTTTCACGGGGACTTAACTTAAGCACACCATCGAAGGTTGTTAAGATCTTATTGGAGGGGATAACGTAAATGGTGTTAGGTGCAAGATGAATATCATCGGTGATCTCATGTACCGGCAGCTTCGTGACCTTTGCAAGCAGATCCGGTAGAATACTTTCGTGGCGCGGATCCAGATGCTGAACCAGTACATAAGCCATTCCTGATTCTTCTGGAATCGCTTTTAAAAATTTCTTAAATGCGTCTAATCCTCCGGCTGAAGCTCCAATGCCCACAACAGGGAAATCTTGGTGAGAAGCAGGCGGAGGCGTTTCTTTTTTCATCGAAAATTATTAAGGATTGGTAAGAGTAAAATTAATGCAGTGCACTGCTGCGAGAGACAAATTCCATTGCACTCTTAAGGATGGCTGGCAGGTTTTTAATATCCGATACTTTGGTAAGAAAGTACGCCGCCCCGCCCGCCCGGGTAGTGTCTTTATCCACTTGGTAAGACGACGTAGAATAAATAATTACCGGCAGGTTCTTGAGCCGTTCATCCTTTTTTAGTTCCTTTAAACATTGATGGCCATCCATACCCGGCATATTGAGATCTAAAAATATAAAGTCAGGCAATTTTAACGAACTTCTTAAAATGCGAAGAGCTTCTTCCCCATTAATAGCTTCGCGGAATTCAAAAGAAGAATTCATTTGAGAAACGGCTTCATGAAAAAACATCCGGTCATCGGAATCATCATCCACAATCATCACTATTTTCTTATCAGCCATTTGATTAAAGATATGCTATATTAATGGGTTTAACTAATATAGATAGCTCGCCTACTTTATTCACTTCCGCAATGCTAAATAGTGTCTTTCCGAAAACTAGGTGTTCGGATGGAAAAATTCAGTTTCGAGGCGTGTTAAAAAAAATGATTGTGATGTTTACTGGGGTAAATGAACGATTATTTTTTTTGACACAACGACGAAAATGGAGTTTTCGGCCAAACACTAAATAAGGCTTTGGTAAAAAGAAGCAGATCACAAAGACCTGCCTCTTTTTGTACTTTACTTTTCTAAAGAAACGTTAATGGCATTTAAGCCCTTTTTTCCGTTTTCAGTATCATACGTTACGCGGTCGTTCTCCTGAAGGTCCTGTTTTGTTGCAGAAATGTGCACAAATACTTCTTCTCCGTCGTCACCTGCAATAAATCCAAACCCTTTTGACTGATTAAAAAATTTTACTTTACCTTTTTTCATTGTTGTTGTTTTTTGTTTTATTAATGGAATAATTTGTTTGGTCACCACAGCTGTTAGTTAAACCGCCATTCTTTACGAAGATTTAGAGTGTGTCAACGGAAAATCCGTTATGCAGTCTAAAGAACTTGTCTTTTGTTTTGACTGCGGGTGGCGACTTAATCTGGTACTAACGAAGGTACTCTATTAAATCGTTAAACCCTAAAGCATTGTGTTAACTTATTGTCTAAAATTCGAGGCATCCCCAAAACACTTATCGCGTTTACATAACACATCTCACGTTCACTAAAATAGAATTTAATAAGCCAACGCACCGCAAACACATTTCGATGCGCCGGGACATTTAAAAGTGGCCACCGGCTAAGTCTTCCGGCGCTTGTTATACTAAATCCAACTGCTATTTCAGCCAATACTTAAATAATATCTGGGAGGGGAGCCTTTGCGCTGCCTTTGCCTGCGTGACTGACAAAGTTCCCGGCGACTTGTATTTTGTCCCAACATCCTTTCACCAATTTTTGCATTTGGCACTTCCTGATTTTAATATCCATAGCAAAATTACTCTGCCTGTCCCCAACAGCCTATGAAAAAGGTCACATATACTTATGAGAGATATCAGCTTTGCGACCCGCAATCAGTGTTAAGTTTAAAAGAAACTTCAAAAAAAATCGGCCGCTTGCTGTTAAGTTTGCGGATAATCTTTCATAATAAGATATGCCAGTAAGCCGTCGGGCGGACATTGCCGCATCCACGGATTTTTCGTAATTCTACATTATGACAGTAAAGAATAAGCTTAGAAATAAATTAGTGCGCTTAATCCAAAGACTTGGACACGGACTTATTCTCCGATCTTACTGACAAACTTCATTCTCACTGAACTTCTGACCGAGATTCGAATTAATGTGACAGAAGCTATAATCGATACAGACATTCTTTCATTTTATTTCAAGGGTGACTCCAATGAAGTTGCCGAGTTTGGAGATTATTTGAAAGAGTTTGATCGAATCAATATTTCCATAATAACATTCTCCGAAATTCTTGGTGGACTTAAGCACAAAAAAGCAGACCGGCAAATTCAAGAATTTGAAGAATTTATTTCTAACAATAATATTATTCATATCTCTGAAGATTCCGCGAGAATATGTGCTGACGTATACGCAGATCTAAAACAACGTGGAATTACTAGTGGAACTTCAGACATTGCTTATTGCTGGCATTGCAACAGACAATGAATTGACACTTATTACAAACAATTAAAAACATTATGACCCAATTCACGGACTAAAAATCGAGAACTGGAAAAAATAAAACTGTGCTCGCCGGCCATACTGGTAACAGCTACGGGTTCCATGCCCGGCCTTTTCTACTTTAAAATCTCGTTGGACATTTGTACATTTATAAACTTACGGAAGCGGGCACTGAAAACTGTTCGCATTCCAATACGTTTACAAAGAAAGTGTTGCTAATTTTCCCCGTTTTTACTGGCTCAAAAAGTAATCGCCGGTTTTCGCGCATGCTATGTTTTAATTGCGTTACTTTGTAGGTGTTATTTCACATTTATTGCAGCCAGATGTCAGAACAAAAATTATTTATGATAGTGGACGATGATCCGGATGATAGATTTTTCTTTCATGAGGCAATAAAAAAAATCAATACTTCTCATGAGTGCATTGAAGTCGATGCCGGACATAAAGCTCTCACGCATTTACGCGCAGCTCCCCGCTTGCCTAACTACATTTTCCTCGACATCAACATGCCTCTAATGGATGGAAAAGAAGTTTTACGCGAATTAAAAAAAGACGAAAAATTTAAAAACACTCCCGTAATCATCTACTCTTCTTCTTCCTACCATGTGGATATTGATGAAACAAAACAACTCGGGGCTGCACATTTTATTACGAAAACTTTTCATATTGATAATCTGCCTGCTGACATAACCCTTGCCCTTGATGCAGTAGATCAATCTCAAATGAGTTAAGTCCCCAACGCCTTAACGTCGCCAAAGCTGGAAATCACCAAAGCTTCTAAAAGATGGAAAACGAAAAACCAAAACACATACGTCGTGAACGTTATAAAGGAACACATCCTAAAGAGTTTACCGAAAAGTACAAAGAGCAGCAGCCTGAGCTGTACGCAGAGGATGTAGCCAAAATTATGAAGCAAGGCAAAACCCCTGCAGGAATGCACCGCTCCATCTGTGTGAATGAAATCATGAGCTTTCTCAAAATAACTCCAGGGCAAACCGGTCTGGATGCGACGTTGGGGTATGGTGGACATAGTCTCGAAATTCTTAAAGCTTTAGATCATAAAGGACGTTTGTTTGCAACGGATGTTGATCCTTTTGAATTGCCGCGCACCAAACAACGTCTGGAAGCACTTGGATACGGTCCCGAAGTTTTATTGATTCGTCAGATGAATTTTTCCGGAATTGAGCGCATCGTTTATGAATCTGGTCCGCTTGATTTTGTACTCGCCGATTTGGGAGTATCCTCCATGCAAATCGATAACCCGGAAAGAGGATTTACGTTTAAAGTGGATGGCCCCTTGGACTTAAGGCTCAATCCTAAAAACGGTAAACCCGCTTCTGCATTTTTAAAAACAATTTCGCAGGAGGACCTGGAAATGATCTTATTAGAAAATTCAGATGAAGTATATAACGAACAGATCGCTGAGGCCATTGCAAACGCGATAGCTGCGGGCAAGGAAATTTCAACGACTCTTCAGTTGAAACAAATCATCACAGAAACACTTGAAAAACTTCCGTTCAGACTCAACAAAGATGATATTAAGAAAGCCTGCCAACGGTGCTTTCAGGCACTGCGCATTGAGGTGAATAATGAGTTCGGCGTTTTGGATCAGTTTCTTGAAAAACTTCCCGATGCACTGGCATCTGGCGGACGTGTAGCAATCTTATCCTTTCATTCGGGCGAAGACCGTCGCGTAAAAAAAGCATTTCAGCACTTTTTGCGAGAAGGAATTTACAGCGAAGTCTCTCCCGATCCCATAAGAGCATCGGCAGAAGAATGTTTTACAAATCCTCGCGCACGCTCTGCCAAATTGCGCTGGGCTATAAAAGCTTAATTCGATTTTTTATTTATAACCCATAATACTTCAGCCATTCCATGATTTGTTTTTCCTGGATAAGGCCCACGTAATTCCAAACAAGTTTTCCCTTTTTATAAAGAAGGAGCATGGGTAGAGCGTCTGCTTCAAACGCATCGCGTATCAGCGGATTGGTTTCCGTATCAATAACCATCAATTTTACTTCGTTTATGTTTTTCTTGACAAGCGCGTCTAAAATGGGTCGTTGTTTTTTGCAAACAGCACACCACTCCGCCTTTAGATAAACCAAAACCAATTTATCCTTTGATAGGACGCGTTGATTGAAATCAACCACGGTTAAGGCCACAAAAGAGGTGTCTTGTTCCCGATCCTCCTGTGAACTCAAGGCCGTCGTCAACGAAAAAAATACAAAGAGCAGCTTGATTTTCATTCACCCGTAGTTTTAGTTCTGAATTAAATAATATTTACAAGTAATAAGGTCACATTGACCAAAAGAGACGCTGCAAAAAGATTCACAACCCACTTGGTGCTCAATTGACCAATGCAGACAACAAGATTAGCCATGGTAATACTGATACTCAAAACAAATTGCCACATGGGCGCACTATTTTCAAAAATCTGCATCGTTGTTACGCCTCCTAAACAGCTTCCGATAAGAATAGCCATGGATATGATTGCATAATGACTGAACTGCAATTTTTTCACAAACAGAGCGTACCCCGACTCTGAAACATTTATTTGGTTAGCAGTTGGTGAATGGTTGTAATTTCCTGTGAATGTTGTCATGTAATTAATTTTGATGATACAAATTTACTTGGTTTGCAGTGCAGCAATCCTGAGGCTGGTCATTCCTTTTTGTGATTTTTGTCATTTTTATTTTCTTCCGGATGCCTCCTGTAAAATCATTTGTTTTCCCAAAAATCCCCAAACTGGGATGTTTTAGTTTTAAACTACCACTATTTTGAACCCCCCTCGCTTTTCCTCGAACTAGTCGGGCCATGAAAGGAAGCAGTGGCGGTCAAAATTTCCTAACTTTGAAAAGTCTGGGGCTTTAATTTGCATACCCTTAAACAAATACCAATGCATTGCTCCTAAAAACAACAACTACTTCCTTTAAACTATGAAAACTATACCAAAAGAAAAACCAACCATACAACCTAACCCGGAGACAAATCCTGTTTTACCAGTTACTCCTGAAATAAAACCGGGCACTGAAAAAAATGAACCCTTGCCGGTTGTTCCGGAAATAGAGCCCTTTATGCCGCCTGAAATAAAACCACTAAAGCCGGTTTAATGCTTTACATTCGTCCCCTCAATTAAACTTATGAAGAAGATCAGAAATATTGCTGTAGGAATTGATTTTTCACTTCCCTCTATTAACGCATACCACTACGCACTTGCATTAGCAAAAAAGATCGGAGCAGAATTAACCTTAGTGCACGTAAAACGCGACTCGTCAATCACTTCAGATGTAATTATTTCTTCATTCCCTCCCGACAATAACGACCGTCTTATTAAAAAAATTCGCGGACTCATTAATGAAGATCCTGAAACAACGAAATTAAGTGCCACAAAAATTAAAATTCTCACCGGTGATGTTGTCACCGTGTTCACAGAACTTCCTGAGAATACAGGTACTGATTTAATTGTTCTTGGAAACAATGGCCTGTCAAATGTTGTAACGAAACTCTTCGGCTCTACTGCACTAAAAATCTCTAACCGCACACACTGTCCGGTTATGCTCGTGCCCAGGGAGGCCCAGTGGCAGGACCTTAAACAATTGCTTTTTGCGAGTGATTATGACTCCATGAGTTCCATCTTCGTGACTAAGATTACAGATTTCGCAACGAATGTCCACGCAAATATTCACTTTGTAAATGTCAGGAATTATGATCCTATTTTAGAACCTAAGCAAAAAGACATTAATTGGAATGGACTGTTAACAGGGAATACTTCTAATTTAGATTATAAGAAATCTACCATTTATGGAAACGATACGGTGGAGGAATTAAAAAAATACAGCGAAGCAAATAATATTGATTTAATAGCCTTTGCCAGCAAACACCGTATCTTCTGGACAGATCTCACTCATAAAAGCACCACATCAAAAATGGCACTCTCCACAACAGTTCCCCTTATGGTTATGCATTTGGATGACGAAGTGCAATTTTGATCTGAATACATAGTGTCTGTCCGAAAACTATGTTTGGATGGAAAAATTCAGTTTCGAGGCGTGTTAAAAAAAACGATTGTGAGGTTTACTGGGGTAAATGAGCGATTATTTTTTTTGACACAACAACGAAATGGAATTTTCGGCCAAACACTATGTAGTGTCTGTCAGAAAACTAGGTGTTTGGATGGAAAAATTCAGTTTCGAGGCGTGTTAAAAAAAATGATTGTGAGGTTTACTGGGGTAAATGAGCGATTATTTTTTTTGACACAACAACGAAATGGAGTTTTCGGCCAAACACTACATAGCGACGACCTTACCTTTTCTGGTGAAACGTGTGCTCAGGTTTGCTGTAAAACGAAAAATAAAAATCACGCTTTCATACCGGACTTCCTGGCTTTCTAATTTTCGCCGTTCGTTTATTTAGTAATTTAATTTTTTGAATAATATATGTGTATTTAAGATCGCCGAGATCCGGCCTTTTAAGCTCTTCTTTCAGTTTTGCTTTAATCGTTGCAATCGAAGTATCCATAATCTACTGTAAGGTACCAATAATTCTTTAACACGTTCGCTTAATTGCAGCAGTTCCACAATCGTTAAAAAAACCTTAACTTCGACCCAAAGACAGATATTTTCGATTTTCAAAACTTTAAGATTTGTTTTTATGATTGACATTCTTTAGTTCCTTGATAGTGAAAGGTGACAACATTATCCTACGACTAAAATAATATCTATCATAACAGAATATGACTTATGTCATAAAAGTGTGACGCGTATAATCGACATTTGAATAAAATTATTATCATGACAGAATACAAACTTCAGTTGGCAGAATTCTTTTTACGCACTTTCACAGGGATTATTTTTTTGTTTCAGGGTTACGATAAACTCTTCCGGATAAAAATGCCCGGCGTGATACAGGTATTCACTGCCGACGCTGATAAATTCCATATTCCAAAACCGCTATTGAGCGTTATAGCCTGGTATACAGGTATTGCGGAGTTTGTAGGCGGATTGTTTTTGTTGGTAGGTTTTTTCACAACTTACGCTTTATACGCTCTGGGACTTGACCTTCTTCTCGTTGCCTTCGCCTTCAGCTATATGGAACCTTTGTGGAATATGAAGCATGTTTTTCCAAGACTGTTGCTAATAGTAACGCTGTTAATCCTTCCTGAAGCCTACAGCACAATTTGCCTCGATCATTTTCTGAACTTGAAATAAACCTATCATTTAATCGCGGACAGGAGATTTGTACTGGAAATTATGTTCCGTTTAATGGTCATTAAAATCGGTGATAGTTATTCCGCACGTCACCTTCTTTTGCTCTATCCGATGTTGCTAAGAAATTTTACAATTTTTTACACCTCTTAACATAATTCCTTCTTTTACGAAAATTAAATAAAGTACTTTGGCTTGCACTAACTGGTGTCTGTCAGAAAACTAGGTGTTTGGATGGAAAAATTCAGTTTCGAGGCTTGTAAAAAAAATGATTGTGAGGTTTACTGGGGTAAAATGAGCGATTATTTTTTTGATACAACGACGAAAATGGAGTTTTCGGCCAAACACTAATTATTAATCTAATTTCTAAAGTATGAACAATAGCTTATTCAAATCAGCAGCGTTACTCTTTATCGCATTTTTTACAACACTTTTGTCCTTCGGACAAAAATCAATGGCTAGTCCTCGTGACAGCACTAGCGGGAAAATTGGAAAAGCAACCGTCTCTATCAATTACGGAAGTCCTTCTGTGAAAGGCCGTAAGATCTGGGGTGACCTTGTTCCCTATAACAAAGTATGGAGAGCGGGTGCTAACGAAGCTACGACTTTAACAAGCAGTCAGCCTTTAACGGTAGGAGGAAAAAATTTGCCCGCCGGCACTTATGGCCTCTTCGTCATTCCTGAAGAAAAAGAATGGACGATTATTTTCAATAAAACCGCTAAACAATGGGGCGCTTATGAATACAAAGAAAAAGATGATGTGCTGCGCGTAACCGTAAAAGCAAATAAATCAGCTGCTATGAATGAAAGGCTCGTTTATAAAATGAATGCAAACGGCATTTCTATTCTTTGGGAAAACCTGGAAGTACCAGTGAGCATCAAGTAAGAACAGACGCTGATTTCACAGATTACACGAATTGTTGTTTGACGAAATCTTTTGAGCTTTGAAATGTTTTACAGATCGTTTTATTCATTCTTCTGGAAATCTGTGAAATCAGCGTCAACCCTTTATTCCCTTATTTCAGTTGGTACGCCAAAATACTATTCCCGAAAAAAGTTGGAATGTAAATAATATTTTTATCGGCATCAAACCCAATGTCGGCCGTATTTAGTTTCTGCTCGCGCGTGTCCAGCAATTGTGTTACTTTTCCGGCTGCCGTCACATAATACAAAAGACCTTCCCAGCCGGAGACCACGAAATCTTTGTTCTTCGTTTGCTCTAAACCATCTGTGCTTGCATTCATGCCTTCTGCAATTTTAGTAAGCTGTTTGTCCTTACCGCATTTCCACAAAGTCCCCTTCACCAAAAAATACAAATCGTCCCCAACGCAGAGCAGACCATTCACACCTTCCTGTTTATCAAGAAAAGTCTCTACTTCGCTAGTCATAATTTTATGCACCAATCCTGTTCGCGAATCAGAAACATAAACCACTCCTTTTGTATTTATACTAATATCGTTTAAAAAAACCGCATCCTTTACGGGAATGTGTTTTGTGACCTTTGCCGTTTTAATTTCGATAACCACCACTTCATCCACGTCTGCCACATAAAGCATGCCTTTGTAAATTCCCAATCCTTTCGGTGCATTCATACCGGTCACCCATTCAATTATTTTGTTCTTTCCATCCGGATCCATTTTTCCGATAGAACCTTTGCCGTCTTTGGCCTTATAGTCACCTTCAATATTTGAAAAATATAGAATTTTATTTTCCTTCACGTAAAGTACCGATTCAGGCACTTTCAGGTCAGCCTCTGTTTCCCAAAGCTTATCCACTTGCTGAGATTTAATTTTCGAAAAAGATAAAAGGCCAATAAGGCAACACAGAATAGAATAATTCATAAGATTTTCTTTTAAAGATAGCAGATAAACAATACACTTACAAGCGTTGAAAGGTTCAACGCACCTTAAAACTAAATGAAAATTTATTCATCAGCAGATGCTTTCGTTTGAGAAAATTAAGTGATACTTTTACCTGAATCCTAAATTTTTATCATGAAAAATAAAATCCTTCCTTCACTTTCACTGGTTGTTTTTTCAGGACTTCTTTTTTTTTACTCCTGCACACCTCATAACGAAGAATCACATTCGGCTGCACTAAAAGCAGATGCAGATAATGCCGGACTAACATTGCCAGCTGATTTTGGAGCCCTGAAAGTAGCAGAAGGCATAGGTCCTGCAAGGCACCTGGCAGTATCGCCTGAGGGAAATATTTTTGTGAAACTTGCATATCCGGACAAAGAAGGAAAAGGCATCGTTTTTTTGAAGGCTAAAGAAAATTCGAGTGACTATGAAAAAACGAGTTTCGCAGATTATGGAGGAACGGGCATTTATTTAAAAGATAATTACCTGTATGCATCTTCCAACGAAGATGTTTTCCGTTACAAACTCAATGAAAAACATGAGGTCATTGACCCTAAGCAGGAAGAAAAAATAATCTGCGGACTTATTAGCCGTGGTCAACATGAGTCCAAATCGATTGTGTTGGACAATGATGGAAATATTTATGTCAACATCGGTGCCTTTTCAAATTCGTGTCAGCAAGAAGATAGAAAAGACGGTTCTCCCGGAATGGTAAACTGCCCGGTGCTTGATTCTGCCGGCGGCATCTGGCGGTTTAAAGCAAACAAAGAAGATCAACATTACAACAATGGAACCCGCTATGCGACAGGTCTACGCAATGTTGTAGGACTCGACTGGAATACACAGGACAATAATTTATACGTGATGCAACACGGAAGAGATCAGCTCACTATGTTTCCGCAGTATTTTGACGCAACGAAAAATGCCGAACTTCCGGCAGAATGTATGTTCCTCTTAAAAAAAGATGACAATGCAGGTTGGCCTTACACTTATTACGATCCCATTGCAAAGAAAAAAATGATGAATCCAGAGTATGGTGGCGATGGAAAAAAAGAAGCAGGAAATGGATACATTGACCCGGTAGCCGCGTACCCGGCTCACATGGCTCCTAACGGTTTGCTCTTTTACACAGGCAACATGTTTCCTGAGAAATATAAAAACGGCGCCTTCATCGCCTTTCATGGTTCCTGGAACCGCGCCCCAGAGCCACAAGCGGGCTACTTTGTCGTATTTCAACCGTTTAAAAACGGTAACCCCTTTGGCGCTTGGGAAATTTTCGCAGACGGCTTCTCCGGCTCAAAAGAAAACACCGCCTCGGGAAAAGCAGAGCACCGTCCCTGCGGCTTAGCTCAGGGACCGGATGGCTCTTTGTATGTTTCGGATGATTCTAAGGGGACTGTTTATAGGATTATTTATACTAAAAAATAGTAATTCCCACATAAAATCCAGTCACACTTATGGCAAGTCCCATACGTATAGCATACTTAACAAGTCCTACGATCGACGAAGAATTTGTCTTCGAAAAAAGTTGTTTCTTATGATATTCTACGGTATTAAAACTTATCTTAAGGGTCCTCGCTATTTCTTTACTTTGTTTTTCATCACAGATTTGTTGCAGGATCTCTATCTCACGCGCCGTTAACTCTTTCGAACCAATCACGTCTTCCAGCTTTTTATCTTCAATAAGCGTTTGCACAATATGGCCAGTGACACCTTTTTTAAAAGAATACCCTTTACTGTAGACTTCGTTAAGCGTTCTGAATACCTCTGTTGAAAAAGATGTTTTTGACAAATAACCACGTGCGCCATGAAACATTAATTCTGAAACATAATACTCGTTGTAATGTGAACTCAGGATGACGGTTTTTACATCCGGATATTTTTCAGTAATGATCTTAAGCGTTTTAAACCCATCCAGCACAGGCATTTCAAGATCAAGCAAAACAATATCCGGCTGAACCTTCACCAGAAGATCAAGCAACTCCTGTCCATTCGCAGCCTCACCAATTACACGCATATTGTCTTGTGTATCTTTGATATAAGAACAAAACGCCTGGCGACCAATATTGTGATCATCTGCGAGCATAATGGTGATCTTTCGGTTTTGTGGCATTGGAAATTGTTCTAAAAAATTAAAAAATGTGTGTCCTTAAATAACACGCTAAACCTAGTGCATTCTTGCAAGAATTACAAACAAAATGTATTGCTTTGCTGAAAATTCGCTCTTTCTTCATTTTAACGTTTATGGGTTAGATTGAGGTTTTACAGACATTGCCGGAGAAAACAGCTAAAAAACACCTACTAATAGTAGTAGTGGATTTTGATAAAGACTTCAATTATATTTAGTCGCACTCAATCAGGTTTTGTTTACATACAAGTTCTTAGACAAAACCAAACTTCTTATTAAATAGATTACTATGAATTCCAACAATATGAGTATTGATACTAAAGCCTATTTCTTAGAACAAGGTAAAAGTATAGTTAAGTCATACACTATTCTGAACTCGAATCTTTTTATGCATCATCTCAGGAAATGGACGTCAGTGCTCTTTGAAATTAGTCTTTACGTAATTTTTCTTTTCATTCTTATTTTTGCGTTTCTCTACCCTTCCCTGATGACTCAATCTGTTCTTCAATGTACAAGAATCCCATTTGAAGCCTGGCACAGTGAGATTTACCCAGTCTTTATTGTTACTTCAATAATTATTGCTGCTACTGAAATTCCAGTGATTTTACTTGCTATTTTTTTAGGCCGCAACCGAAAGAAAAATAATCTTATCCGCGAAGCTTTTACCGAAGTAACAAAAATTAAAAAGGAATTTGATGAAGCTGCGAAAGACTTACAACTTTAAATTATAAAAATATGATCGTTATCTTATTGCTAGTTTTTGGAACAGTTATTTTTCTATGGCGTCAAAACAAAAAAAACCTGAAGAGTGAAATTACAGATTTAACAAATCGTGTAAAAACCCTCGAAAAGGAAAAAGAAAATCTTTCGTTAATTATAACAGATCTTGAAAACAAAAATGAAAAACTCAGCAAATACCAAGCTGTTGTGGATATAGAAGGAACCATAGAACAGCTGATTTTTCATGCCAAAACGAAAGCCAGAATTATCGTTGAACAAGCTAAAAAAGAACAAGGACTTATAAAAGAAGAAATGCAGATCATGCAGGAACAAGCAAGAAAAGAACTTGGCCAGGCATTGATCTCCGCAACTGCGATTAAAGAACAAGCCACTGCCGACGCAATAGCAGTTGAACAAAATTCTCAAAAACTGATTAGTAATGCAGGCGTTGAAGCTAAACTTATAGTGGAAAATGCAGAAACGAACGCAAAAGAAATTGCTGGCGAAGCTTACAAGGCAATGCAGAACGTAGATGAATACGAAAAAACAGCAAAGGCGATGAAAAACATTATTGAAGGCTACGGAAACAAATATCTTGTCCCCACATACAGCCTACTAGACGACCTTGCTGAAGAATTTAAACATAAAGAAGCCGGTGAAAAATTAAAACAATCAAGAGATCAAACTTACCAGCTTATTAAAAATGGTGGGGCAACCAAGTGCGAATACGTCGACGAAGAAAGACGTACAACAGCCCAGCATTTTGTGCTAGATGCATTTAATGGCAAAGTGGACTCTATTCTCTCGAAAGTAAAAAAAGACAACTACGGTACTCTGGAGCGAAAAATTAAAGACGCCTTTCAAATAGTCAATAACAATGGCAAAGCTTTTCGTAACGCATCTATAACACTTGTTTTTCTCAATGCGCGTTTAAAAGAATTAAAATGGGCAATCATTACACAAGAGCTGAAGTGGGAAGAGCAAGAAGAGCAAAGAAGAATAAAAGAACAGATTAGGGAAGAAGAAAAAGTAAGAAAAGAATATGAAAAAGCAATTAAAGAAGCTCAGAAGGAAGAGGATACTTTAAAAAAGCTGATAGAGAAAGCGCAAAGAGAAGTTACACTGGCAAGTGAAGAACAAAAATATCAATACGAAGAAAAACTTAGAGAATTAAATCTGAAATTACAACTGGCCGAAGACAAAAATAAACGTGCAATCTCTATGGCGCAACAGACTAAACAAGGACATGTGTATGTGATTTCAAACATTGGTTCTTTTGGTGATAACGTTTACAAAATAGGCATGACCAGAAGGCTGGAGCCAGAGGACAGGGTAAAAGAACTAGGAGATGCCAGTGTACCTTTCGAATTTGACGTTCATGCCATGATCAAACATGAAAACGCTCCCTGGCTCGAAAAAGAACTTCATAGAAAGTTTATGAGACTCCAGGTTAACAAAGTCAATCCCAGAAAAGAATTTTTTAAAGTGATGCTTGCCGATGTTAAAAAGGTTGTAGATGAAATGAAAATATCCACCAAATGGACTTTGACTGCAGAAGCAAAACACTACAATGAAAGCCTCGTGCTCGAAGAACAATTAAAAACCGATAAGCAAAAAGAAATCGAATGGGAAACTCGTCAGCTTAAAATGGAAGCTGTTGTCGCAAAAGAAAATGAAGAAGTTGATGTATAAAAATTTAACCCCTTAAAATTTATAAATGGCTGAGTCAGAACTTACAACTTCAAATACAGAATTTACGTCTACAAGATTTTTCAATGCAGTTGATAAAATAGATCGTCAGTTCTATGGCAAACGAATGAACTATCTCATTAATGGCGCACTAATTATCTTAATTGCTGCGCCCTTAGTAAACTGGTGGCTTGAAGTCCCTCATTATCGATTAACGTATTATTCGACTTTGGTCTATCTTATTTTTTTAGTGACATTAGTTCTCGGATGGGCAAGCACCTTCAGGGACGAAGATGGTCAGTGGACATTTAAAAAAATAGCGCCCCGCTTAATTACCTATTATCAGATAATAAAAGACGCTGCAAACGAAACAAAAACAAATTCGCGGGACGAATTACTCTATATGTGGGCCATCAGATTCATTTTATTTGGTATTATCTATAAAGCCTTTCATAACCTCTCTATATTCGCAAGAAAACCGATTGAACATTTCACAGGAGCACATCTGACAAAACTCCGTCATTTTGAACACAGCGCACATAGACTCTATTGGATTCCAATTGTTCTGGGTGCAATAACACTTATCTGGTTATATGATAAGAATCCTAACATTCTCGTACGTATAAAACATGAACTTAATAACCTCTTCGGAAAAAGAGACAGTGCCGGAGACAAATACCAAAACGAAATAGCAAAAATAGAAACTGCGAACCACATAGATTTAATCCTTAATGCTAAGGAACAAGATCATATGGAAGTAATAATTACCCGTAGTAAAAACTTACTATTTAATGATTTTGCATTGGCACTTAAAAACTGGCATCCAAAAAATTACGAATACGAGTATCAATTCCAAGATGCCTTATTGCGATACCTTAAAAAGACCTTACCCAGAGTAAGTATAGAAACAGAAAAACCCATTGGAGAACCAGGCATTCATAATAAAGGACGAGCAGATATGGTAATCAACGACACCATTCTTATCGAAATGAAAAAAGATACAAGTGCCGGTGCTGTTCAATGGGCAAAAGGTCAGATCATGCAATATTCGCATATCTGGAAAGATAAAGGTCCGGTAATTCTTTTGCTTTGCAATTACGAGTACGATCACGCAAAGCTAAGCTTTACATCTACTATGCAGGATTTGTTAAAATTAGAAAGAACGGCTTTGACATTTGTGGCGAGAAAGAACTAATGAAAAAAATTAATACATTTGAAAAAGAGGGTTGGTTTTTTAGGCGCTTTAATAAACACTCTACGATTACAATAAAAAAAGCGAGAAATTGCTCTCCCGCTTTAGATGTTTTCACAACGATTAAATTAGATAATGTTATTTTGTGCTATATATAAATGAAATCAATTGAAATAAAAAAAATCCCACGGAGTACGCAGGATTTAAGAATTATCTTCGGCTTATAGCCTTATTGTGATAAGCTTTCGATACAAAAGTAATATAAATATTGAAATAAAAAAATATGGAAAAAATTTTAGGAATTGATTTAGGAACAAATAGTATTGGTTGGGCTATTCGGGAAGTTAATGAAGATATAGAAAATCAAATTATCGATAAGGGAGTATTAACTTTCGATAAAGGAGTAGCAGAAGATAAATCAGGAGAACACCCAATGGTTCAAAAACGAACCGAAGCAAGGGGGAAAAGGCGAAATTATCAAGCTGAAAAATATAGAAAGTGGGAACTATTGAAATGCTTGATTGATGCATACATGTGTCCTCTAACAATGGGCGAACTTAATGAATGGAAACATTATAAAAAGGGAATTGGAAGAAAATATCCTCAACGAAAAGAATTTTTAAACTGGCTGCGATTTGATTTTAATGACGATGGCAAACCTGATTTTGAACAATATGGTCTAAGTAAACATGACAATTGCTATGCTTTTAGATGGCTTGCGATAAGTGAAAAAGAAGAGCATAAAAAATATTTTGTCGAAAACAAGTTACTCTTGGGTAGAATATTTTACCAGTTAGTTCAACGCAGAGGATTTCATAATAGTGGGGATTCGGAAGAAACTAAATTAATTGAAGAGGGTAGAAAAAATGCTCTAACTAAAACCATTGAAGTAGTTGGAATAAGTGTTATTGACAAATTAATAAAGGAAAAATATAAAACCCTAGGCGCAGCATTATACTGGGGGCAGAAGAATAAAGAATTAGAGGCTGTTAACCACAATAGAATTAGAAATAGATTTACATATAGAGATTATTTCAAAAATGAAATTGACTTGATTTTTGAAAACTTGGGATTTGATTTACAAAGTGATTTCTGTCAAAGTATTAAAAAAGCAATCACTTGGCAACGACCACTAAGAAGTCAAAAAGGCCTTGTAGGCTTTTGCACTTTGAATCGACCCTTAAAAAGTAAAACGGGCAAATTTTATAAGTCGGGTAAAAAACGTATTCCTCTAAGTCACCCTTTATATGAAGAATTCAGAACTTGGGTAGATATTAACAACCTAAAAATAGAGCCGCCAAAACAACAAGAAAAAACACATTACTTAGAAGATGTTATTTTCCTAATGTTTAATAAAGCCTCAGACTTTTATTATTCCGATAAAGTTGATAAAAAAGGTGTTAAAACTAAAGGTTTAAAAACCAAAATTGAAGAATCGGGCGGTTCAATCCTGTCAAAGTTCGACATGGAGTTGGATGAAGAAAATGAAGGCAAAAAATATAAAGCAAACATATTTCTAAACAAAATAGAAAAGATCTTTGGCGAAAACTGGAAGGAACTATTAAGGTGGAACGAAACACTTGCTGGTAAAGAAAAAAACGGCAACTATTTAAGAGTAGAAGATTTATGGCATTTAGTATACGATGCCACTGTTACTAAACAGCAGACTACTGAATTAGGATCCAATCTCATTCCTATTGTGCAGAAGCATTTTCCTGACATACAATTTGATGCGAAAGACTTTGATAGTATTAGATTAAACAAGGGATACGCTTCACTTTCGGCTGCAACAATCAAAGTTATTTTACCTTATTTAAAAAGAGGTATGTTATACTCACATGCGGTATTTGTGGCAAATATGGAAAATGTCTTTGGGTATAAACTAGATGAACCATTTCTTGAGCAATTAAGAAAAGAGTATGACGCTATACTTTTACAGCACAAGGCTGATAAAGAAGTATTTGGTATTGTTAACGGATTAATGTCAGATAGAATGAATGAAAAAGATAGAATCAATATGGGCTCTAACTACATACTGGATGAATTGGATTTAAAGGATATAGACGATAAGATCAAAGATAGCTTCAAAACAAAAATTTGGGGCAGAAAAACTAAGGAACAACAACAAAAATTTAAAAAAGATGTAGTAGCGTTACATCAAAATTACTTACGCCAACCTATGGGCATTGATAAAGGGAAGCAGTTCTTAAAGCTAAGTCGAATAGAAGAAAAAGTAATAAAATTACTGAAGGATAAATACCAAATCACAGAAGAACGAATCAATAAATATTTGTGGCATCCATCTGAGCAAGAAGTTTATCCCCCAGCATACATTAAGGCAGATGAAGATGGCGTGATCTATACAGATGAAAGAGGTAATGAGGTAAATTTTTTAGGTGACCCAAATCCTATAAGTAAAGGATTTAAAAATCCAATGGCGATGAAAACCCTACAATACCTCAAAAAATTATTAAACTATTTACTTCAAGAAAATAAAATAAATGCCAACACAAAAGTAATAGTAGAAATTGCCCGTGAGTTAAATGACACTAACAATAGAAAAGCAATTAAACGTTATCAAGATGACAGAGCGAAATTAAGAACAGCCTGTAAAAAATCAATTGAAGAGTATTTCAATAAGGACGGCGATACTAATAAAAATATTAGTGACGAAATGATTGATAGATATGAACTATGGGAGGAGCAAAACAAAAAGTGTATGTATTGTAGTAATCCGATTGAATGCACAGATGTTATGAATGGCACAGCGCAAATCGAACATACCATACCCGAAGGACAATCACAGTGCAGCGAACTCTTTAATCTTACAATTGCACATTCTGGATGCAATACCAACAAAGGAAAAAGACTTCCAACCCAATGGACAGATAACTATGAACTAATTAAAAACAATGTGAAATTCGTGTATGCCAAGTACATGGGTTTCAAAGAAAAACACGAAGCCACATACTCTGGTGCTAAAAAAGCAGCAACTAAAGAAAGTAAAGACAAACAAGTTCAAGACAGGCATTATTATAAAATGCACCTCACTTACTGGAAAAAGAAATATGAAACGTTTACTATTGAAGAAGTAACAAATCAGTTCCGCCGCCAGCAACTCACCGACACGCAAATAATTACCAAATACGCACTCCCCTATTTAAAAACCGTATTTAAAAAGGTTGAACCGCAAAAGGGTACAATTACAGCTGACTTTAGAAAAATATACCAAATACAAGGGCGCTTTGAGGGAAAAGATAGAACTAAACATAGCCATCACGCTATTGATGCAGCGGTGCTTACATTAATACCTTCTTCCAGTATTAGAGATTTTATTCGAAAAGAATACTATGCTGCTAAAGAAAATAATCAGGCATATCATAATAAGCCAAAAAATTGGTCCAACTTCCATCAGAAATACATTTCAAATATAGAGGATGATGTACTAAATAATTACCAGCCTCAGCACAGGACTTTAAGACCGACTTATAAAAAAGTAAGAAAGCGCGGTGAAATACAATTCGTACAAGTAAAAAACTCAAAAGAAAAAAAAACGTATAAATTAGACTCTACTGGCAAAAAGATCCCAATGGTTTCTAAAGGAGATACTATCAGAGGGCAACTACATGCTGATAGCTTTTATGCCGCAATTAAACAACCTGAATATAAATTCGAGCACGAAAAATTTATCCCTTTGAGCGATGAAAAAGGAAATTTTATCTTCCAATTAAATGAGAAAAGAGGTGACACTATTTTTATCGCAAAAAAAATACTGATTACAGATTTAAAAACATACGAGGATTTAGACATAGTTATTGATCCCAATCTCAAGAATTATTTGCAAAGGACATTGGCTAATAAGGATTTCGCTAAAGAAATTTTAAAACCAATATGGGCATTTGGCAAAAAGGAAGATAAAAATGGAAATCCAATAAATCCCTTGCGTCATATAAGATGTAAAGTAAAAGGCGGTGGCGGTGGATATGTCTCTAATCCTGCTGAAATTCGTACAAGAAAAGAATTCTTGTCAAACAAAACATACAAAAATAAATATTATGCACAAAATGGTGAAACCGCTGTTTGCGCTATCTATCAAGCAACTGTTGAAGATAAAGTTATTCGTGAACTTCAGACATACTCTATTTTAGATATTTCAAAAAACAAAGGCATTACTTGCATTGACGATGCAGTACCCGTAAATCTTGAAAAAACGATAAAAAAAATAAAATATCTTATTCCTTTATTAGCTGCATTAAAACCTGGTCAAAAAGTCATATTTTATGAAAATGATATTGATGAATTAAAAAATATTAATGATGTCGATTTAGGCAAAAGACTTTATAAAATTGTGAAATTTGACGAAGGTCGAATTACGCTTATGCACCATCTTAACTCAATGAAAGACGATGATCTGACAAAAGAAATGAAACGTTTAAATCTACCAGCTACTGGCGCCTCAAAATTTAACTTCGCTGAACCTATACCAAAACTCAGGTTAAGTCAAGCATTCTTAGATATGGCGATTGAAGGAAAACACTTTGAAATAAAGCTTGACGGGGAAATACAATGGCTTATGTGAAATAAAAAAATGTAATTAATTGCTCGGTAATATTATATGGTCAAAACACAAATCCTATAAAAAATTATCTCTGTACAATTCATAAATAATATCAATATTTACAAAACATAAATACACAACAATGACCACTTTCACAAGTTCACTCCCCGAAGAGCTTCTCAGTCTGCTCGAAGAAAAAGCAAAAGAACTCTCTCTGCCCAAAAACAAGCTGATTGAGCGGGCGCTGAGCCTGTACCTCGATCACCTGAACCGAGCGGCTTATGTTCGTTCGTATAAAAAAATGGCAGAAGATTCAGATTTGCTTGCTATTGTGGAAGAAGGCATGACCGATTATTATAAACAACTTTCAAAAGAGAATGAAGCAGGGTGAACTCTGGTTTACGGATCTTAATCCCGGCAAAGGAAGCGAGCGGTCAGGTTTACGGCCGGCAGTGATCGTGAGTGGTAACCTAGCCAACGAACATTTAAACACGGTAATTTGCTGCCCACTCACTACCAAAATAAAAAACTACAAAGGCAATGTGCTGCTAAAGCCCAACGCCAGCAATAAACTAACGAAACCTTATGAAATTCTCACTTTCCATATTCGTTCCCTTTCAAAAGAACGATTGGTTCGAAAAATAGGTGTAATTTCTAAAGAAGAATTACAACAAATTAAAAAGGGATTCGATGATATCTGGAGGTATTAAAAAAATCCCGCAAAACAAAACCAAAATACTAAACTCTAAAAAATATAATTAATTTATAGCGAATAATAGCCTATGCAACCAAAATTAGTAACCGAAGGTAAATGCCTGTATTGCGAAAAAAGCATTAGTAAATCAGTGTTTAATAAACACCTGCAAGCGCATTTGAACGAAAAAATTGAAACCAATAAACCCGGCAAATCATTTCTTATAAAAGTTGAAACAGAAAAAGCCTGGGGGCCCATGCCCTACTTTCTATTTTTATGGATGGATGGCGAAGCAAAACTAAGTGTCCTCGATGATTTTTTGCGTGCCATTTGGTTAGAGTGTTGCGGACACATGAGCAGTTTTACTAAAGTTGGCCATAAAAAAGTAAAAGGCGGTATGTGGAATTTTTTTGAGGCTCAGGAACTTCTCGAAAAAGGGAAAACAAAGGAATACGAAGACCTGATGGAATTAAGTAAAGGTGAACTTCCACAAAGTCGCAAGGTAAAAGAATTGTTTTCTAAAGATTTACAAATTGATTACCTCTACGATTTTGGAAGTTCAACGGCGCTATTAATGAGCATTGTTGTCGAGTACCCCATAAAAGCCGATCAAAAGGTTGTGTTACTATCGCGAAATACTATTCCCGACATCAAATGCCAGGTATGTAAAAAAAACATGGCAAGTAAAATTTGTACCGCACATGAGTACGATGAAAATAATTTGTTTTGTGAAAGCTGCGCAAAAAAACATGAAAAAACTTGCGACGATTTTGCAGATTATGCCTCGCTGCCCTTAGTTAATTCGCCTAGAGCAGGTGGTTGTGCGTATGAAGGTGGTACTATCGATATTGAAAGAGATACCCGTAAAGTTTAATATGCTATTTAAAAAAAATAAATTAATTCGGATGGAAAAAGCGCTAAGAAAGGCGCTGCTTGATGATGGTGAAATGGATTTACAACTTTATAAATACGAGTTAGAAAAAGACGTTTTAAAAATTAAACAAGGAATAATAGACGACAAGGAAGACTTTGCAATAGCAGTCACTCAAAACAAAAATAGTGTAGCCATGCTTCTGATTACGAAAAAAGGAGAGTTATTTATTAACGAAAAAGCACGCGAAAAATTAAAAAGTATGTGGATAAAAACATACGCATTTAATATAAATTATTTTTTTCCATCGATGTTGGATGCGTATAGTAAAGGATTCTATTGGATAAATGGCATTAAGTTGGTTTAAAATCGTCTGAGGCAATACAAAATGCAAAACAAAACCGAAATATTAATTCCGGAAACAAGCTCCCACGTTTATAATCGTGCCAATGGAAGTGAAAAGCTTTTTCGTTCGGCAGAAAATTACCGGTACTTTCTTGAAAAATATCATCAATATATTTCGCCTGTTGCTGATACCTTTTGTTGTTGTTTGATGCCAAATCATTTTCATTTTTTGATTAGGATTAAGCCTGAGACTGTCTTGGTTGAACATTTTAATTCGCTGCAAAGGCAGAGCGCAACCCTTCAAGTCAAAACCCTTGAAGGGTTGCCAAAGCAAGAAGCGATCTCCAAACTCCTCAACCAACAATTCTCTAATTTCTTCAATGGTTACACTCAAGCCTTTAACAAACAACACATGCGAAAAGGTAGTTTGTTCATGCATCCATTTAAACGAAAAAAAATATCCGACCGCGACTACTTATTCAAACTCATTCATTACATCCACTACAACCCACTTGAAGCTAACTTATGCAATCACATAACTGACTGGCCCTACTCTTCTTATCAGGAAATCCTTTCTGAAACTTCCTTTTTTTTGAAAAAAGAGGAAGTGATTGACTGGTTTAACAATAAAGAAAATTTTATACACTTTCATTCCCAACAAGTAGAAAAAGAAACCACAGCGCAATGATAAAACGCACTTTATATTTCGGCAACCAAGCTTATCTTAAACTAAAAGATAAACAGCTAAGCATTGAGAGTATCATAGATGGAGAAATAAAAAATGCTTCTGTTCCGATTGAAGACATTGGTATAATGGTTCTGGATCATCCGCAAATAACTATTACAAGTGGTTTGATACAAGAATTGCAGGAAGAAAATGTTGCATTAATTACCTGCGACAAAAAACATTTACCCCAGAGTCTTTTACTTCCCATTGAAGGAAATAAAACACAACAAGAGCGTTACGATTTTCAGATCGCAGCCACTGAACCTCTCAAAAAACAATTGTGGCAGCAAACCATTGTTCAAAAAATAAAAAATCAAGCAGCTGTTTTAGATAGCTTTCTTTTAAAATCAGATTATTTAATTCCCCTTCATAAAAATGTAAAAAGTGGCGACAGCGATAATTGCGAAGCTACAGCAGCAGCGTACTACTGGAAAACCTTCATGGGTCATATTAATGGATTTAGGCGCGAAAAAGAAGGTCCTCCGCCCAACAATTATTTAAATTACGGGTATACCATTTTGCGCGGCACCATGGCAAGAAGTATCGTTTGTGCCGGCCTGTTGCCAACTCTAGGCATTTTTCACCGCAACCGATACAATGCTTACTGTCTTGCCGATGATTTGATGGAACCTTATCGGCCATACGTAGATGAGCTAGTTTACAAAATGATTGATGAAATTGGTCTGGTTGAGAATCTTGAAAAGGAACACAAAAAAGTTCTATTGAAAATACCGGTGATAGATGTAATGATTGGTGGAGAAAAAAGCCCCTTGATGACAGCAACCCAAAGAACCGCGGTGAGTTTGGTGAAGTGTTTTAGGGGAGAGCAAAGGAAATTGTTGTATCCGGAGATTTGATCTAACCCTTTAAGTCATATAACTCTTCAAGGCTTATATAATTAAAAAGATTTAGGCATTATGAATATAAATACCGAACGCTTAAACGCCTACCGTGTTATGTGGACACTCGTAATGTATGATTTACCAACCGAAACAAAAAAGGACAGGAAAATGGCTTCGCGTTTCCGTAAAGATCTCATGCAGGATGGATTTAGCATGTTTCAATTTAGCATGTATGTGCGGCACAGCGCCAGCAGTGAAAATGCTGACGTTCATAAAAAAAGAGTAAAAGCCTTATTACCCGAACATGGCAAAGTGGGAATTTTACAGATAACAGACAAACAATTTGGCCAAATAGAACTGTTTTATGGCGCAAAACCTCAGGACTTACCTGAAATACCTCAACAATTGGAACTTTTTTAAAAATTTATCTTTTCAACTACTGTTTTCATTATTTCCGGCAATACCTTCCCAAATATTCAGGGCATTTATTTAATATATCTATTTTACCATTCCGTAAGGATAAAATATGGGCAGGCGATGAATTGTAGGTACTTGTATCAAATATGTGGATATTATCAAAATCCTTTAAATGTCTGTTTAAATTTTCGTAGCCCAATCTATATCTTTCCTCCACCTCCAAATCCGGCACAAAGTGTCCTCCATTTTGATATCTGATCTATACCCTTTTTTTTGCTTCGGCAATAGAATCAAGGCAAAAATAAAACATATCCACCGGTAACCCTTTTCTTTAAATACTTCGGGCCAGTGCATCGGATCAGAATTAAAATTTGGCTCGTAAAAAAATCCTGTTTCATTTGAAATGGCATCTCTAACAGACTCCTCTAATTCTTCGAATGCAAGGTTATGAGTTATTCTTTCCCGCAATTCAGAATCAGGTTTAGAACGGTAGATGTCCATGAAACACTTATCGTAATCAAAAGGAACAATAATTTCAGACATTAAGGACTTGGAAAAGGTCGATTTCCCTGATCCATTGCAACCACCAATTACTATTAACCGAGGTTTATGTTTACTCACTAAAAAGCGGAAAATTTTTTGGCGTAGGATTGAATTTACCAGACATCAATTTTTCCTCATAGACCCTAACCTGACGATGAACCTCCGGCATAACAGCCTCCAGTTTCGTTTTAATTAATTCGATGTATTGAATCTTATCTAAAACACTTGTATTTTTATCTTTTTCCATGATAAAACAGGCATATACAAAGTTTTTACAATTTTGTTGAAATTCGCCGCTATTAATGTCTTTTTAACAAAATAACCAGGAAAAAAGCCACCATAATTAGTGTCTGTCCGAAAACTAGGTGTTTGGATGGAAAAATTCAGTTTCGAAGCGTGTAAAAAAAATGATTGTGAAGTTTACTGGGGTAAATGAGCGATTATTTTTTTTGACACAACGACGAAAATGGAGTTTTCGGCCAAACACTAATTACTAAAATCAGGGGATAAGCTTATGCAAAGTTAGTGCTTCAGGAAAAATAAAATCCCGCCGAAGCGGGATACTTGCTTGATAAAAACGCATTTTCTAATTGTAAAATTAGACCTGAACCATTGATTTTAATGGGCTTTTGACCCGATCTGTTTTTATCAATAGGTCAAACCTGCCTGCCGTGGCAAAGCCTACGCGTCGGCGGGCAGGGATCAGAAATTGAAAGCGTAGCAATCCCCGGCGTTTAATCTAAAATAAAAAAGGGCCTACAAAGCAAATCACAAAACAGGAAACAAAAAATCCCGCTATTGCGGGATCTTCCTTGATAAAAACTCAGTTTTCTAGTTGTAAATTTAGACCTGAACTATTGATTTTACTAGGCTTTTGACCCGATCTGTTTTTATCAATAGGTCAAAGATCATAAATTGAAAGCAAATCACAACCGTTCAGCAAAAAGGTGGCCACATGTACTTGTTTTTATCAATAGGTCAAAGATCATAAATTGAAAGCAAATCACAACGCCAGTACCTGCATCGTTAGCCACAGCAACGTTTTTATCAATAGGTCAAAGATCATAAATTGAAAGCAAATCACAACTGCCTTAGTTGACATGGCAGATGCTACTGTGTTTTTATCAATAGGTCAAAGATCATAAATTGAAAGCAAATCACAACCATGAAAGTTGTTCTCGTTGCTTCCGGTTTGTTTTTATCAATAGGTCAAAGATCATAAATTGAAAGCAAATCACAACAATTACACAATACAATCGTCTGGTTATACAGTTTTTATCAATAGGTCAAAGATCATAAATTGAAAGCAAATCACAACTATCAAATGAAAATGGAAAATTAACAGTGAGTTTTTATCAATAGGTCAAAGATCATAAATTGAAAGCAAATCACAACTATAGGAACTATTACAGAAGAATTTGAAGGGTTTTTATCAATAGGTCAAAGATCATAAATTGAAAGCAAATCACAACTAGGCATTACCGCTAACTAGCTGCTAAGGAGTTTTTATCAATAGGTCAAAGATCATAAATTGAAAGCAAATCACAACCAAGTTCGATAAGTGAATACCCGAACATCTGTTTTTATCAATAGGTCAAAGATCATAAATTGAAAGCAAATCACAACCTGTTAAATCTGCGTGCATATTTTATTCAGTTTTTATCAATAGGTCAAAGATCATAAATTGAAAGCAAATCACAACTATCGGCCAATACTCTGACAATATTACCTCGTTTTTATCAATAGGTCAAAGATCATAAATTGAAAGCAAATCACAACTATGTCACCTAACATTCTCATTTCATCCACGTTTTTATCAATAGGTCAAAGATCATAAATTGAAAGCAAATCACAACTCCAAAATTTAAGTAACCTTAAATTAAAAGGTTTTTATCAATAGGTCAAAGATCATAAATTGAAAGCAAATCACAACTGAAAATTGAACCATCGCCGTTAACTTTAAGTTTTTATCAATAGGTCAAAGATCATAAATTGAAAGCAAATCACAACGTTGGCCTGTTCACAGGAGCTTTATCGGCTGTTTTTATCAATAGGTCAAAGATCATAAATTGAAAGCAAATCACAACCTTGTCGCTATTTTCTTTTCAAGAATTTTAGTTTTTATCAATAGGTCAAAGATCATAAATTGAAAGCAAATCACAACATGTATCTGCTTTTTGATTTATATTCGTAAGTTTTTATCAATAGGTCAAAGATCATAAATTGAAAGCAAATCACAACTGAGTTGTACAAGCTTTGAAAAAAATCCCGGTTTTTATCAATAGGTCAAAGATCATAAATTGAAAGCAAATCACAACGGCGCAACTTGCGGCCATTCCTACATTATGGTTTTTATCAATAGGTCAAAGATCATAAATTGAAAGCAAATCACAACTAATGTGAGTGACAAATCCATTTTGAGGGAGTTTTTATCAATAGGTCAAAGATCATAAATTGAAAGCAAATCACAACAATGTAACGTTTTTGACAAAGAAACCCTTAGTTTTTATCAATAGGTCAAAGATCATAAATTGAAAGCAAATCACAACGGAGTAAAACTCAACTTTTCAATGTTTCCGGTTTTTATCAATAGGTCAAAGATCATAAATTGAAAGCAAATCACAACATTGTGGCTGTTCCTTTACAGATAACGTAAGTTTTTATCAATAGGTCAAAGATCATAAATTGAAAGCAAATCACAACAGCAAGTTGTCAGCGTACAAAGCAAAGTTTGTTTTTATCAATAGGTCAAAGATCATAAATTGAAAGCAAATCACAACTTTATGTTATTTTTCGTTTCAGCTAGTTACGTTTTTATCAATAGGTCAAAGATCATAAATTGAAAGCAAATCACAACTTTATATAAATTTGCAACCAGTTGTAAAATGTTTTTATCAATAGGTCAAAGATCATAAATTGAAAGCAAATCACAACACAACGCCACCGGTGCCGGTGTAGTCTCCAAGTTTTTATCAATAGGTCAAAGATCATAAATTGAAAGCAAATCACAACTTGTAAGCGTGCATTTCCATTTATTACACAGTTTTTATCAATAGGTCAAAGATCATAAATTGAAAGCAAATCACAACTACAGAGTACGTATTGAATAGAGAAGCTGGGTTTTTATCAATAGGTCAAAGATCATAAATTGAAAGCAAATCACAACTCACCGATCAGACTGACGACATATCTTTACGTTTTTATCAATAGGTCAAAGATCATAAATTGAAAGCAAATCACAACCTTAACAACGTATTTAGGAACGTACAAGAAGTTTTTATCAATAGGTCAAAGATCATAAATTGAAAGCAAATCACAACTTATGTTCATCAAGCAGTGCCTTAAATTCTGTTTTTATCAATAGGTCAAAGATCATAAATTGAAAGCAAATCACAACACGGAACCATAAGGTCCACGAGCGGCTTCTGTTTTTATCAATAGGTCAAAGATCATAAATTGAAAGCAAATCACAACGGTGAAGTTTTATAAGCGCATTTCTCCGCTGTTTTTATCAATAGGTCAAAGATCATAAATTGAAAGCAAATCACAACATGTATCTGCTTTTTGATTTATATTCGTAAGTTTTTATCAATAGGTCAAAGATCATAAATTGAAAGCAAATCACAACTAAATTTCAAAGTTAGTCGTGAAATTAGCAGTTTTTATCAATAGGTCAAAGATCATAAATTGAAAGCAAATCACAACCCTGCATTTCTTTGTATTTAATATGAGCACGTTTTTATCAATAGGTCAAAGATCATAAATTGAAAGCAAATCACAACTTTAAAACCTCTTGTATCACAGTGGATGTGGTTTTTATCAATAGGTCAAAGATCATAAATTGAAAGCAAATCACAACAACGCTTTTCGTGGCGTGTTCATTCGACTTGTTTTTATCAATAGGTCAAAGATCATAAATTGAAAGCAAATCACAACAAATGAACTCGGCCCCATACATGTACATTGGTTTTTATCAATAGGTCAAAGATCATAAATTGAAAGCAAATCACAACCCGAAAATTGTTGATGTAACACCAGCAATTGTTTTTATCAATAGGTCAAAGATCATAAATTGAAAGCAAATCACAACTTAAATTTTGGAGTGACCAAGCCCGAACTAGTTTTTATCAATAGGTCAAAGATCATAAATTGAAAGCAAATCACAACAACTCTTTTGTTGTACGATTAAGGTAGTATGTTTTTATCAATAGGTCAAAGATCATAAATTGAAAGCAAATCACAACACGATTTATATTCTTTCAACTAAAGTAACTGTTTTTATCAATAGGTCAAAGATCATAAATTGAAAGCAAATCACAACTCTGACGGGCTTTCCGTCATTAATGCCTATGTTTTTATCAATAGGTCAAAGATCATAAATTGAAAGCAAATCACAACTATTGCAGGGATGAAACATTATCCTGACAAGTTTTTATCAATAGGTCAAAGATCATAAATTGAAAGCAAATCACAACATAAAATCCTCGTTTAAAGCAATAAAGCCGGTTTTTATCAATAGGTCAAAGATCATAAATTGAAAGCAAATCACAACTTGAAATGTGGAATGGGAAAAAGGTCGTAGGTTTTTATCAATAGGTCAAAGATCATAAATTGAAAGCAAATCACAACATGTACTTTGTTACTTTAACTACACGGCAGGTTTTTATCAATAGGTCAAAGATCATAAATTGAAAGCAAATCACAACGAGAAGGCTTCTCTGTTTCTCATTCGTTTAGTTTTTATCAATAGGTCAAAGATCATAAATTGAAAGCAAATCACAACATTAAAGAGTATGTTGGAGAGTCGGATTTTGTTTTTATCAATAGGTCAAAGATCATAAATTGAAAGCAAATCACAACCCGCTAAACAATGTAGCGATTTAGGCATGTGTTTTTATCAATAGGTCAAAGATCATAAATTGAAAGCAAATCACAACTTTTGCCCTGCTTCATCATATTATGATTTAGTTTTTATCAATAGGTCAAAGATCATAAATTGAAAGCAAATCACAACGATTCCGGTCGCCGAAATAATAAAAGTCATGTTTTTATCAATAGGTCAAAGATCATAAATTGAAAGCAAATCACAAGCCCGTCCTCCGAGAAGCTAAAAGTACGAATGTCCAACGAGATTTTAAAATGCAAAATGCCGGGCATTGCTTTTGCTTGCTGTTAGCTACTAGTGCGCCCACACACAGTATTTGAGCGTGTCTGCTGGTCGGAGAAATTGTCAACCGAAATGCAAATGTCACTGACACGTTTTTCGGTTTCGTTGTGCGGTCTGCTGTCTTCTACGTGGTTAGGCTGCGGGGATTTTGCAAGCTTATTTGGCGCCACTAAAAATATTTGCCTTTGAAAATAAGCGCCAAATGTGCTTGTAAAATGTGCGAGGCCTTCGACTTCAGTCTAATAATAAAATCTTCGAAATTTTTTCAAAATCTTCTCTCACTCGTCTAAGTCAAATTCTATTGAGTCGACTTTCTCGAAAAGCTTAATCGTAAGTCTTATAATTAGTATATTCATTTTTTCGTCTTCAATTTTTTTAATTTCAGGGGGCGTTTCCGGTAATTTTTCTCCAACAGAAATTTTAGAACCATCTGGAAAGTAAAAGCCTATATCAGTCTGTCCCTGAAAATAGTCATTAGTCATCAACTTTTCAAATATTACGCATTTGCTGTCAAAGTCTAATTTTAAAAAATCGCTTTTTGAGTATTTTTTTCATACTATAGAATTAATTGATTTAAACATTTCTATTGAAAAATTATCCTAAAATTAACTCACACATGTAAGAGAAATATCTTTTATTATTTATGCTTTAGCATCAGTTAATTTTCCATTTTACCACTTTATCTAAGATCATAGTTTACTTCGTCAGGCCAGTTTAGTCTTATTTTTTCTTGCTCTCTAGGCCAAGGATGATAATACTCACCAGAGTTATTTTTATATCCTGCGATTTTTCTTTCATACTTTACCAGTACATTTTTTTTGATTTTGTCCCTCAAAGCCTTTCTTTCTAGATCGGTACCCCAAGCTAATATTATCGGTGCTTTAGGAGTTAAATTGTCAATAATTTGCTTTAATTCATTTCTACGCCCTTCGTGGAAAATAGATTGTTTTAGCTTTTCTTTATCAATTTTACTATCTGTTAAAATGCTCGTTAGAACATTAGTTGAATTCGGATCGCATATGTCCAAAAGGTTAATGACGGCCGCCCTTTTCCAATTATTTAAGTTCATCAATCGAATAATTTGATGCTGTGTTTCGTCTGGCTCGCAATCAGCCAAGTGTACTTTGTCTTCGCTTAAGAAGGCTTTTTCTAAAACTACATTACTTGCCTTAGGTTTGCTGCCACCTGGATTCATCATAACTACGAGTAACTCATAATTTGAATTGCGGTCAGTCTCTTTTTCTTCAATGGTTAGTAGGTTTCTATACATTTGACCGTTTACTGAATAGTATGAACCATAAAACTCGAATTTATGCATGAAAATATTTTGTAAATCATTAAGTAGATTGTTTAAATAAATCGAAGGGATTTTATAGATGTCTTGGCTGAAATTTGATAGTTCAATCTTGTCAAATTCTTTTGATTTAATTGAAAAATGCGATAATCCAGTTTGCTTTTCGGGAAACAGTGTGAAAAGATGGCTATTTTGAAACTCTCCTCTAGATAAATGAAACCTTTCTGTAGCCTTTCCATAGGAGTTAGGAGAATAATATTTTACAGCAAAAAACAACTCTCCTTTAAAAGAAAGATTTAAAAACAACCTCCCCCAAATCTTGCCTACTTGTTTAGTTATTCCAGCATCCTTGATGATGTACTTTTCATCGTTATTAGCCTGCAATTGAAGTTTCCGAATTTGTTCCTTTATTTCATTTTCTCTTTGCGTATTGTTTTCGTTTGCTTTATTGAGTTCCTCTTCAATACCTGCAATCTTATTCACTAGATTTTCATTCTCTAAATTTAACAGAGAGTTTTTTGCTTTTAGTTCTTCTATTTGCTTTAAATAATTGTCAGTCTCTTCGCTTAATTTAGCTTCAAGCTGCTCAAACTCTTGGGCTGAAAGAATTTTCGTTCCAGTTAACGGAATTAATGTAATGTCGAATTTTTTGATAGATTTTTCATTCCCGTTTAAGAATTCTAAATAATACCACTTTGTATATTGTTGTAAATCCACTACAGCGGATTTAGCTAATTCAATCGTTACACTTGATAAGTGACTAGCATCATTTCCTGCTTGCTTTATATTAACTAGTTTCGAATGGAGTCCAGTAGATTCGATGTACTCTTGAAATTCTTTGTCCCATAATAACTCATTGAGATCGACTTTAATTTTTTGCTGTTTACTCCTTTTAAGCCGTTGGCCTATTAGCGTATTTGCCAAATCTGGTATTTTCGCATATACTATTTTGGTTATATACTCCAGCCCTTGACGTGAAACCATCAATGAAGTAATGCAATCAGTTACTGCTATTGATTCAGCAAGCTTAGCTCTCCTGAATAGAAAGTCGTCAGCATCTTTTAGAAAATCGAAATTTGAAATCATAATAAAAACTATACGTTAAAATAGTTCTCTAAATCATTTATCGGGTAAATAAATACCTTATCAAAATTGCCAAAGTCTGGTGTACAACTGTGATACCTAACTCCAGAGGCTATTATTTCTTGTCCTTCATCTCCGTTAATTTTATTACTATTTGGTTCTAACCCATGCGTGTTTTTAAATGTATAAACACTCATAAACTCTTCTTCGTTAATTAAAAAATGTCCATTGCTTAGGTATTCATTGCTTGATTTGTCAAAATGTTCCATAGTGTTAGTTTATTTAGGTGAAAGTTTAATAAATATAGTTTTATTATTTAAATATACCAAGTGCTTATGAAATACCTTACGCCCGTGGCAAGCGCTTTTGACAGACCGAAGGGAGATGCGCAAACACGCTTGCCAGTCGGCAAGCTACCAATTTGTTTTGTGCGCTGGCGTTGAAGCTTATTTGTTTGGCTTTACCACGTGTCCACCGAGGCCAAACAAATGTGCTGCAATTTCGATGGCCAAGCGGCCCGGTGTCCCGGGACGAAAAAGGTGGAGAACGAAACCGAAAAAACGTGAACCGAAATGCCAAGTCCGTGAAGCTGTCCACCGAAATGTTACTGCACTTGTCGAGACGTGGTGTCGATACGAAATGAACGTAAAATTGTCAACCGAGATGCTAATGTTCTTGTCAAGCCAAAATGTTTATTCGTCCGTTGGGCGCATTGTAGCTAACGGATTGCAAGCAGGCGTGAGTTTTTTGCTTGTCCAAGTTATGCATTTGAGCGTTAACCCGCAAAAAATTACGCGAATTTGCTGTTAGCTACCTGTGCGCCCACATATAGTATTTGAGGGTGTCTGCATGTCCGAGATGTTGTTGACCGAAATACAAATGTCACAGACACTTTTTTTCGGTTTCGTTGTGCGGTCGGCTGTCTTTTAGGCGGTTAGGCTGCGGGAGATTTTGCAAGCTTATTTGGCGCCACTAAAATTTATTTTCCGTTGAAAAGAAGCGCCAAATGTGCTTGTAAAATGTGTGGGGCAATTGAAGAATGGCCTAGTGAAAATTTGAGATTTACTTTTTAAAAACACGCTTGAAATAATTTGAATGAAGTTCGACTAGAGATGGGTTTGATTGGTCGTCTTGATTAGTGGCTTTAACAAACATGCTATAATAGCATTAACTTATACTCAGGTACAATTGCAATCTGAAAATGAGAGACATGTTTAGGATAAACTTAATTCGATCTAAATCTATTACATTCAGCATTTAACTCAAGAGAGTTAACAAAATCTCTGAGAGCACCAGCGTCACTAAATTTCAGAAACAAATTAGTAACACTTGCATTATGTAACTCTTCTGCTTTATTGCAATCATTTATTGCGGAATCATAGTTTTCCAATTTACAATGCAAATGACCGCGCTTTCAATAAGCTTCATAATCGGTTGGATTCATTTTAATAGCTTTTGTATAGTCAGCTAATGCGCCAATATCGTCAAATTCCAATACTTTAACTTTCGCGCGTGTTTTATAATATTCAGCTAGTGGATTTAATGCTATTGCTTTCGTATATAATTCTAGTGCCAATTCATTTCTTCCTAGTTCTAAAAAATTATTACCATGTTTAAAATAGTCTTCATCTGTCATCACTGACGGAAGTTTTTCTAGTAATTGATTAGATTTAGCTTCGACCCAGTTACTTGCTTTTTTTGACTCCGTAGTCAAGAAAAGTATTACTTTAATAAAACCAGCGATTATCGCAGGGATGAAGAAAATGAGTGTCATGTTAGTTAAAAAATCAATTTTAATTTAATAGAGAATCTTTTAATAAAGTAAGGGAAACACTATGAAAAAAACTACATAACTATTAGCAAAATGAATAGCATTCAACAATTAAAATTTGAAATAAATATCCAGCCCTCCAATATTGACATGATGAGAATACTCTTGACTATTTGATATGTTACTGGCAGTTAAAGGTATGGTAAGCTTAACCCAATATTGCTCACCAAGGTTTTTATAAGATGTTACTTTCACTTCTTCTTGCCCTAAGTGATTAATAGAATTAGTGATAAGCAAATTCATGGTTTTTGTTTGCGTAGAATTGTTGTCCGTATTATAATATCCAAATACTCTTGTCTCTTGTAAAGCTGGAGTCGTGTAAGTTTCATAACGGACATCGGGCGCAACAACGGGTTGGTTATTTTGCTGATCATACTTTTTCAGCAACGGGCTTGGATTAAATTGTGGTTGCGTTGCAGTCTGAACTTGATATTTTTGATAATACGCCTGTGAATAAATTGTTTTTAGACAAAGCAAAAGTAGGGTAGTGAAAAGTGTTTTCATGTTTTGAGTTTATTTGTATTTATTAATATTTAAAGTTCCGATTAGAAGTAATAATTCCATAGGTCTAAGATTAGGATGCATTTTTTTTAACTCTTTCCATTGTTTTATGAAAAGATCTCGGGAAGGGTGTTTGAAAAGAAAAATCTGTCCAGAATTTGTTTCTGATGCTAAAGTTCTCCAAAACGAATAAAACAAGCCTTCCGGTTTTAACTCACTTAATCCAAAAATGAAAACTGGAACTTTTAATAGGATGTGAGCTTTCGCGACATTTTTCGCTGAAAGGGTCAGGAGTTCATCAAATAGCTTTGCTCCGAGCTTTTCTCTTACTTTTAATAATTCTTTTGTTGCAGTAGTATGTAAGATTGTTTTGTTTAAAATTAAACAGTCACGATAAAAATTTTCGGTAAGATTGTTTTCATTAAAAAAACTACTAAGACTTTTTCCTGACGTCCCTACAAAATATGCTTTTTCAGTTACTTCTTCTATACCAGGATTATCTCCCACAATTATAAATTTCACGTTATTTGAATCTACTTTGTTCGTATTTTGCACGTCCGTAATGCCTAATGATCTTGATAAGTGGAGTATTTCAAGAATTCTTTTGTCATCATATAAATCAAAGCTACTTTCATTTTCTGGGTTTAGATTTACTCCGCTTAAGTTCGCGTTTAAGAATGGTAAATTCTTGCAGGTCGTTATTATTTTCTCAAAATCAAGATCAATCTCTTTTCCTTTCTTAAAAAATTGATAATCGGAAAACGAACGCAGCACTCCCTTTCCCCATCCAATTTCTTCTGGTGTAAATCCATTGGAGAAGTGCTGGCAAAAATATGTCGGTTTATTAAACCATTGATACATGGAAATAAAGAGTCCGTTTTCAAATAAGTAACCTGTTTTAGCCCAAGTGTTGTGCGTTTCGTTTGCTGTATATGTAGTTGCTTTCATTATTATATTATATTTCAAGCAAAAGTATTGCGCTTTATAGTCTTTTGATCATTTCACAAGCTTGTTTTTGATAGCCAAAGTGCGAAAAGCCATAAATTTTGGTGATACCCATACTTTATTGTAAATTTGAAATTACAGCAAATCACACTTATGAAAAAGAAAATTACTTTCACCGAGGAGAAGTATTTGCATTTTAAGGAAAAATGGATTCAGTATCAATCTGGTACAGGTTCTTTTAATGAAAAAATACAAACGTTGTTTCAAAATATTATTGAAGATGCTTTGCACTGGTTCGCATCTGAGATTATTGAAGATCAGCATCGTGACTTAAAGGTCTCCGATAATATAACAACACTCAATCAAAATTGTGAATTGCCAAAGGGTATGAATTCTTTTTTGATACATTTTAATAATGAGAGAAATAAATTAACGCACCGCAATCCTCCAGTATTTGGACTAGAGGAACTTGCTTATTTCAATAAGAAAACTTATGACTTTATTAGGTTGTTTCAGCCGAATACACTCGTTGATTCATTTGAATACACAAATCTGCCATTAGATAACAAAGTTTCTGAGGAAAGCTCCATAAACAATGAAGACAGGATTTATGACGAAAGCGATCCTTGTTATAAAGGTGTTTATGGACATTACGAAATTGGAGGTGTTGAATATATTTCGATTTACGGTTTCAAGAAACGTAATGGAATTCCTTCTGTATCTGTAAATAACGGAGAAGATTCTATCAATTTACTTAATAGAAATATTAAAAATTTTCGTGCAGTCCCGGAAATTGGAAACTTCAATATTATACGAGTATTTCCAATTGAGGAATTAAGAAGGTACTATTCATTAAATTAATATCGTGTCAGCCATCATAATAAAATCTGTTAACGTTACTACGTTACAAGATGAAACATGGGGACGTCTATATATTCAATATGAAATTGAATGCCAGCTTTATTTTATTTTCAAAAACTGGTTAAAGTCTAAAGAACATACCTTTAAAGGTTTGGGTGATTTGCTTACCGAGCCCTCTTATATCTGGTTTAAAGAATCAAATAGGAACGTGTATACGGATGTTGAATTTGTAAAAAGTGGGTCTGCAGACAATCTTTTATTATCTCCTGAGAAATATAAAGAAAAATTCGGGACTCCTTCCAAAATATTAAAAAGACTTTTAATAGAATTAAGAGCGAATTTTGGCGAACCAGTAGAGATGAGGAGAGGTTGGTTTAATACTTTGCCTAAAGGATTGGTAATTAGTCCAGTTTTGGTAAAACCAAACCTTCAAATATGGTTACCTGCATATGAAACGGAAGTTAAATTGGATTTTTTACATAAAACAGTTTACTTGCTTTTTTTAAAACATCCTGAGGGTATTATACTTAATCAAATGGATACTTACAAAGAAGAAATAGAAAATCTTTATAAGTCATTAAGGCCAGATGGCACAAAAACTAAACTTAAAAAAAGTGTTGAGAATCTCACTAAGATTGATGACAATTCTTTGAATGAAAAATTTTCTAAAATTAAAAAGTACTTACTGAATGAACTGGGTGAGGTTATTGCTGAGACTTACATAATTAGGGGCGTAAAAAACAAGCTTTATCGGATTAATTTGTCTACAGACCTGATTACGTTTCAGTAACCATCATCAACGTTTTGGTCTTAAATAATAATATCAATTATCAAAACCATGCTGCCGCCGGCGAGCGCTTCTGACTGAGCGGAGGGAGATGCGCAAACACGCTTGCCCGTCGGCAAGCAACCAATTTGTTTTGCGCGTGGGCATTGCAGCTTATTTGTTTGGCTTTACCACATGTCCACCGAGGCCAAACAAATGTGCTGCAATTGCGATAGCCAATATGTGCCGCGTCCCGGCACAGAAAAAAGCGTTGGAAAAAAATTAGAATTGTCCTTGAGAAATTTGTTTAGAGTCCGAAAGTAAACCTTGATGTGTCGACCGGAATGCCAGAAGTTTTTGAAAACGAAAACTCTTTTGTCTGCGTAAAATTGTCATTGGAGATGTCCGCTGCGGCAATTGGTACTAACGGACCGCGGGCTTGCGTTCGTTTTTGCTAAGTCCAAGTTATGCATTTGTGCGCTAACACGCAAAAAATTGGGCTTAGGCGCTGTTAGTACCTAGTTGCCGCTACACAGATTAACTTCTGGTCACGTGTCCGCCGATAAATTGTAATGTCGTCAAACTAATTTTTGATGTCCAAACTTTTAATTTTTTGCGCGTTGGCAATGCAATTTGAAAAATTGCTCGTTCTAATGTCCACACAGGCGGGGAGGAAATTTTGCAAGCTTATTTGGCGCCACTAAAAATATTTTCCTTTGAAAGAAGCGCCAAATGTGCTTGTAAAATAGGGAGGGCTTATAAAAAGGGCTATAGGCACAGTTTTAATAAATTAAAAATTAACACGTATAACTTCCTTAATAATCATTTTAGAAATTTCTTGTTTGCATTTTGTTCGAATTATTTTGTTTGCCTTAGCGCCCAATGTAGTTTTGTAATTCTCAAAAGTGACTTCTATAGTGTTGAAATGAAATTCAAAAGTACAATGAGAATAATTACATTCAATAGGTTTGTGTTTTAGATTAATTACGCAAACATTTTGTTGAATATTTGTTGGATTTGGAATCGGCAAGTTTACTGGTTCTTTAAACTCTTTTCTGTAACTATTATTTTCAAGTTCAACAATCTCTAAACAAACTATCGATAATTTATCGAATTTCTCTTGCGGCTTTAAAGCAGTGGGATTGGTGTTATATAATACGTCTTCAGGATAAGAAAGAAAATTTGCCTGAGAGCCACTTCTATTATTTGATAAATCAACTAAACTAATGGAGTCAAAAGGATTTAGCTTTACAGCCTCTTCGCACCTATAATATAAAAATTCACCAATATAAAAAAGTGCTAGTGGTTCGCGTCCATTTTTAACTAAATGGGGAGGAATATAATGTAATATACACGGCACTAATTATTATGAAAAGAATTTGAAAGTAAGGCTTTCGTAATCAACACCATCTAATTGAAAATCAAGGATATCTTCTTTACTTATATTTTTGTATGCAATGAAAGAATACGCTATTAAACCATCTTCATGAATAATTATTTTGGAAATGCCAAAATCGGAAACTCGATTGATGCAAATTTCTTCATCCAAAGCTTTAGTTATATCAAAATTTAGTCTCAATGGATCTATTCTAGTTTCAATATACTTAAAAGCTGCATGAAATTCATTTAACGCAATAATTTGTTCTGCTGTTGGTTTTAAGGATGTCATAGCAATATTTATTTTAGATGTCGCATCGTTATCCGAAACTGTAGTTAATGAACCATCCATAACAGCGAAAACTTGTTCGTATGCATTAGTAACATCTTTACTATGACTTTGAAGTAAAGAATACTTATTAGTACCAATAATTTTGCTTTTTTCAGTAGTTAAACTCATAATTATGTTTTTAGATAAAAAGATTTTCTGCTTCTTCGGTTATACAGCTAAAGAATAATTCATTTTTAAACTCTCTCATTTTTGTCAGCGAATCCCATATTTTACTCCCACTGCATTCAAAAGGACCTTGTTTTAATACTGATAAATCAATTAAAAAATTTAAGGAATTTGGATGTTTAGGGTTCGGTAATATTGTTTCAGTTATAGTGCCCTGCATTTCATTTGATGCATCGGGTATATTAACCTGCATAAAAAAATTATTTACACTTTGATTGAGATTTGATGGTATTTGAGGTAATAATTTAATATAGTCACCAAAACCATTTTTAAGGGGTAGAGGCAACAGCAATTGATTTATATATCTAACATTTAATCTTGATATATTATTTTTTCCTACAGATTCACAAAACACTTTCCAAATTTCTTTTAGTTCAGAATACATGGAATCCCAACCTGCATACTTATTAAAATTATGATAACTTAAATGTGTTGGGAAAACTTGAATTAAATTATTACCATCACTTTCACATTGCAAAGTGTATCCTTCTTGATGATGAGTTGTATGAATTTCTGGTTTATTAGAATTTGAACTTACAGGATTTTTGTTTGTTACTTGAAATTTATAGTTCGGTTTAATAATAGGGTATTTAGTTCTAACATAATCAGTCACTTGAAAATTATTTAATTTTTCAACACCAATTATATCAGTAAAATAAATAGCAAAAATAGCTTCCTTGATGGGAGGATTAACTAAATTTTTACTCTTATAATTTGTCATAATCTGAACTATACAATTACTTTAATCAAAATTAGAATTCAAGTAGCTAAATTAATTGAACTCTAAAACATTTTCAACTTATATTTCCACTCCAAGTTACTTATTTGTTTTTTCTAAAAAAACACGATTGTTTGCGTTAACATTAAATAACTTAAAAATTGAATGATTTGGACTGCCAATTTTAAAAATAGACTCTAACAACAATAAATTTAAATTAGGATCTAGTAAATGTTGAATAGTTGGGAACTGTTATTATACTATCCTGAAATTCTTTAAAAAGCGAAATTGTATTGTATGTTTCTGTTAACTCATTAGTATTAAGGTTAAATACCAATTCTTGTGCTTTTTTCGCCTCTTCGAGCTTTTCAAATAAAATACTAAAACCCTCTGTTGGTGAATTACTATTTGGAAAGTTTTCCATAATGTTAATCAATTATTTTTTTACCTGTTTGAGCTTCAATTTGTAATCTTATCTGCGCTAAGTTATTATTATTTTGACAAACTGGACATACAAATATGTTATTTTTTGGGAACAGCACTTTGTTAGGATCTAATGGCGCTCCTTGGATGAGATTTGCTTGTAAATGATGTTTTGTCCGGCATTTCGGACAATCAAAATCAAAAAATACACTATTAACCTCATTATTCGGCGGTGGAGGTTGGACGTTGCCTCCAGCAAAACGCATAATTTGAGTTTCCGATGTTTCAAATATCTTATAGATATTAGTCAACTCTAATGTCATTTTTAACAGCGTATAATATCGAGTAATCGCTTCTTCAAGGTCTTTACTTTGAGTGCAGTCAACGATTTTTAAGCCCATTTTTGATAAATCAGGTAATTGAATTGAACGACCGTGTGTTAACCAATCTGAATGCTTACATAACTGATGGGCAATTTTCTTTGCTTGCGCTTCTTTTTCTTCAGTAGTAACTGGGTTGCCTGTTAAACTGTGATTTACCCAATATTTAAATTTGTACTGAGAAAGCCAGTTTGTAACCAAAGTTTTAGAGAAATTTTGAGCATTTTCACAATGTTGGATTTCGCCTGGCGAAATATTTTGAAGAATTGGTATATATGCGGGATTTAATCTGCCTGATGCCGCTACTTCTACTTTAATCTTTTCCAATCCTTCTAAAAAGGCATCTGCAGAATAACGTTTATTGTTATTAAAAATTTGAGCATCAATAGGACCTAGTGATGATGTCGTACCCATTAAAATTTCATCGGCAGCCATTGAGAATATTGTTCCCGCACTTTTTGCTGTACCAGGAATAATAACACCGATGTGTTCATATTTAGACCGTAATAATTTAACTATATCTTCAACAACTTCAGCTATGCCTCCTGGAGTTTCTAAAATTACATCTATGGATTTGCCTTTTAAAGTTGAAACTTGGTCTTGAAATGGTAATATGTCAGAATAATCTATTGAAACTGGGGAATTAATTCTGTTTGTAATATCACTCGCATACACAATAATATCTCTTCCTCCTCGCAGCGCTGCTATTTTTTTTAATTGATTTTTTCTTTCAATATTCAATTGCTCGAAATTCATTTTCTTGTCTAAATAATCGCTGTAAATTCCCATATTTTATTTATTAGGTTATATGTATGATTTTCTATTGGAATATTCTTTATCACAAATCGCAAACTTTGATAAGGAGCTGTCCAAAGCGTTTGCAAAATCAAGCATATTTAAATGTGTAAAAGGTATTTTATTTATTTCCTTTCGCTCTATTGTGTGTCTTACATAACATTTCACAGTTTTTTATGTCTGTTGCACCACCTTTGCTCCAAGCTGACACGTGGTCGGCATCCATTTCAGCTAATGACCAAGTTTTATTTTTATTAGCATTACTACCAACTGCGCACAACGGACAATTGGAAATTCCTTTTTTCTCTGCTTCTGTTTTTTGTTTTGCGTAAACAGATTTTTTTGTTGCTTCGTCAAAAACACGAACCTCCAAAAGTTTTGTCTCAGTTGAACCTCCAAGAATATATTCAAATACACCTTTGCGATTTTTTATATATGAGTCGGCATAAAGTTCCTTTACTTGTTGCGATATTTTTTGTGGACTGTAAGGCTGTTTCTTATAAGTTTCATAAAGCATTCCCCATTCAAGGCCACGCATTTCACTTTCAACGTCTGTAAATACAGTTGAAACCCAATCGATAACGCTATTAAAATAAGTTTCTAATTCTTTTATGTTATTATCCTTACGATGAAGAGCCATATAATCTTCAATTTTTCCTTTGCTTACCCAATCAAGAGCACATTCCAAAAATTCCTGGCGGTTCGCACTACCTGAAACATAAGCAGTCCATTTTTGAATTTTTGAATTTTGACTATTACTAAACTCTTCTTTTCCGAGTGTTACAAATGGTCCTGAATATATTGCATTATTCAGTTCTTGATTATTAAGTGGAACACCTGCTATGTTAATTGTCCTGAACCATGCTTTTATTTCGGATTCTTCTCCTTCACATTCATAAATTGTTAGTTTTGTATTTAAGATTTTTGATTGCAACTCGGGAGCAAGACTATCAAAATATTGCTCCATGCCTTCAACTTTAACTGCAAATTTATTCGTCACAAATCGCCCGAAACTTGTTATACGTTGTTGCCCATCTAATACTTCAAATTTATCTGCACTCACTGTATTGAAATAGATTAAGCCTAAAGGATAATCCTTAAGCATTGAATCTATTACCGCGACGTCTCTTTTCCCGTCAGCATAAATGTAATTACGTTGGTATTCGGGTTGAATTGTTAATTTACCTGATAAACCAAAAAGTCCTTTGCCTTCAAGCTGATTATATACGAAACCATCGCAAATATCTCTAACAGTAATGTCTGTTCTTAATGTTGTTTTCATTTACTTTCTTTTTATAAAAATACGTTTGTATCGTTTTTGACCGTCAACGTAGGGTTCATTATGCTTTTTAAAATGTGGTATTTTATACTTTTCATCAACCACGCCATTATCACTTGCACCAATGATTTCAAACTGGTCAGGATTGTATTTATCTAAAAAAGTAATTGGCACACCCATAACACCAGCATAATCGCTTGGGATTGCATCAGTATAAGGAATTTCGATCGCATCGTAATTATCATATTTTTTATACGAGTCTATACCTTTTAACTTTTTATTATATCTTAAATTATCTTCCGTTGTCATAAGAGATAACGGTTGATGCCTCTTTCCATGGTCTATGTTTGTTAGCCAAAGACAATTATTTGTAGCAACGATTCTGTTTCCGCTTTTATCAATACCTGCTTCTGTTCCATACAACTCGTATGAGTCTGGCACTAGAAAACCTGAAATCCATCGTCCCATTCCTGTGCTTAACCAGATTTTGTTTTTTTTATTAACGGGAAAACCTCTTTATATGTAATATTAATAAGAGCATAATTTAAGTCTTATATCAAATAAATTTTGTATCTTTGTCCATGCAAAGACAACGAGGTAGTAAAGAGGTACAGGAAGCAACCCGATTAAAAGTATGTTCTTACTTAAAGAAA
>Ga0335394_10000056_pt1 | contig 101634 bp, 84 predicted proteins | sample MAT03_FD_205741 | JGI IMG/M metagenome (GOLD analysis project Ga0335394, IMG submission 205741) | Freshwater microbial communities from Lake Fryxell liftoff mats and glacier meltwater in Antarctica - MAT-03 (spades assembly) (version 2) ... | reverse complement strand
TTAATTCTTCCCTTGATTCCCAAAAATAACATCAAAATCAGAAGAAAACTTTTAGGGATTCTACAATCCATTTTTTCTTCCATTTGCTCAAATGCAGAAAAAATGATACTTTTGACATTGGATAGCTTGTGTTTTTTGTATGTCTTTTTCAAACATAAATATACTGATTATTAACGAGTTATCCTATTTTAAAATCACTTATTTTATTGAAAATCAACAGTTTACACTACTTTTTAGCGAAGTATTGATTTAACAATTCTATACTGAAATGGAAACCATTGCTGAGAATGAACTTTTAGAGCGGCTAAAAACAATTGATTGACCTAAAAAAGCCCTTTGTTTCTTAACCTAAACCTTACTTCATGTTACATTCGCTTTCTCCCGTTGATATGGCCGTGGTAGTCTTGCTGCTGCTGTTTATTGTGGCGGCCAGTATGTGGTCGAGTTTCAAGAAAAAAGATGCCGAAGAATATTTCATGGCCAGTCGGTCGTTGCGGTGGTGGAGCGTGGCGGGGTCTATTTTTGGGACAAATATCCACGCCCAGCAAATCATCGGCATGATGGGCGTGGGCTACTCCATTGGCTTTGCCCAAAGCCATTACGAAGTGTGGGCCGTGCCGGCTATTTTGGTGGTGGCCTACGTTTTTATTCCTATTTATCGCAAACGCAACTTCTTTACGCTGTCGCAATTTCTCGAAAAACGCTACAACGCCAACGCCCGACTGGTTTATACGGTGCTCATGATTACTTTCATTATGATTCAATTGGTGGGTGGTTTTTACATCGGCAGCCGCACTTTGGGACTGCTTTTTGATGGTAGTTCGTTTGAAATCACCTATTTACAAGGTATTTTTATCATTGCTTCGGTTACGGCTTTATTCACGGTTTTTGGTGGAATGGAGTCGGTGGTAGTGGCCGATAACATCTTGACAATCATCATGATTATCTCGGTATTGCTCATCGGTACGCTTACCTACATGCAGCCCGAAATCGGCGGCATTTCGGGCTTGCTCGAACTCGACCACGCCCAAGCCAACAAAATGCACCTCTACTTGCCCACCGACCACCCCAAGCTACCATGGCTCGGCATTTTTACGGGACTGACGGTTTTGAATATGTTTTATTGGACTACCAACCAATACCAAGTGCAGCGCGTGTTGGCCGCTCAAACCGACCGCGATGCCAAGCTGGGCAGTATTGTGGCAGGTTTCTTGAAACTGGTCATTCCTTTTTTTTCGATTGCCGCAGGCACGGCCGCTTTTTATCTGTTCAAAGCCCGTTTTGGCGAAGGCGTAGTAAAGCCCGACGACACCTTTTTAACTTTGCTCAAAACCGTCGTTCCAGTCGGCTACGGCTTCGTAGGGTTAATTTTGGCAGGGTTACTTTGCGCCATTTTTTCGGCCATTTATTCGATGATGAACTCCGTTTCGACCATGATGGCTTTTGACGTTTACAAAAAATACATCAGCCCCCAGGCTTCCGACAAAATGACGGTGCGCTTTGGCCAATTTTTTGTGGTGATAATGTGCGGGATTGCCATATTTTTGGCCAATTCGACCTACGACCCCAACTCGTCGGATAATTTCTTTTTGGTATTAGCCAACCAAACTTCTTACATCAAACCTGGGTTGGTAGTGGCGTTTTTTTGGGGCGTATTGTGGAAAAAAACCAACCCCAAGGCTGCGGTCGTTGCGCTCATTGCCTCCCCACTTATTGGTTTGGGCTGCGACTGGCTCTACGCCCACGTGCTGGTAAACGTGGACTGGATTCGGGCCGTATTTGGCGAAAAATTCAACTTTTTGTACCGCGTTTTCATGATTTTCGTACTGGGTTCGGGCCTTGTTTACGCCCTAAGCAACTATTTCAACGCCCAAGGTGGCTGCCCCCAAAGCGACACCGACGATTTGACGGTTTCTTTTTCGGGCATTGGCAACGTGCTACTGCCCTTCGCGCTGATTCACGCGCCGTTGATTGCGCTCGCGCTTTGGCGAGTCATTACGCCCCAAATGGCCGCTTTCCCCGCCGCGCTGCTCACCGTGGCTCTTTTTGGGTGGTTTATTCGCCAGCACGAAACCGAATACCCTTTCTATCAATCCGATATTTTTTACGCGGGTATTCTTACTACGGCCATGGTCTGGATTATGTATTTCTTTGCATAAAAACGCACCCTGTTTAAGCGTGGTTAGCAGCCGATTTGATTAAATATCCACTAATTTGACAATACGAGCGGTCATAATTGTTGTGATGCGTAAAAATGATGCGTAAATTTGAGTTGGAAAAAGCACCTAATAAACTTGAAGCACAATGGCCATTATTACGAAAAAAAAAATACCCTTTCGCATCAATGGCCGCCTGCGCGAATACTTGGCACAGTATGGCCGCGACGTAAAACTGCCCATTCAATATGCTTCGCTGTTGCGGTTCGACAATGCCATTCCGCTCTACGATAAAAAAGGCAATGACACTTTCTGGGAAACGGTTTTTTATGCGCAGGCTGATATTGAAGAAGTTTATCTGGCCCTCAAAACCATCTACGCCGACCTCAAAGCCGACGGCGATATGTCGGTAATGAAACACCTGTACGTAGACCGCGTAGATTTGTGTTCGTACGGCAACTCTAAGCCTTTTCGGGTCAGAATTGTGAACAAAGTCAATGATAATTTCGATTATTTTTATGTCAAAAATGCCGACGCTTCGCGGATTTACGGCCTCGAACTTGAGCATATTTTATCACCAAACCGCATTGGTTATCTCACCAGCGGCGACACGCTCATCGAAGAACACATTGCGGGCGTGCCAGGCGATATGTTCATGAAATCGTACCTGCAAGACCCTAACCTAAACGCCATTCGGCTCTGTAAAGAATTTGTAAAGTTTAACGAGCGGTGTTTTGTAAGGCTGCTGGGCGACATGCACTCGAGCAATTTTGTGGTAGACATCACGCCCGACTTTGAGGAAGTGTATTACCGTATTCGGTCTATAGACTTCGACCAGCAGTCGTATGAAGGCAAAAAAGTGGTGTATTTGCCGCAATATTTCAAACAAAACAACGCCCTTATTGAGCTTGGATTTAAGTACTTAACTACCGAAAGCGTGCTGCAATACCAGAAAGAAGAACGCTCGCTCATTGCAGGACGCTTGCGCGTGGAGCGTGGCCGCATCGAAGATTTGCTGGGAGTAATGGTAAAAGACCCTATTTCGCTGCCCGAGCATACCCACCAACTCAAACACGAACTGGCGCGGCATTACCACAATAATTCTTTTTTGGCTTGCAATACCATGGGCGAAATTCTCCAAAAAAGCCTTGAATTGGTAATGCAGCACTAAGCCGTTATTTCTGCGCGCCCCACAGCAACAGCAACCAACCCGCAATGAGCAACACGCCACCAATAGGCGCCACCGCCCCGAAGGCTTTGATGCCCGTAAAACAAATAATGTACAGCGAGCCCGAAAAAATAACAATGCCCGCCGCAAAAGCAAAACCCGCCCAAGTGTACCATTTGGCGGGCATTTCGGGCGCGTTTTGCAACAAAACCCCCACCAATACCAACGCCAACGCATGATAAAACTGGTAGCGAACGGCAGTTTCAAAGGTGTCAAAACGCCCCGACGCTTCCAAACTTGCTTTGAGGGCGTGCGCCCCAAAAGCCCCGAATCCAACGCCAACGGCACCCAAAAGTGCGCCCAATTGTAAAAATAATTTTGCCATTTTTTGAAAAATTAAAAAATAGAGTCCAAACGCTTACTCCCCAACCACAAAGCTAAACACCACACCTTTAACAAACACTACCAGCAAGGTAAATTAAACAAAGTGTTTGCAAAAAATTGGTGTTCATTGTTTACTTTCGTGGCCAATTATCCGTTTTGATATTTATTTTTCTGCATGGCCGCTACTAACCCCGAACAAGTCCTCAAAGACATTCGTCAAAAAACAATACAACCGCTGTACTTCATTCACGGCGACGAGCCTTATTACATTGAACTACTGGCCGATGCCCTCGAAAAAGCCGTGGTGCCAGCCGCCGACAAAAGTTTTAACCAGTTTGTGGTTTTTGGAAAAGACGTAGAAGTAGGCGGGGTGGTCAATTACGCGCGGCGGTTTCCGTTTATGGCCGACCGCCAACTGGTACTGGTCAAAGAAGCCCAACAAGTGGCAGGCATTGACAACAAAGACAAAAACGCGCTCTTGGAGGCCTACGCCCTCAAACCGCTGCCCTCTACGGTTTTGGCTATTTGTTTTCAAGGCAATTTTGACGCCCGAAAATCGCTCCCTAAGTCGTTTGAAAAAAACGGCGTGGTGGTGCAGTGCAAAAAAATGTACGACAACAAACTACCCGACTGGGTGGCCGCGTATATCAGGTCGCGCGGGGCCAAGGTTAGCCCCAAGGCCATTCAAATGTTGGTAGAATACATCGGCAATGACCTCAAACGTATGGTGAGCGAGGTGGACAAAGTTTTGCTCAACCTCACCGTAGCCGACGAAATATCGGCTGCCGTAGTAGAAAAATACGTGGGTATTAGCAAAGAATACAACGTTTTTGAGCTTCAAAAAGCCCTCACGCAGCGCGACGTGCTCAAAGCCAATCGAATAGCCAACTACTTGGCAGCCAACCCAAAAGAAAACCCACTGCCGCAGGTATTGATTATTCTCTACAATTTTTTTAGCAAAATTCTATTGGTACACACCTCCCGCGACAAGTCGGAGGCGGGTGTGGCGGCGGTCTTGGGCATCAATGCTTTTTTTGCCAAAGATTATCTGCTCGCCGCCCGCAACTACCAAATAGGGCACGTTGCCCAGATAATCAGTGCTTTGCGCCACGCCGACAACGCCTCCAAGGGCATTGGCGCAGGAGCCGCCGACAGCAACGCCATTTTGAAAGAATTGGTTTTTAACATCTTACATTGAGCGCGATAAATTGGCTCAAAAAAACAAAAACCGAATGACAAATGGCGAACCACTTGGGTAAATGTTATTGGTAGGTTGGGTAGGATTTACGTGGCGGTTGAAACTAAAATTATACAAAAGCACAATACTGGCCGACCGAATAAAACGCCCGCCGAGGGGCGTAGAATAAGACCCCCCAGCCAAAAAAGAGTTTAAATTAGTACGCCTGTTCACCGGATTTCCCAAAACATCAAGGTAGCTCACGTTGAGCGTTTCGAGTTCGGCGTTGAGGTTGATATTTTCCAAAATATTAAAAAATGCGAAAGCGCGCCCACCATAAAAGTTATCCGAAACACGCTGTCTCGACCAAAAATCACGGTTGCTGATGTAGCGATACACCACGCTACCACCCACGGCCAGGCGGTCGGTGAGCTGCAAGCCAGCGGCGGGAGCTACTTCGATATTGGTAAACGTCCCCAGCGTTAGGGCAAAGCTCCCGCCCAGTCGCAGGCGGTCTTTCCACGAGGGGGGCTGTTCTTGGCGGGCTTCGGCGGGGCGGGGCGGTGCGTCAAGTACGCGCATGGGGCCATCTTCCTGCGGTTTTTGAGGAGGTGGTGCGGGCGCGGTGGGTTGCGTGGTGGGGGCATCGGGGTTTGGGCGGCTTTGCGCCAAAGCTGTAAATGCCAAAAACGACGCGATAACAATTCCTAAAAATTTGTGTTTCATGGTGTTGGTTAAATTGGTTTCTTATCAACGAAAAGGTTTGGTGGCCTATTGTCCCACCGATGTACTGGTCAATTGTCGGAAAATAGTTTCGAGCGGTGTTCCGTCGTTTTTTAGGTCATTCAGCAGGCGGTTGGCTACTATTTGGCCTTGGTTAATGATAACCACGCGGTTGCAGACGGCCTCGACTTCTTGCATAATGTGCGACGAAAACAGCACCGTTTTGTCGTGGCCTACATTTTTGATGAGGTGCCTAATTTCGATAATCTGGTTGGGGTCTAAGCCCGTAGTGGCCTCGTCCAAAATCAACACGGCAGGGTTGTGAATAAGTGCCTGCGCCAGCCCCACACGCTGCCGGTAGCCTTTTGAGAGTTGGCCAATTTTTTTGTGTTGTTCTGCGCCCAAACCGCACAGTTCTACCATTTCGGACAAACGCTGCCGCAACAGCGGGCCGGTGAGGCCGTAGAGTTTACCCACAAATTCCAAAAACTCTTTGACGTACATTTCCAAATACAGTGGGTTGTGTTCGGGCAAGTAGCCAATAAGGCGGCGTACTGCCATCTGGTTGGTAACTACGTCAAATCCGCCTACTGTTACTGTACCGCTGGTGGCCGATAGATAGCCCGTAATGATTTTCATGGTAGTAGATTTTCCTGCGCCGTTTGGCCCCAAAAAACCCACAATTTCGCCTTTTTGTACGGCAAAACTCACATTATTAACGGCTTTTTGGGTGCCGTATTGTTTGGTTAAATTCTCAATTTGAATAGACATCTCACGGAGTCGAATGGGTCATCAAAAGTACAAATTAAAACGTAAAACGACGTTAATTTGTATCTTTGTTCTAAATAACCTCTATTTAGAAGCAATGAAAGTATTCCGCAATTTTGAGTTTGTGGTGTTTTGGTGGGTCTTGGGGAGCATTTCTGGCTTGGCTCAAGCACCGCGCATCACTACCGCGAGCCTACCTGGCAACTTAGCCTGCGTGGGTTCGGGCATTTCTGTTTCGTTTACTACCACCAATCTGGCGGTTGCCAATCGCTCTTTTACGGTTCAGCTTTCCAATGCTGCTGGGAGTTTTAGCACGCCGCTGCCATTGGCCATTGGCAAAACCAGCCCCATCGTAGTTGCGATTCCTGCCACTGCTACGCTCACTGATGGCTACAGATTACGGGTAGTAACCGACACCACCAATGTAGAATACGTGGCCTCGGCAGCTTTTGGATTGATACGCTCACCTACGGCTACCCTCAGCGGCGATGCCACCATCAACGTTGGCGAGTCTGCTACGCTCAACATAGCCTTTACGGGTAGCGGTCCTTGGACCTATGCCTTTACCAATGGCAATGCAGGTACTACCGGTGTCAATCCGTTTTCTGTTGTTGTTTTGCCCACTACTACAACTACTTACGCCCTGCAATCGACCAGTAATTTTTGCGGCGCGGGTACTGTGTTTAATGCGGCCAAAATTACCGTTGTTCCGCGCATTAGTACTGCCGCTTTTAGCCCTGTTCGGGTTTGTGCAGGAGGCGTTTTTTCGGTTCCCTTCGTACTAACAGGAGCTTTTGAGTCGGCAGGTATTGTATATACTGCTCAACTTTCTGATGCCACGGGCAGTTTTGCCATTCCAATTAATATTGGCATTGGCACGGCCTCTCCCATTAGTGCGGTTGTTCCCGTACTTGCTACGGCGGGCTTGGGCTATCGCGTTAGGGTTGTGGCCAATGCCAACGCCTTGGCACTGGCCAGTGCCGCTTTTGCGGTGAGGCCGCAGCCAACGGCGGTTTTGGGCGGCAATAGCACCATCAACGTTGGCGAGGCCGCCAGCCTTGCCATTGCCTTTACTGGCGAAGGCCCGTGGACGTACCGTTTGTCCGATGGTACCACGGGCGTAGCTACACTTAGCCCCGTTAGTATAGCTGTACGTCCTACGTTATCAACTACTTACGCTTTACAATCGGTTGATAATGAATGTGGCATCGGTGTGGTTTCGGGCAGTGCCCGCGTTGTAGTTTTGCCGCGCGTTAGTGTGGCAGATTTGACACTGGGGAGTGTGTGCGCAGGTGTAAGCATAACCATTCCGTTTATCATAACTGGGGCATTTGAACAACCTACCGCCTACACCGTACAACTGTCGGACGCACTGGGTAGCTTCAATGCGCCACTTACTTTGGGCACGGGCAACTCTTCCCCCATCAGTGTTACTATTCCAAGCAATTTATTGCCAGGTCTGGGCTATCGCTTGCGCGTGGTGGCGGGGTCGGCGGCTACTTCGGTGAGTAGCGCAGGATTTAACGTTCGGGTACGGCCTACGGCTTCGATAAGCGGTGGCTCAACCATCAATTTTGGCGAAACCGCCAATGTTACGCTGTCTTTTACGGGCGAAAGCCCCTGGAATTTTACGCTTTCTGACGGCACAAACGGCATCACCGACCGTACACCTTTGGTGCTGGCCGTAAAACCAACCCAAAATACCAATTACGCCGTTAATACTGTAAAAAACCTTTGTGGAGATGGTGCCACTACGGGCAGCGCGTCGATAATAGTGGTTCCGCGTCTTATCACCGAAGATATTACCGCCAATGTTTGCGTGGGGAGTACTATTGAAGTACGGTTTGGCGTGGGCGGGGTTTTGCCCCCCAATACCAATTACCAAGCGCAATTGTCTGATAGTCTGGGCAATTTTGCCAACGCTATTTTATTGGGTACTGGCAACAAAAGTCCCATCACCGTTGCCATTCCCAGCGCGGTGGTGTCGGGAGGCAACTATCGGGTGCGGGTCTTGGCAGAGAATGGGGTCAATGCCAATATACTACCCAGCAAGCCTTTTCAAATAAGAAGAAAAGCCACGGCTACCCTAAGCGGTGGAGGCAATTTTGGGGTTAAACCAGGCCAAGAGGTGATACTGGTTGCCCAGCTCACAGGAGACGCTCCGTGGAACGTGGTGCTTTCTGACAATACTCCCTTTGTAGCTACGTCATCGCCGCTCTTGATTTTGGTAAAACCCAATTTTCCGACTACTTACACGCTGCAATCAATGAGCAATGGCTGCGGCGCAGGAACAGTAGCAGGTAGTGCTTTTGTGAATGTGCTCATTACCAGTACCCAAAACGAGATAAACACCCAAGTGCAGGTGTTTCCAAACCCCACTGCCGACCAACTGCACTTACAAATAAACCTGCCCCAACCGCAAGCAGGCGAGTGGCAATTGCTCAACGCCAACGGGCAAGTTTTAGAGCGGCACGTTTGGCAAAAACGACTTGTTTACCATGCCGAAACGTCACTCAAATCGCTTCTGGCGGGCGGGTATGTGCTGCGCGTACGAATAGGCACAGAATGGCTAAGTCGAAAAATAGTGAAACAATAAAAGCAAATGAATGATAGGCGTTTAAAAACCAAATAATAAACCTGCAAAGCACCTGTTTTGGGTATCAGCCAACAAAATCAGCAATATTTTTTCTAATTTTGCCAAACTTTCTCACATTGGTACAATGACGCAACTCTCTGTTCGGCACTTGCTGGGTATCAAAAATCTCACCGAAACCGATATTTACTCTATTTTAGACACCGCCACGCAGTTCAAGGAAGTTATCAATCGGCCCATCAAGAAAGTACCTTCGCTGCGCGACGTAACGATTGCGAATATTTTTTTTGAAAACTCTACCCGTACTCGGCTGTCTTTTGAATTGGCCGAAAAACGGCTTTCTGCCGATGTGGTAAATTTCTCGGCTTCGGGTAGCTCGGTCAAAAAAGGAGAAACACTCTTGGACACCGTCAATAATATTTTGGCCATGAAAGTAGATATGGTGGTGATGCGGCACGCCAGCGCGGGCGCACCACACTACCTGGCCGACCGTATCCCGGCCAATATCATCAACGCAGGCGATGGCACCCACGAACACCCCACCCAAGCCCTGCTCGATGCTTTTTCAATTCGAGAAAAAATTGGTGACTTGGCAGGCAAAAAAATTGCCATCATCGGCGATATTTTGCACTCACGGGTGGCTTTATCTAATATCTTTTGCCTAAAAAAACTGGGTGCAGAAGTGCGCGTTTGCGGGCCTACGACGCTCATTCCTAAGTACATTGCCTCGCTGGGTGTGCAAGTGAGCCACGACGTGCGCGAAACCCTCCAGTGGTGCGACGTGGCCAACGTGCTGCGGATTCAGTTGGAACGCTTGCAGGTTAAGTATTTTCCGAGCTTGCGCGAGTATTCGCTCTACTTTGGTATCAGCAAAACCATGCTCGACGACTTGAACAAGCCCATTGTTTTGATGCACCCGGGGCCCATCAACCGTGGCGTAGAGCTTACCTCTGATGCCGCCGACTCGCCACATTCGATTATTTTGAACCAAGTAGAAAACGGCGTGGCTACGCGCATGGCGGTGCTTTATTTGTTGGCACAACATTAAATCTGCCGTTTTTTGCTGCACAAGTATTTCTCGCCGCATGGCCGCTTTTGGTACTGCGTTTTTTGTGAAATATTTTCAAAATTTTGACCAAATGAAAAACATCTTTTCTGTCCTTTGCCTGCTCTTTTTTGCGCTTTGTTCGTTTGCCCAGGGCCTCGTTCCCGCCAAAACGCCCCAAGAAGTAGGCTTTTCGAGCGACAGGCTCAAACGTTTGGACGACCTCATGCAGGCTTTTGTCAATGACGGTATTGTGCCAAACATTGTAACGTACGTGGCTCGAAAAGGCAAAGTCGTACACCATAAAGCCTTTGGGTACAGCAACTTAGAAAACAAGACCCCGCTCAAAAAAGACGATATTTACCGCATTGCCTCCCAAAGCAAGGCCATCACAACGGTGGCCTTAATGACGCTCTACGAAGAAGGGAAATTTTTGCTCGAAGACCCAGTGAGCAAATATATTCCCGCGTTTAAAAATCCGCGTGTTTTAGAAAACTACGACAAAAATACGCTGGTAGTTAAGACCCGTGCCGCCAAACGCGAAGTAAATATCCATGACTTATTGACCCACACGGCGGGAATTCCGTACGAACACCCGCTCGAAAATAGCCCCGAATTCAAAGTGCCGTATTTTAATTCGGTCGAAAACGACGTACTGGCCGACGTAGTAAACAAAATAGCAGCCCGCCCGCTGCTGTCCGACCCAGGCGAGAAGTTTGTGTATGGCCTCAACACCGACGTAGTAGGCCGCTTGATAGAGGTGCTGTCAGGAATGCCGTTTGATACATTCTTGAAAACGCGCGTACTCGGCCCAATTGGCATGAACGACACGCATTTTTATCTGCCCGAAGCCAAAAGCGGACGTTTGGTAGAACTTTATTCTAAAACCAAAGTTGAAGAAAAACTTACGCGCCATGCCAACGATAACTACCGCCAATACGCTATTCGGGGGCCTAAAACTTATTTTTCGGGCGGGGCAGGCTTGTTGAGCACCATCGAAGACTACGCCAAGTTTTGCCAAATGCTGCTCAATGGAGGCAGCTTCAACGGCAAACGTATCTTGGGACGAAAAACCGTTGAATTCATGGGCCGAAACCACATTGGCAACCAAACCGTTTGGGACCGCAATGATAAATTTGGACTGGGGCTGCAAGTGGTTACCGATGCCTCACGCTACGCCGACCAAGCCACGCCTGGCTCGCTTACATGGGGTGGAATGTACTGCTCCGAATACACCATTGATGCCAAAGAAGACCTCATTATGTTGGTATTCACCAATGTACAACCCTTCGCACATTACAGCGACGTGGTGCGTAAATTTAGAATTGTAACCTACCAAGCCCTCCGATGAAAAGCTACCTTTACACGCTGTCTATCATTGTAGCCGCCACATTGGCCATGTTTTTCCCCACGTTTTTTACCCAGGTAGGCGGTTTCGCACTCAAAGGCTTGATTGTGCCATTGCTCCAAATTATTATGTTTGGCATGGGCACTACCATGAGTCCCAAAGACTTTGAAGCCGTGGTTAAATCGCCCAAGAGCGTGGTCGTTGGCCTGATTTGCCAGTTTACCATCATGCCGCTGCTGGGCTTTACGCTGGCCACTTTTTTTGACTTTCCGCCCGAAATCGCGGCGGGGGTTATCTTGATAGGGTGCTCGCCGAGCGGCCTTGCCTCCAACGTCATGGCCTATATTGCCAAGGCCAACGTAGCCTTGTCGCTCACCATTACTTCTTGCGCTACGCTTTTGGCACCTATCTTAACGCCGTTGTTGATGAAAATATTGGGGGGCGCATTTATCGAAATAGACTTTTTTAAAATGATGATTGAAATCTTGAAAATTATCATTTTACCCATTGGCGTGGGGCTGCTGGTCAATCGGTTGTTTAAAAATCAAACGGTTTTTTTAAACAAATACATGCCGCTGGTTTCGATGGTGGGCATTGCACTCATTATTTGCATCATTACCGCCGCCGGCCGCGACAGCCTGCTTAAAGTAGGTGGGGCGTTGGTGCTTTGCACGTTGATTCACAACTTAGCCGGCTTTTTGTTGGGCTATTGGGGCGGGCGTTTGCTCAAATTACCCGAGCAAGACTGCCGCACGGTGGCCATTGAAGTAGGCCTGCAAAATGGCGGCTTGGCCTCTGGTATTGCGCTGCAAATGGGAAAAGTGGCCACCGTGGGCCTGGCCCCCGCGCTTTTTGGCCCCATTATGAATATCACAGGGTCGCTATTGGCGAGTTGGTGGAGCAAACGAAAGGCGTAAAATCATTTGTAGCAACGGGTTGTTGTTCTATCTTTGTCAAAAAAACAGCAAAACTATGTTTGGAGGAATGGGAGATATGATGGGCATGCTTGGAAAAGTAAAAGAGTTCCAATCTAAAATGCAAGAAGCCCAAGAAAGTTTAGGCGACCTTTCGGAGTCGGCGGAGTCGGGGGGCGGTATGGTAAAAGTGGAAGTAAACGGCCACAAAAAAATAACCATGCTCGCAATAGACCCCGATTTGCTACGCCCCGAAGATGCCGAAATGGTGCAAGATTTGGTGCTGGCAGCCGTAAACAAAGCACTCGAAAAAATTGAAGACCAAATAAAAGCACACTTGCAGCAATCTACCGAAGGTCTGTTGCCCAATATCCCGGGGCTTGATTTGAGCAAATTGATGAAATAATGTCGCAGGTTGCAGTCGTTATTCTCAATTATAACGGGAAACATTTTTTGGAGCGATTTCTGCCGTCTGTACTAAGCTACTCGCCCCAAAGCACCGTTTACGTGGCCGATAGTGCCTCTACTGATGGCTCCGCGGCATGGCTCAAAGGCCATTATCCCAACTTATCGCTCATTGAACTGCCCGCCAACTACGGCTACGCAGGCGGCTACAACTACGCGCTGTCGCAGATTGCCGCCGACTACTTTGTGCTCCTTAACTCCGACGTGCAAGTAGCCCCCAATTGGCTTGCCCCCATCATAAAGCTGCTCGACGACAACCCGCAAATAGCCGCTTGCCAGCCCAAAATATTGGACTACCAAAACCGCCAAGTATTTGAATATGCGGGCGCAGCGGGCGGCTATTTAGATTGGCTGGGATACCCATTTTGTCGTGGCCGTCTATTTTTTGATTGCGAAAACGACATTGGCCAATACAACACCGCAGTACCCGTTTTTTGGGCCTCGGGCGCGTGCCTCTTTGTGCGCTCAAAAATGTTTCGAGAAGTAGGCGGATTTGACGCAGATTTTTTTGCCCACATGGAAGAGATAGACCTGTGCTGGCGTTTGCAACTGAATGGTTATCAAATTTTTTGCTGCCCGCAGTCAGTGGTATATCACGTGGGTGGTGGCACTTTGCCGCCTTCCAACCCTTTCAAAACCTATCTGAACTACCGCAACAGCCTGGCAATGCTCTACAAAAATCTGCCGCCAGGCCAGCAGTGGCCTATTTTGCTGTTTCGGTTGGTTTTAGACGGTATTTCGGCCATTCGTTTTTTGCCAAAATGGGAATGGGCCAGTGTGTGGGCCATCATCAAAGCCCACTTTGCTTTTTACGGAATGTTGCCCAATTTGAGCCAAAAACGGCGTGAAATTTGGGATAGCACCAACACCGAAAAACGAAAAATGAAATTGCTGATTTACCCCAGAAGCATTATTTGGAGTTACTTTGTCAAAGGCAAAAAGATGTTCAGTGCCTTGTCAGAGTTTTGATAAAATGTAGCCTATTCCCGCGCAATGGGGTCGGGTGTACCGTCAGGGTCGTTTTTCGCAAAACCCCGTTTGGGGATATTCGCGCCGCGTATCAAGAGCAATCCTGCTACATGTGGGGCGGCCATAGAAGTGCCTGAAAGCATGGCATAACGACCCCCAAAGTAAGTAGAGGTGATTCGGACACCATAAGCCGCCACATCTACTACATCATTGCCGTAATTTGAAAATTTGGCAAAAACATCAGCACTATCTACTGCCGATACCGTAAATACATTTGGGTGATTGATCCGTGCAGGCGAGAAATCACGGGCGGGCTTACCATCGTTTCCAGCAGCTATGGCAAACAAAATACCGCGTGCAGCCGCTGCCTGTATTTCACGGTCGAGTGCTGCGGATACGCCTTCTCCTCCTAAGCTCAAATTGACCACATCGCCTGCTTGTCCGTTCCGGTTTACATGCCCCACTGCCGCAATAATGCTGGAAATACGACCTTCACCCAATTGATTCAATACCTTCAGTGCTACCAAATGCACGCCCGAGGCCACGCCAATCAGCCCGATGCGATTGTTGATGGCCGCAATAATGCCCGCCACATGAGTGCCATGTCCATTCTCATCGTCGGCAGAAGTTTGGCCTGTTATGAAAGAACGGCTTGCTTGCGCATCTACCATCAAATCGGGGTGGTTGAGGTCTATGCCTGTATCTATAATCCAAGCCGTTTTGGTTTTCAAATTAAGCCCATTTCCATAACCTGTTTTTCGGATATTCCACGTCAGGCTGCGGGGTTCTACCACATCTACGCACGAGCAGAGCGACACCACGCGGTCGGGTTCAATGGTGGCTACGGCAGGGTCTTGCAGCAGTTTTTGGGCTTCGGCTGTAGAAAGATGTGCCACAAAGCCAGCTGTAGCACCTGTAAAAACGGTTTCCAAGTTTTGGGAATCAATGCTGGCCTGTTCCAAAATGGTTTCGGACAGCGTACCTACGCGGGCATGGGAAGGAAACCCAGCGAAAGCTTCTAAACGGTAGGTAACAATGTACTCATTAGGAATAATCTGACCGTTGTTGGCTGAGGCTTTGACCAAACAGTCTGAGGTTGTCGGAGTTAGTTCTTGGTTGTTGTTGCATGCCAATAACAAGCCCATTGTCAGGAGCAGCATTAAATAAGATTTCATATAAGACTGATTGAACGTAGTTAAGAATAAATCAGTATAAGTTAAAATGCAAGCAGAAGGTAGATTTGAAGATGAATTAAAATAAAGCCGTGCCAGCACTGCGTTGCTACCCATTTTCACCAAGCTCACTTCACGCAATGTTGGCACGACTACTTGTATAACGCCCGCTATTTTTGTTTTATTGCCTTTAAATGGGATGTTCGCGTTTCCATTCTCGAATCAAATTGCCCCCTGTTGGAATCCAGTCTGAAACATTGCCGATTATTTTTGGGGCAATGGGCATAACCAGCGGCACCAAAAAACTGTCTTTACTGTGCTTAGTAGGCAACTGAATACTGACCGTGCTGAGCAGCCAAAAAAACACGCTAATACCAAATACCCACGTAAAAACACCCACTGCTGCCCCAGCAAGGTTGTCAAAAGTACCCAAAATGCTGTAACGCAGCATATTTCGCAGGGAGTAGCCCAGCCGGTTGACCAAAAAGACGGTTGGAAAAAAAATAACCGAAAAGCCCAAATAAGGTAAAATACGTCGGGTGAGTTCGGTACTGATATAAGGTGCGAGCAGGTCGGTTCCAAATTGTAAAAATTTAAAGCCTATAATCATTGCCACAATAAAGGCCAAAACGCCCACGATTTCGATAAGTAATCCTTTGCGATAGCCATTGTAGGCTCCCCACGCCAGTGGAATCAGAATAAAAAGGTCAATGCTCGACACGCGATAAATGGTTAGGTTTATCCCAAAATTACTTTAACCAGTGTTTGTACCATTTTTCCGTCGGTTTTTCCAGCCAGTTCTTTCATGGCCACGCCCATCACTTTGCCCATGTCGGCAGGAGTTTTGGCCCCAACGCGCCCAATGATTTCTTGCAAAAGGGTTTTCACTTCTTCTTCCGAGAGCTGTTTGGGGAGGTATTCTTCAATAACGGCAATTTCCACGATTTCTATTTCGAGCAGGTCGGGGCGGTTTTGTTGTTGGTAGATAGCGGCCGAGTCGCGGCGTTGTTTAGCGGCTTTGGTGAGCAGTTTCATCTCTTCGTCTTCTGACAGCGTGCCAGAGCCGCCTTCTTTGGTTTCTTCGAGCAGCACCATTGATTTCAGCGCGCGCAGTGCACGGAGTCGGTTTGCGTCTTTGGCCCGCATGGCGTTTTTAATGTCTTCGTCTAAGCGTTGTTTGAGCGTCATGTTTTGTACGTTTTTTATTTCAATCAGAACGCACAAAGCTACGATTTCGTTTAAAAAAAGCGGTATCTGTTTGGAATTTTGAAAAAAACCTGCCAATTTTGCAGTCCGTTTTAAGTTAATTCAACTTAAAACGGATAAAAACGGAGATTGTAGCTCAGTTGGTTAGAGCGCCGGATTGTGATTCCGGAGGTCACGGGTTCAAGCCCCGCCTTTCTCCCGTTCAATAAAATTGCCCCGTTATGGTTAGAAAAACCCATGGCGGGGCTTTGTTTTTGAAGATGAAATATTCAAAATATATTTTTGTAATTGTGCCACTCATGCACTTGACGGGCTTTTTGGGCGCACAAATCCCCAGTTTTGTGCCGCTGTTTCGGGCTTTAACGCCGTTTCATCTCACTACCTGTTTGGTTTTGCTGTTGCTGTTTCACCAATCTTGGAACTTTGCCGCTGCCACTTATTGTGTGTTGGCTTTTTTGGCGGGCTTCGTCATTGAGGCCATTGGCATACATACTGGCTTGATTTTTGGCACGTATCAATACGGAGCTACGCTTGGCTACAAAGTTTTTGGGGTGCCGCTGCTCATTGGGGCCAACTGGCTCATTTTGACCTACTGCGCAGGCATACTGGTCGATAGACTGGCTTTACGGCTGGTTTGGAAGGCTGCCTGTGCGGCTGTTTTGGTAACGGTCTTAGATGTTTTGATTGAGCCCGTGGCCATGAAAAACGACTTTTGGAGTTGGAAAAACGACACCGTACCGCTCCAAAACTACGTAGCTTGGTATTTGATTGCCTGGGCTTTGTTAGTAGTGTTTTATTATTTACCGTTTAATAAAAAAAATCAACTCGCCTTGCTCCTATTTGTATCCCAGTTTCTGTTTTTTGCGTTTCATAACTTGACCTACCTGTTTGAGTAGCCCATACCTGAAACATTATCAAAGATGGGTTGTTATACCATTGGTAGTACTACGGACTAAATTAAAAGTGAAATACGATGAGTAATTATTCTATTCGTGATTTGGAGCAGCTGTCTGGTATCAAGGCCCACACATTACGCATTTGGGAACAACGCTACAATATAATTCAACCCAAAAGAACCGACACCAACATTCGCTTTTACGACGACCAAGACTTGAAGCTGGTCTTGAATATTTCGCTGCTCAAAGAACATGGCTATAAAATTTCGGAAATAGCTAAACTTACGCCCGAAGAACTCAATAGCGAGGTGCTTTCTATTTCGGACCGTAAACTCAACTACCCCGACCAAATCCATGCACTCACTATCTCAATGATTGATCTGGACGAAGACCGATTCGAAAAAATTGTGAGTACCAACTTTCTACAATTTGGTTTTGAGAACACAATGCTCAACATCATTTATCCGTTTCTGAGTCGAATTGGCACACTCTGGGTTACGGGTTCGATTGGGCCAGCCCAAGAGCACTTTATTACGCACTTGATTCGTCAAAAAATAATTGTGGCCATTGATGGGCAAGTGGCCAAAGCCCGCTCCGACTCAAAGCGGTTTATGCTTTATTTGCCCGAAGGCGAGCTGCACGAAATCAGTTTGTTGTTTGCTACCTACATGATTCGGTCGCGGCAGCACAAGGTCATTTATTTGGGCCAAACGCTGCCATTCAATGAGTTGTCTTTTGCCTACGACGTACACAAGCCCGACTATATTTTTACGGCAATGACCTCGGCACCTTCAAATCAGGAAGTGCAGCAGTATGTAACGCGCCTCTGCAAGCAGTTTCCAAATAGCCATATTTTATTGACAGGCTACCAAGTGATAGGTCAAGATATTGAGGTAGAACCAAACGCCACGATTATCAATAAAATGGAGGATTTGTTGGATATATTGGGTTAATTTCTCTTCTCTCAAAAAAAATGTGATATGCTAACGGGCTTGGTGTTGATAGGTGGGCGTAGTTCGCGCATGGGTATCGACAAATCGGTCATCAATTACCACGGGAAACCCCAACGCGGTTATCTTTACGAGCTACTCGGCGAGTTTTGTAGCGAAACGTTTGTTTCTTGCCGGGCCGATCAAGCGCACGAGCTGGCGGGCTATTTATTAATCAGAGATATTTATTCGTCGGAAGGGCCTTTGGGGGCGTTGTTGTCGGCGTTTGCGTATAATCCCGAAACGGCGTGGCTGGTGGTGGCCTGCGATATGCCTTTTGTAAAAGCCGATGCGGTTGGTTTCTTGCAAAAAAACCGAGATTGTTCTAAAATAGCGACAGCTTTTTTGAACCCCGCAACCCAGCTCCCTGAACCACTGCTCTCTATTTGGGAGCCGCAATCGTTGCCTATTTTGAAAGCGGCTTTTGCCAACAACCAACGCGCTCCGTTGAAGGTTTTGCAACAAAACCAAGTGGCTCTGCTAACGCCTACCCACCCACAATGGCTGTTGAATGTAAACACAAAACAAGCGTACGAGCAGTCAAAGGCTATCCTCTGAGCATTACCCGCGCGCGGGTGCAAACGCCGCCCACGGGTGGATTGAACTTAGAAACTGCCACACTGACGCTCTCCACGTTTGGGTAAGCAGCCCGAATACGCGCAATAATCTGGTAACTGATGTGCTCGAGTAGGCGGGCGCGGTGCTGCATTACCTCGGCCGCCATTTTGTAGATGGCTTCGTAGTTGATGGTGTCGCGCAGGCGGTCGGTTTGGGCAGCCTCGGCTACATTGGCCTCAATGACAATGTCAATGGCGTATTTATTGCCAATTTTTTGCTCTTCGTCATATACGCCGTGATAGGCAAAAAACTCCAAACCTTCGAGTGATATCGTTCCCAATGCTTTATTTAATTTGATCGAAAAAAGAACCTCCTTCGGTGACGGGTTTATTTTCTTGCGGTTCTTCTGTGTTTTCGGCTATTTCTACTGGTGGCTCGGCTATTTCGGCCTCTGTTGGGGCCATTTCGGGGTCGTTGGCGGGCTCTTGGGCTTCGTCAGCAATTGCCTCGGCGGTAGTAGTAGTTGTATCAGCTGGCGGAGTATCTTTTTGGGCGGCCATGCGGGCTTTTTGAGCCACTTCGTCGGTTTGGATAGATTGGTTAACTTGCCCCTTAAAATCGGTTAATTTTCCTTTCAAAACCGTTTCCGAAAATTTCTTCTCGAAACGTTCGACGCTATCGTTGGTATTGTTGGCCAGGGTTTTGAGTTGCACAATCAGGTTATCGCGGTATTTTTCCATGGCTTTGAGGTCGCGTTCATGATTTTTGAAGTCGCCCAGCACTTCCTCGCGAATATATTTGCTTTGGTTCTCGGAGTCGATAATGAGCATATTGCCTCTTTTGCGGGCTTCGGCTATTATTTCTTCGCCTTTTTGGCGCGCGTCGTTGATGTATTGCTCGGCGGCAGTTTTGGCTTGCTCCGTCATTTGGGTGCTGGTGTCTTCGGCAGCTTTCATCATTCTCAACATCGTCAATTCTAACTCGCGCAGTTTGTTGAGTTCTTTTTCGGCAATTTCTAACTGCATTTTGAGCATTTTATTTTCGTTCAAAACACGCTCCCATTCGTTGGACAGAGAGGTCAAAAAAGCAGTAACTTCTTCGGTGTCGTAGCCACGCAGGCCGCGCTGAAAAGTATGCTGACGAATTTCGATGGGCGTTATTTTCATTTGAGTGCTGGGTTGTATGCCCATTAAGGGTGCAGTAAGTAAAGATTAAAATAGGAAAAATCCAAAATAAAGGTGTTTTTTTAAGACTTATTGCTGCTTTGGAGCCATTTCTGGCGCTGCATCAAGGCGCGGTTGTCGTCGAGTTCTTGCAATTGAACCGTGCCATCGCTGAAGGTTATCATCTGCAAACCTACCCAAGACAGGGCTTCGTTGAGGCGATTTTCGAGCGGGGTATTACTCAAAATACATTCTTGCCAGTACCAGTCGAGCCTTTGGCCAGCCACTTGCTCCACCACGTTTTGGTAGTCTTCGAGCGAATACCCCACAAAAGGTATGCCAAAGTTTGTCCACAGTTGGCGCATCACGTCGTCATAGCTGCGCTGGTGCTGGTGTATTTTGCGAATTGTGAGGTCTAAAATCAAAGTTGCGAGGGCCCCTTTTTGGTAAACCGATACTTTGCGGTTGGGGATACTTTTTTCGTAACCATCGAGCCACAAATCAAACGACGACTCTACCAGCGACTGACTGGCGTGGCGGCTTTGCTCAAAATGCCGCTTCATATAAATCTGCAACTCGCGAAAATAGGCGGTGTCGTCAAAAACACCCGAGCGGCGCAAAAACAAATCGCCGTAGTAAGTGGTGGCTCCTTCTACCACAAAGCAAGTTGGGAAATAATTTTCTTTGGTAAAATCGTAGGGCAGCAGTTCCTTGGGGCGAATTTTGATGACATTCCAAGCATGAAATAACTCGTGCGAACTCACCCCCAGCAAGTCGGTGTAGAGGCCTTCACCCTCGTCGTGGGGGCCCAGTACAATCATCGTAGAGTGCCGGTGCTCCACGCCGTGGTAGTGTGGATTTGGTAAAATTAGGTTTAAAAAATGATACGCTTTTTCGGGAAAACTGCCTCCCATGGTGGCCACTTGCTCGCGGGTAAAAGCCCGAAAATCGGATAAAATGCGCGTCCAATCGGGCTTTAAGTTGCCCTGCATCCACACGTGAAACTGCGTTCCGGCCACTTCATATTGTTGGTGCTGCAACGTAGCCGAGGCCAGCAGCGGGCTATCCACGAGTTCGTAGTAGTCGGTGGCAAAGAGCATTTGCTTTTGTTGGGGCAGTGCGCAGGCTATCAGAAAGTGGTCGGGAAGTTGAAGCTGCAACGTGCAGGGTTGGTGCAGGTGCTCTTGGGCATAAATGCACAAATTGACCGGGTTTAAGTACAGCAAGTGGTTATCTACGTAGCTGCTGCCCGCATTTTGAATATTGGCGTAATAGTTGTACTTAACCACAATTTCTGTAACCTCCGTAGTGGCTACTTGCCAGCGGTCTTTGGTAATTTTGTGAAACGGCAACGCTTTCCCGTTTTGGTCAAATACGCCAAATTGTTGCAAATTTTTGGCAAAATTTTGCAATTCATACCGCCCAGGCCGCCAAGCGGGCAGTTGCAACTCGGTGGTTGGGCTGCTTATTTGTCCAATCCTGACTTCAACTTCAAGAAAGTGGCTTTCGGGTTTTTGGGCTGAAATTTGGTAGTGCATTGGTGCGGCTATTTTATTGTTTTGACAAAAACACCACCAATTTTTCAAAAGCACGGGCGCGGTGGCTAAGTTGGCTTTTTTGGGCGAGGGTCAATTCGGCAAAAGTATGCTTGTGGCCGTTTGGTACAAAAAGCGGGTCGTAGCCAAAGCCGTGCGTGCCGCGTGGATTGTCAATAATTTGGCCTTCAACGGTGCCTTCAAATTGCGCGGTATTGCCATTGATAATGAGCGTAATAACGGTTTTGAAGCGGGCGCGGCGGTCGGTGGTTTGTGCCAAGTTTTTGAGCAGCAGCGCATTATTAGCGGCGTAGTCGCGGTGGCCCGAGTAGTGCGCCGAGTGTACGCCCGGCGCACCGTTGAGGGCGGCTACTTCCAGCCCCGAGTCGTCGGCAAAGCAATGGAGGTGATAGTGGTTCCAGACGTGTTGCGCTTTTAAGAGCGAGTTGCCTTCGATGGTTTCGGCAGTTTCGGCAATGTCTTCGTGGCAACCTATTTCGGCCAGGGTTTTCAATACAAAAGCCCCACCAAGTAGGGCTTGTATTTCTTCCAATTTGTGGGCGTTGTTGGTAGCAAAACAAAGTGTTGTCATTTTACAAAATCATTTTCTGACCAGTTCAAGTTCAAAATATAAAGGTGAGTAAGCGGGTATTGCACCACGGGTTTGCGTAGCTGGCTGGCCTTGGGGGCCGTAGCCAAGCGGCGAAGAAAAAATAATAATGGCTTTTTCGCCGTATTTTAGACGGGCTACGCCATCGTTAAAGCCTTTCACCGTACCACCGCCTCGATTTGGAGTGTTTGGGTCTAATACCGTCATGGACAGGCCAGTACTGGTATTGCTTTCAAAGATAGCATCGTTTCTCACGAAACGCCCCGTGTATCTTACTTTCACTTCCTCGCCCACTTTGACCTGTGCCGAGTCAGGCCGCGCGAGGGTTCGCACAAAGCGTAGGCTGTCGCCGTTTATTTCCATTGTGGGTATTTTTCGGCGTACTATCATGTCTTGGATTTGCTCATATTCGGTGCGAATTTTGAGAATTTCTAAGTCGTAGCGCAACGGAATATAAAGTGGTGCCAACAAAGATACGCCAATAGATGTAGAACGCAGCGACCACGGCACCAGCAACGACACGCGGTCGCCTTCGCGTACTTTTTCAACACCCGTAGCGAGCAGTTCTTCAAAAGCAGGCACCGACCGAAAGTAGTATAGTTCGCTGTTGGCACTAGGTACGCGAATATAGGTATAGGGCGTATTGGCAGCGGTGCTGTCGATGATTACGCCATCGAACCTTCGGGCTACGTACCGAATCGTTATTTCATCGCCGACTTGGGGTTTTTGCGCGGTGGCGTTTTTGTTTTGCACAAAATAAAACAGGCCACCCCTGGTACTATCTACCCGAATGCCTTGGCTAACTACGTACTGCTGAATTTCGGCGCGGTTTTCGCGCGATTTTCGGTCTTGAAATGCCTCTTCGGTTTGTTGGCAGGCCACTACTGCACCCGTAAGTGCCAACGCCACGCCATAAATACCCCACGCTTTTTTCATGATTTGATTGCCAATTGAATTGTTTTTGGAGTAGTCAAACAAAACACGGTGATTTTGTTTGACTACTCCAAACGCTATTTTTTACCTTTTTTGATATTTACCAATTCTACCTCAAACACCAGTACCGAATTGGGCGGAATAACGCCCTGCGAGCCTTGTTCGCCGTAACCAATGCTTGATGGTATTATTAACGTATTTTTACCTCCTTTTCGCATATTCATCACTCCTTCGTCCCAGCCTGGAATAACGCTACCCACGCCAATGGGAAAATCAACGGGCGTAGAAGACTTATCAAATTCTTTGCCGCTCAGCAGCCTACCCGCGTACTGCACCGATACTACGTCGCCAGCTGCTGGTTTTTCGCCCGTGCCTTCTTTTACCACTACGTAGTTCAAACCCGAGGGTGTTTCTATGGTTTTGAAGTTGTTTTTGGCTACGTAGTCGTCAATAATTTTGGCATCTACTTTGCCTTGCCCTGCGCGGCTTATCTCTTGGGCTTTTTTAAATTCTTGCTCATTTTGGATTTCCAATACTTTCACCGTGAAGGTAATATCCGACCCCTTGGATAGCCCTGGGGGCAAAGGCTGGCCCATTTTGTTAAACAGCGAGTCGGCACTTACGTAAAAAGAGGCGCTGTCTTGCTTGGCAAGCATGGCCAAGCCTTCTTCAAAACTACCCTTAAATGGGGGTGCTTGGAGCATCACTTGGAGCGGTTTGCCTTCTTTGTAGGTGTCGCGCAGCACCGAGTCTTTGCTGTTTTTTATCACCAAATTCACCGTCATCACTTCGCCTATTTTAGGTTTGCGTGCGCCGTCGTGGGCGTCAAAAATACGGTATTTAAGGCCCGTATCGCTTACATTGGTGCGGTATTTGTCGCACGAAATCAAAGTCAAAATACTCACTATCACCAAAACTCCTTTCTGCAAATTCATCTAAATAATTGTTTTTGGGTTGATTATTGATTTATTGTTGGAACTGTTTTTGTACATAATCTAAATTTACGCTTCGCTCAGGCACTTAGGAATAATTTTAAAATAAAGCAATGAATTTACAAACTTAAATTGCTCACTATGAGTGAATTATAAATTCATCACTCATCATTTCCTTAGTCGGCTTGCAGTGCTGCCTGATACTGGGGCAGCACATTGAGCAGCAATTGAACGGTGTCTTCCAGCGGCTGTGTGCTGCGCCCGCCAGAGGCGTTTTTGTGGCCTCCGCCCGAAAAGTAAGCCGCCGCCAAATCGCGTACTGAAAAACCAGAAACCGACCGAAAGGAAAGTTTGATTTCGTCGTGGCGTTCAATGAACAGCACCGACATGGTTATGTTTTCGATTTGCAGGCCATAATTAACAATGCCCTCGGTGTCGCCCATTTCGGAGTTGAAACGTGCAAGCTCTGCCATTGAAATGGTCATGTAAGCGGTGCGATATTGCGGCAGTACGACCAGTTTTTCGGAGAGTACGTAGCCCAGCAAGCGCGTGCGCTCTACTGAATTGTTGTCGAAAATAAGGCGATGAACGCGGTTTGCGTCAAATCCCGTTTTCATCAAGTCTGCCACGGCGCGGTGTACTTGGGGCGTGGTGCTGGCGTGCCTAAACGACCCCGTGTCGGTCATAATGCCTGCATACAGGCACTCGGCCATGGGCTTGTCCACCAAGTTGCCGTCGCCCATTTTTTGGATAATCTGCAATACATATTGCGCAGTGGCAGCTTGGGTGATGTCCGAAAACACAAAATCGGCAAACGATTCGGGTTCTAAGTGGTGGTCAATCAAAATTTTAGGGGCTGCGGACTTCTGGGCCATTGCGCCCAGTTCTTTGATGCGGTGCAGGGCATTAAAATCTAAACAGCAAATGCCGTCGGCTTGTTTGATGCGCATTTTGGCTTGCTGGCGCGTTTGTGCATTGGCATCAAAAGTCAGAACGGTGTCGTAGTCGGCCATCCAGCGCAAATTTTTCGGACATTCGTTGGGTACAATCACCGTGGCGGTATGGCCTTTTTTGTGCAGGTAGGCCGCCCAACCCAAAGACGACCCAATGGCATCGGCATCGGGGTTTTGGTGGGTTAGTACCACAAACCGTTTAGACGGCGTATTGATAAATTGATAAAAGTCTTCCCAGCTTTGCATAGCCCGCAAAGGTAACAACATTTCGGCAAAATGTTTCGGAAAGCCGCCGATAGTTCCTACTTTTGCGGGTTGAAATGTGTTTTTGCTTCTTAAAATGAGGATTTACTAAGCACACCAAAATAAACTACGTACTATTGAACAACCCTAAAAAGGTTAAATAACCAGCAAATGACAACCAACAGAACATTCACAATGATTAAGCCCGATGCCACCGAAGCTGGCCACGCGGGTGCTATTTTGAAAATGATTGAAGAGGCAGGATTTCGGATTGTGGCCCTCAAAAAAACGATGCTTACCAAAGAGCGGGCGGGCGAGTTTTATGAAGTACACGCGGCGCGGCCTTTTTACAACGATTTGTGCGCTTATATGTCGTCGGGGTCAATTTATGCGGCCATTCTCGAAAAAGAAAACGCCGTAACCGATTTTCGTGCGCTGATTGGCGCCACCAACCCCGCCCAAGCAGCCGAAGGAACGATTCGTAAGTTATTTGCCAAATCTATTGAAGCCAACGCCGTGCACGGTTCAGATTCAGACGAAAACGCCGCCATTGAGGGTAGCTTTTATTTTTCTCAAACGGAGCAGTTTTAGGCAAAAATTACCAACAAAAAGGAAGGCGGCGTAAAGTGCGCCGCCTTCCTTTTTGTTGGTATCAGCGCAGGGGTTTGGGGCACAACACAAAGCTTGTTGAAGATACTGGTTTTGAAAATAACGTAAAGAAATTGTTAAATTTTTGTCACACAATTTTAAACAAACGTAAGATTCAATTCATGTTGAGGTAATATTCGATGACGTGCTTTGTGGAAAATTTAAAAACAACTTACACTCATGTTAAAAATTACACAAGTCAGTTTAACGGCAATCTTAGCAACGGGCGTTTTGCTAACAGGCTGCATCAAAACCGACGATTCTCCTTCGGTGCCTACCACCGACGTAATACTCAAAAATCAGTCTGTCAATCCTTCGCTCATTAAGGCCCTGCCTGGTTTTGAGACCCTTGACATTACCACCCTCATCTCATCAGATGACAAATTGGAGCAGTCACCCGATTTTATTTTTGGCGGTCAACCCGACGGTGCAGGCATCATGAAAGATCCTGCTGGAACAGGCTACATCATGCTCAACAACCACGAGTTTAACCGCTCAGTGTCGCGGGTATTTTTGGACAAAACCTTCAAGCCTGTAAAAGGCGAGTATATTGTAGATTACGATGGTGGCACTTGGCGCTTGTGTTCGGCTACATTGGCCACTCCCGACGAGCACGGCTTTGGCCCAACGTTCTTGACAGCTGGCGAAAGTGGTGCCGAGTCTATGGTACACGCTATCAGCCCTTTGGCTACTGCCGACAAGAAGAACAAAGACCGTGTGTTGCCGGCTTTGGGTAAAGCCTCCATGGAAAATGCCGTGCCTCTTCCCAAAACAGCCTACGCTGGCAAAACGGTCATTATTATCGGTGAAGATGATGGTTCAGGCCAATTGCTGGCTTATGTTTCTAATACAGTTGGCGATTTGCAAAATGGCAAGTTGTATTTCTTGCGCAGAACAGACCAAAACGCCGTCGAAACCGATATGAAGCGTGGGCAGTCGTATAATGTTGAGTTTGTGGAAGTAGATGACCAAAAAACCCAAACTGGCGGGCAGATTGCAGCGCAGTCGGTAGCCAAAAAAGCCATTCAATTTACCCGTGTAGAAGACATTGATTACGGTAAAGGAAGTGCCGCCAATGCGCGTCAGATTTATTTTACAGCCACAGGTCAAGCTAGCAATCGTAAAGATCCGATTCCAGGCAAGACCATGTGGGGGCGCGTTTATAATCTTACAATGGATGCCAACGACCCTCTCAAAGGTGCATTACAACTACTAGTAGATGGCGACGAAACACCAAGCCTTTCTATTGTAAACCCCGATAACATTTGTGTAACCCAGAACTTCGTTTATATCCAAGAAGACGGCGACTCTTTTTATCTGGACACCAAGCACGACGGGCGCATTTGGCAGTACAACATTGCCACCAAAGTCATGAAGCCAATGCTTGAAATGAACCACCGCCGTGGTGATGCTACCTTTGAAGCAAAATACAACACCACCAAAACGGCTCTGCTGAGCTCTTGGGAATACGGTGCCATGTATGATGTTTCAGACTTGACGGGAATTTCCAATACTTTCGCCATAAACATCCACCCGCACACTTGGCGCGACGTGAAATATGCGGGAGTAGATGGTGCTACCGTCAGTAAAACCTCCGACTTAGGGAGTTCTTTTACTGAGGGCGGTCAGGTTGTGATTGTGCGTGGTATTGAAAAATAGTTGTTCTTATCTTAAAAAAGACCTGTTTGGTAGTGAACCAAGCAGGTCTTTTTTATAAAAATAAAACATCAATTCAATGAAAAAATATTTGCCAATAATCGCTTGTTTTACTTTTACATTGATGGCGTATTGGGGCTGCCAATCTAAACCCTCACCAAATGCCATTTTTGAAGCCAAAGCACTGTTTAACAAAGATTTAGCCACATTTACGCAATTGGTAGATGGCGATTTAGTGCAGCTGGCCGAGCGCAGTAACCACCAAGACTCATTGCAAAAAACCTTTTTGGCTTGTCGGGTGGCGTACAAAAAAATTGAGCATTTTACCGAATATTTCTTTCCAACTACGAGTCGTTTGGTAAATGGCCCCGCGTTGCCCGAGTATGAATTAGAAGAAAACAAAGCCTTTGAGCCAGGTGGCTTGCAGGTAATCGAAGAATTGATTTTTCCGTTTGATACTACCAAACGACAAGAACTGCTGCGCGAAATAAAAAAAATGCGGGTAGAATTGCGCCGCTACGATGAACTCTGGAAGGCAACTGATTTTACCGAAGCACACCTTTTTGATGCCGTTCGGTTGCAGTTGTTTCGTAATATTACGCTCGGCATCAGTGGGTTTGACACCCCTATTTGCCAAACTGCCATTCCCGAATTGGCAGTTAGTTTACAATCTTTAGGGCGTTATGTGGCACTCTTTGAAGGTGATAAAAGCCCCCAGATTGATGCTTTGTTTCAAAAAGCGGCCACCTTCACAGCTCGTCAAGTCGATTTTAACCATTTTGACCGTCTTAAGTTTACAACCGATTTTATCAATCCGCTAACGAGTCAATTGCTTGATTATCAAAATGAATTGGGTTTTAAACCATTTGATGAATTGCGGGCCTTGCGCAGCGATGCCAAGACATTGTTTGATGCCAATGTGTTTAATGCTGATTATTACGTTGCCGAGGCCAGTTCTTTTGGAAACATTGCAAAGGTAACTTTGGGTAGGAAGCTTTTTTATGATAATATTTTATCTGCCAATAACACCCGCAACTGCGGTAGCTGCCACCAGCCCAGCCGCGCTTTTACTGATGGACGCACAAAAAGTGCTAATTTAACAGGAGGAAGCATTGCCCGCAATGCGCCCACGATTTTGTATGCCGCATTGCAAAAAAGCCAGTTTCACGACCAGCGCGTATCAAGCCTCGAAGCTCAAACGCAAGACGTAATTCAAAATCGTGATGAGATGCACGGTTCGCTCCCTGAGGCCTGTGACAAACTACAAAAAAACGCCGAATATGTGGCCTTGTTTAAAAAAGCATTTCCGAAAATGCAAAATATTAATCCTTACCACATTATGAACGGGTTGGCCAGTTATGAGCGCAGCCTTATGCCCTTCAATAGCCGTTTCGACCATTATATGCGTGGCCAGCAAGCAGCGCTGAACGGTACCGAAAAGCGCGGCTTTAATATTTTTATGGGCAAAGGCAAGTGCGGTATTTGCCATTTTGCACCTATTTTTAACGGCACCGTTCCGCCGCAATTTTCGAAAAGTGAGTCGGAAGTAATTGGCATAATGACCGCACCCATGTCCAAGAAATTAGATGCTGATCTGGGAAAAGGACGCAGTTATCCGACACTTCCCGATTTGAAATACGCCTTCAAGATACCTACTGTACGAAATGTAGCACTCACCGCCCCATATATGCACAACGGCGCATACCGCACACTCGAAGAAGTAATAGAATTTTATAACCACGGCGGCGCGGCAGGGTTGGGCTTGGAGCTGCCCAACCAAACACTCCCTGCCGACCATCTGAATTTGACCAAACAAGAAAAAGCCGACTTGGTGGCCTTTATGCACGCATTAAGCGATGAGGTGGAGGTAAAAAAATCGAATTCAATGCCAACTACCATTGCCTTGGCTAAAAAAACCAAGTAAAGATGATTTAACAATTAGTTAACATCTACTTAATTATGACATAACAGTATAAGGAGAACTTTGCGGACTAAAATTATAACCAATATTCTATGCGCAAATTCTTCTTCTTTTTGTTCCTACTTCTGACAAGCGGGGCTTCTATGGCTCAAACGGGCATTATTCAAGGAAAAGTGACCGACCAAGACCAAAGTCTATCGCTACCAGGAGCTTCGGTAGTCATAGTTGGACTCCAACAAGGTGCCGTTACCGACGTAAATGGCAAGTTTACAATCGTAAAAACTCCCGTGGGTAAGCGTACTGTAAAGGTTTCGTACTTGGGCTACCAAAGCCAAACCCAAGACCTTGAACTGGCAGCAGGACAGACTATTACGCTCAACATTACGCTCAAAGTCGGGGTTATCTCTACGAGTGAAGTAATCGTTATGGGCGACCGCCTATTGGGGCAGGCCAAAGCCTTGAACCAACAACGCACCAACATCAACGTAACCAACATTGTGGCCGCCGATCAAATCGGGCGTTTTCCCGATGCCAACATCGGCGATGCCATGAAGCGTATTCCTGGCATTACAGTTCAAAACGACCAAGGTGAGGCGCGTTATGGGTTAGTAAGAGGCACCCAGGCGAGCTTTAACTCGGTGATGCTCAACGGTGAGCGCATACCATCGGCAGAAGCAGGCGTGCGCAACGTGCAGCTTGACTTAGTGCCTGCCGACATGATTCAAACCATAGAAGTAAACAAAGCCCTCACACCCGACATGGACGCCGATGCCATTGGGGGGGCGGTCAATTTGGTAACACGTGCCGCGCCCAACAAAGCCCGTATTTCGGCTACTTTGGCAGGAGGCAGTGCCCCTATTCGTGGTTATACCCCTTACCAAGGTTCTTTGATTTTAGGCAAACGCTTTTTTGATAACAAATTAGGAGTGATTGTGAGTGGCAATTACAACAACAATCGCTATGGTTCGGACAACGTAGAAGCTCTTTGGAACCGCACCTCGGCTGCCGACGGCAGCATTCCATTTATGACTGACTTTCAGATTCGCAAATATGACGTTTGGCGCATTCGGCGCTCAGTATCGTTGGGATTAGACTACAAAGTCGGGTCGCATTCTACCCTATTTTTTAAGGCAATTGTCAATCGCCGCGACGACTACGAAAACCGCTTTCGGGCGCGTTTCCGGCTCAACCAAAACGCCACAGGCAACACCGTTGGCACAGGAACTACCCGCTATCGCGGCTTTCCCAACGCCCAAGGCTTGGTAACGGGTGCTCGCGTAGAATACGAAACCAAAGGTGGAGCCGACGACGTAAGAAACGCCCGTTTAGAACGTCAAACAACCTCTTCTTATAACCTTGGCGGAGAACATTTGATTGCCAACAAGCTCAAAATGAATTGGTCGGCTACTTATGCCTACGCCTCCGAAGACCGCCCAAGGGAATACTACATGACTTTCCGTTACAACAACGTAAGCCTCCGACCCAATACCACCGACCCGGCCTACGCTTTTATGGATTTTGCAACCCCACTCAACAACGCTACGGGTGTTCAGCAGCCATTTCAAGTGCGTAACGACTTCACCGACGAGCGCGACATCAACGCGCGCCTGGATTTTACGTTGCCGCTCAACAGCGCAGGGAAATATACTAACTCGCTGAAATTTGGTCTTCGCTTACGCGACAAAGCCAAAGAACAACGCCAAAGCCGTGGTAACTTTGTGCCACCTACTGGCACCACTGTAACTTGGGCCAACACCGAAACCCAAGACTACTCCGACACCGAATATACCCGTGGCGGCGCCCCCGATGGTATCTACAAAGTGGGCTCATTTGCTACTCCTGCCGAATTGGGACGCTTTCAAGGCAAATACAACGCCAATTATGTAGATGCACCCGCGTCATATTTGGGAGCCAACTTTACGGCCACCGAAAGCATCACAGGTGCCTATATAATGCTCAACCAAAACTTGGGCGAAAAACTGTTTATGTTGGCAGGGGTGCGTTTAGAAAATACTGCCACAAAGTACACTGCCAACGCCACTACCAATGGTTTTGCCACCGTAACGCCCGTAACAGGACAGTCGAACTATACCAACATCATGCCGTCGTTGCACTTCAAATACGACCTGGGCGAAAACACCATGCTGCGTTTTGCGTGGACCAACACGCTGGCACGTCCCAACTATGCCGACTTGGCTCCTACCCGCAACCGCGACATTCCCAACAATACCATAACGGCGGGCAATCCTGCTCTAAAAGCTACCACTTCGCGCAATTTTGACTTAATGTTTGATCATTATTTCAAATCAGTGGGTATTGTGCAAGCAGGCATTTTTCATAAAAACCTGAAAAACATTGTCTTACAACGCACACTCAACAACTATACCGACCCTTTCGACGAACAAACCTACCTGCGCTTTACGCAACCACAAAACGGAAACGAAGCCACGCTGACAGGTTTTGAAGTGGCACTACAACGCCAATTAGACTTTTTGCCAGGTTTTTTGAAAGGGTTCGGAGTTTATACCAACTACACCTACAACCAGTCGAATATTGCATCGCTACCTGGCACCGACCGCACCAATTTCGTGCTGCCTGGTACGGCAAAACACAATTTCAATGCGTCGTTGAGCTACGAAACCAAAAAACTCGTATTGCGTGCTTCTTACAACTGGCACAGTGCCTTTATTGACCCCGAAGAAACAACTTTCAACGACAATGCCTTTTTTGACCGCTACCAAGATGCGATGGAGCAGTTGGATATCAACGGTTCTTTTGCTTTTACGCCCAAATTTCGCATTTTTGCCGAAGCCACCAACCTCACCAATCAGCCCTTGCGCTTTTATCAAGGCGAGCCAAGGTTCACCCAACAAAATGAATATTATAGCTATCGGGTAACGGTTGGCCTAAAATTTGACTTGTAAAATCCTCCTAAACTTCTTTCCCCTACTTTTGGAGGAAAGAAGTTTATTTTTATCCCTCTTGCTATGCGTACCTTTCTTTCTTTACTTGCTTGTTCGGCCTTGTGTGCCTGTTTGTCGGCTTTATCGCCCATTTATTTAGACCAAGAAGAAGCGTTTCGCTTTTTGGTAATTGGCGACTGGGGGCGCAATGGCCAAGAAAATCAACAAGATGTGGCCGACCAAATGGGGAAGTTTGCCCGTCAAAACGAGCCTGAGTTTATTATCAACGTAGGCGACAATTTTTACCCTAATGGCGTGGCCAGCACCGAAGACCCACAATGGATGATGTCGTTTGAGAATATCTACACAGACCACGCACTTATGGTAGATTGGTGGAGCATTTTGGGCAACCACGACTACCATGGCAACCCCCAAGCGCAGATTGATTACTCTAAAAAAAGTCGCCGTTGGCGCATGCCCGCACGCTACTATACCTTTGCCCAGCACGGAATCCGTTTCGTGTTTTTAGACACCAATCCGTTTCTGAAAAAATACGTTGAAGAAGCCTACGACTACGCCGATGTGGCCAAACAAGATACCCAAAAGCAATTGCTTTGGCTCGATAATGTACTAAAAACCAGCAAAGAGCCGTGGAAAATCGTCGTTGGGCACCACCCCATTTATAGCGCGGGTAAACACGGAGATACTCCCGAACTCATTGCCCGACTGAAGCCCATTCTGGAAAAACACAACGTACACGCCTACTTCTGCGGCCACGACCACGACCTCCAGCACCACACCCCCCCGGACAGCAAGCTGCACTACTTTATTTCGGGAGCAGGCTCAGAGGTGCGCAACATTAAAACCCGTCGCGATTTTACGCGCTTCGCTGCCGACCAGCCAGGCTTTGCCGCCGTAGCCATGACCAAAGACAGCCTCATTGTGCAGTTTGTCAATGCCAAAGGCCAAATGCTCTACCGGACAGCACGGGGTAAATAAAGGGATTTTCTAGAAAATTTAACTTCAACGGCGGTCAGAATTGGCAAAAACGAGGCAAGAAAATACCTTTCTGAAAATTGCCCTCATTCCATTTTTTTGTGGGCCCAATTATCAATTTCATTTGGGGGTTTATTGTACTATTTGCGCCGATAGTTCTTTTAGATTTAAACCACCGAAAGTTCCCGAACTCATCATCAGTAGGTTGGCATTGTCGTAGTTTTGGGCTAACAAAAACGCTTTCAGTTCGTGGCTACTCGTAAAAACTTGCAAGCCTTTTTTATGAAAGGCTTCCGCTACTTCTTCGGGGGTAATGGGTGGCAGCCGTTTGTGCTCGAGCGTGTGTGGGCTGTAAAAAACGGCTGCTACGTCGGCGGCTTCGAGTTTATCGCGGTATTGCGGCAAAAATATTTTATTCAAGCTACTAAAGGTGTGCAACTCTACGCAGGCTACAAGTTGGCGTTGCGGATATTGCGCTTTGGCCGCTCTGACGGTAGCTTCTACCTTAGAAGGTGCGTGGGCAAAGTCTTTGTATATCAACGTTTTATTAGACTTGGCGAGTAGCTCAAGCCTATTGGCTGCGCCCTTAAAGGTTTGAATGGCACGATAAAACTGCTCAGGTGCCAGCCCTACTTCTTCGCAAGCCGCCAAAGCTCCGCTGATGTTTTTCATGTTGTGCTCGCCAAAAATCAGCAGCGGAACCTCGCCATATTGTTTAGAAATTAAAATCGTTTGGCCGTTTACTACCTTGTGGGGGTGCGCGTCGTAGGGCACAGCCCGCACGTCGCGGCGTTCGTTTTTGCCAATTACGTCGAGTATATCGTCGCTTTCGTCAAAAATCAATGCGCCTGCTTTGGGGAGGGCATTGGCCAGTTTTTCAAATTGTTCCACATAGCCGTCCCAAGTTGGGTAGATATTTACGTGGTCCCAGGCAATGCCGCTGATGAGTGCCACGTGCGGGTGATACAACAGAAACTTGGGCATTAAGTCGGTGGGCGATGCGGGGTATTCGTCGCCTTCTACGACGATAATCGGCGCGTCGTCTGAGAGTTTTACCATGGCATCAAAACCCTCCAACTGCGCCCCTACGAGGTAGTCAAACTTGCGATTGTTAAAGCGCAGGGCGTGCAAAATCATCGAAGTAATGGAGGTTTTGCCGTGGCTGCCTGCTATCACAACGCGCTGCTTGTTAAGGCTTTGTTGGTAAAAATAGTCGGGATACGAATAAACGGGTAATCCCAATTGCTGCGCCCGCAGCAGTTCGGGGTTGTCTTTGCGGGCGTGCATTCCGAGTATAACGGCATCAAGTTGGGCATGAATTTTTTCGGAAAACCAGCCCATTTCGGCCGGCAATATGCCTTCTTTTTCCAAACGAGTGTGGGCGGGGTCGTAGATTTCGTCATCTGAACCCGTAACTTGATAGCCTTTGCGGTGTAAAGCAATAGCCAAATTATGCATTACACTACCGCCAACGGCAATTAAGTGAACGCGATTAGTAAACGATAGAGCCATGAGAAAAAGATGTTTCGACGGTTGTTGGCCACAAAAATACGAATCCGTTTGAGATTTAGTACTTTTGTGGTTTCAATGATGACCCACAAATGCCGCTTATTTTAAGTATTGACAACTCAACGCGCGGTTGCTCGGTGGCCTTGCACCAACGCGGCCAACTGCTTGCCAATTACGACCTGCTGACCGACAAGTCGTCGTCGGGGCTGCTCACGACGCTGCTCAAAAATAGCGTCGAACACGCTGGTTTTGGGCTGCCCGACCTCCACGCAATAGCCGTAGCCAAGGGGCCTGGTTCTTATACGGGGCTTCGCATTGCTGTATCTACGGCCAAAGGGCTGTGCTTGGCGCTCGACAAACCACTCATTGCCATTGATACGCTCGCTGCAATGGCCGCCCAGGTTTGCGATTTCTATCCTAAAACGCACCTTTTTTGCCCGCTCATTGATGCCCGTCGCATGGAAGTTTATTGCGCTATTTTCGACAATAATCTGGCGTATATTCAGCCTACATCTGCCCAAATTGTTGCTGAAAATGCTTTTGAAGAATTACTCCAAATCCACAAAATTGTTTTTTTTGGCGACGGCGCGGCTAAATCTAAAACTGTATTGGCAGCCAATCCAAACGCCGTTTTTTTGCCAACTTTAATCCAGCCATCTGCCAAAACCGTGGGCTATCTGGCCACCAAAGCCTTTGAAAAACAACAGTTTGAAGATTTGACAACCTTTGAGCCGTATTATTTGAAAGATTTTATGACCACCGCGCCGCGCAAAAATAAGGTTTGAGGAACGAGCAGCGGGCTAAATTTTGTTTTAGCTGCAACACATTAAAACGCATAAAATGGAAGAAGAAATAATAAATCGTGTGGCCAAAAGTGGCTTAGTTTCGCTCGACTTAGAAGCATTTTATGACCACGGCGAGCGGGTGGTTTACGACCTAAAAGACAACCTATTTATGGGTTTGATTTTAAAAGAAAAAGACTTTCGGGAGTTTCTCAAAAACCACGATTGGAGCCAATATACGGGAAAAAATGTGGCCGTTGGCTGTTCGGAAGATGCCGTTATTCCTACTTGGGCCTACATGCTTTTGACGCTCCAGCTCGCTCCTTTTGCCCACGTCGTGGTGTTTGGCGATTTGGCTGATTTAGAAGACCAATTGTTTGATGAAGCACTCCAAAAAATCAACCCCGAAGACTTCCGCGATGCGCGCGTGGTAGTGAAAGGTTGCAGCAAGTTTCCGGTGCCTACCTCGGCCTACGTTGCCATTACGCGCAAACTGCAACCAGTGGTGCAAACGCTTATGTTTGGCGAGCCTTGCAGCACAGTACCGCTTTTTAAACGCCCAAAATAACCAAAAAGATGTACCATCAAGCAAAAAAAGTGCAACGACTATTTTTGTTGAGGTATTAGTAAAAAAAAGCAAAATGCGGTGCAGGGCTTAAACCTGCACCGCATTTTGCTTTTTTTTTACCAAAAATACCAATACAAAGAGGTTATAATGGCCACAATAACCAAAGCCCCCGCCAAGAAGCCACCCGAAACCCGAAACATGCTGGCATCTATTTCAAGTCCTTTTTTCTGGTCAGGAAGCGCCAAGCCAAGTGCAATCATTACGGCCACGCAAATCAAGAAGACGATGCCCATGCGGTCGAGAAAAGGAATGGTAGTCCAATCTACGCCTGGAATCTCGTTGTTGTGCATACCCAAGGCAATCAAGAACCCACCCACAATGGCAAAAAACGCCCCTTCAGAATTGGTGCGTTTCCAGAAAAAGCCCATGATAAAAGCCGCAAAAACCCCCGGCGACACCAGCCCTGTCATTTCTTGAATAAACTGAAAGCCTCCTTTTTTGTCAATGCCCATGTAAGGCGATATGCCGATGGCCAGAATCATGGCTACCACTACGGCGATGCGCCCTACCCACACCAGCTTTTTTTCGTCGGCGGTTTTGTTGATATATTTGCGGTAAATATCAAGCGTAAAAATGGTCGAAATGCTGTTGGCTTTGCCCGCCAGCGAAGCCACCACTGCTGCGGTGAGTGCCGCAAAAGAAAGCCCCTTTAAGCCAGTTGGCAACAAATTTAACAACACTGGATAGGCATTGTCTTGGTTGAGCGCGCCATCTTTGAGCATTTCGGCCTGAAAAAGCCCTTGTTGGTGCAATGTATAGGCCGCGATGCCGGGCAACACCACAATAACGGGCATGAGCAACTTTAAGAACGCCGCAAACAACAAGCCTGACCGCGCCGTGGGCAAGTCGGCACCCAGCGCGCGCTGGGTAATGTATTGGTTGCAACCCCAGTAATTTAGGTTCACAATCCACATACCGCCAAGGAGTACGGTAAGCCCTGGCAGACTCATGTAGTGGGGGTGGCCTTCTTGAAAAATCATGTGAAAGTGGTCTTCCGATTTTTCGTAAATAAGCCCCAAACCTTTTATCATGTCGCGGCCAAAGCCAAATTGTTCAGAAACCAAGTTGAGGGCCAGATAAGTGGTAGCCAAGCCGCCCAAAATCAAGAAAAACACCTGAATAACGTCGGTATAGCCAATGACTTTCATACCACCAATAGTAATGATAACGGCAAACAGCGCCAACGAAATCATGCAAACCGTGAAGTCTATTCCTGAGATGGTATTGATGGCCAAAGCCCCAAGATATAAAATAGAAGTTAGATTGACCACCACATACAAGAACAGCCAAAAAACGGCCATAATCATGGCCACCATAGGGTTGTAGCGCTGGCTCAAAAACTGCGGCATGGTAAAAATACGATTTTTGAGGTAAATTGGCATAAAGAAAATAGCCACCACCAACAGCGTAGCCGCCGCCATCCACTCGTACGCAGAAATGGCCAGCCCCATTGAGAAGCCATTGCCAGACATGCCAATAAACTGCTCGGCAGAAATATTAGAGGCAATCAAAGACGCGCCAATGGCCCACCAAGTCAGCGAGCCTTCGGCCAAAAAAAAGTCGGTTGAACTTTCTTCTTGCGTTTTCTTACGCTGGTAAATCCAATAGCCATAGCTAGCTACTACTACAAAATAGACGAGAAAAACAATGTAATCCAGCGTTTCTAATTGTTTTTGCATAAAATATTAAGTTTTGTTAGGTTTAGGGGTGCAAGATACCAACTTTGATAAAAAAATAAGGTACTTGTTGTGAAATAATACCTATTTAAAATATCGCAAAAAATAAATAAGACCGTCGAGCGAGTTAGTTTCAACAAAACGATACCTTTGCGCAGGTTTAACCAAATAATAATTGGTTTTATTTGATTTTAAGAAATTTTTAATTTTATAGTACCCTGTTTTTTTATGAATAATTGGTATCTGATTGGTGCTTTTGTGGTTGCTTACTTGTTGGGGGCTATTCCATCGGCTATTTGGTATGGCGAGGCATATTTTGGAATAGACGTTCGGAAATACGGTAGTGGCAATGCAGGTGCAACCAATACTTTTCGGGTGTTGGGCAAACGGGCAGGAACAATTGTTTTGTTGATTGACGTACTCAAAGGCTGGACGGCTACTAGGTTGGCCAGTTTGCTTTTTTACGTCGACGTAGTGGAGTCTTCTCAGTTGCAGGCTTTCAAACTTATTCTTGGTTTTGCTGCCATTTTAGGGCATTTATACCCTATTTTTGTCAATTTTAAGGGTGGGAAGGGTGTTGCTACTTCGTTGGGCATGATTTTGGCCATTCAGCCACTCATTGCAGCGGTTTGCATTGGTATTTTTTTGTTGGTTTTACTTACCTCTAATTATGTTTCGTTGAGTTCTATTGTAGCCGCTTTGGCTTTCCCACTTATGTTGCTTTTTGGGGCCTTTGGCCATGCCAGCGACCTGATGATTACCTTTGGCTTTGTGCTGTTTGCGGTGGTGGCTTATACGCACCATAAAAACATCGTTCGGCTGCTGAAAGGCAACGAAAGTAGGGTATATCTTTTTAAAAAAAACCAAAAATAAAAAAGCCACTTTAAAGTTACTGATTGCTGCCTTGTTGAGTCAATGGTGGGCAAACAGTATGAATGGTAGCCCACCATTTTAGACAAAAAATAGTCCTAACCCATCAGGTTAGGACTATTTTTTGTCTAATGCCAAATAAATTGATTTTACATTGTTTTTGTTACCAGCCCACCCTTGCGGCTATCTACTTCGATGGTGTATTTGTCGGCTTTGCCTTTGACAATCCAGCGCACTTTTATGGCATTGCCACCGCCTCCAAACCCACCGAACCCACCACCGCCGCCTGCTACGGTACCTGGTATATTGGCTACTTCAATAGTAGCAGGGTTGTTTTTTTGCTCGCGGGTTATGCCCAAGTCTTCGTTTTCTATTACCATGCCCGCAAGTACTTGGGCGTTTTTGAGGGTAACGTAGTCGGGGCGTTCAATCTTAAACTTGATGTCGTGGGCAGAGTGTGTTGGTATGGCGCGTTGATTGACAATGGTGGCCGTAATCTCGGTAAGGCCGCCCGCCAAATCGCGTTTTTTGAGGTCCAAAATGTCGAGTTTGGGCGTGTGGTAGGCGTGCAATAGCGTAAAAGCCATGTTGCGGTGGCCTTCTTCTTCGAGCATAAAGCCTGGGGTATTTCTGATGTAGTTCCGCTTTGGCCCGCCAATCTCTATTTCGCCGTACTGGGGGTGTTTTATGGTTTTCCAAGCTACGTACGCATCGCCGAAGAGCAAGTATTTGTCAAATTCCTCAAATTCTGAATTTGTAAAACGGCCTTCGGTAGCACTTTTATTGAAGAGCCGATAAGAGGTATTGATTTCGTTTGAAAAAATAAAAATGGCGCGTCCCAGCCCCAAGAAGTCAATTTCGCCACCATAAACAGTGTAGAGGTCTTTCCAAAGAATATAATATTTATAACCTGGTATCATTTTTTCGCCCGTTTTGCCAATCAAATCATACACGGCTATATCTGAAGAAGATACGTAAGATTGGTCTTCTTCGGCGCCGGGTGGGCGTAAAAACATGCCACCAAAATTGTGGTAGCTCTGCGCTCCTGCAATGTTGGGGTGGGCGTAGATAAATTTTTTCATGTTTTGAGTTTCGGGCAGTGTGCCAGGATAATGAAGTGCCCCGCGCTGAATATAGTCGGGTTGCCAGTTCCAGCCCCAGTCGCGGTTGGGGTCGTAGGTACCCGGTAAGTCTTCGTTTACCAGGCCGTCGCCGTCGTTGTCGAAGCCCTCTGAGCCGAGCATCTCGTATTCGCCCTGTTCGTCGGCCTTGGCGGGTACCATGCGTTGCGGGTTGTCGCAGTCTATTTTCCAACGGCCCGTAGTTGACTTTCGGCGCATCTGCACAATATTGCCGTCGTTGTCGAGGTCGTCGTAGCCGTCTTCGTCGGCGCTGCCATCGCCGTCGTCGTCGAGGGCAATCATACCCGAGCGCGATGAGTTAGGATTGTTTGATTTATAAATAAAATTTTCGTGCGCGTCTGGGTTAAGCGACGGAATGATGTAAAAAGTTTTGTCTTTCAAGATTTGTGTCAAAAAATCTACTTTGCCGAAGTTTTCGGCCAAATACCAAGCCGTGTACATGGCAAACTGCGTGCCTTGCAGCTCGTTGGCGTGGATATTGCCGTCAATCCAAAAACCTGGCTTGCGGTCGGGGTTGCCCGTTTTGAAGTCGCTGATGGTAATTACCCACATGTCGCGGCCTTGGTACGATTTGCCAATAGACTGCAATTTAACCAAGTCGGGGTGCTTTTTGACCAATTCCTGCGCCAGCTTGGTGTAGCCCGCAAAGTCCATGTAGTAGTTCCAGGTCCAGGGTACTTTGGGGTTGGCGGGTGTGCCTATGGCGCGCATGCCGTTTAGATCGGGGTCGGTGGTAGGTGCCATTTGGGCAAAACTTACCAAAGCAACCAATGAAAATAGCAGCAAATAAATAACTGAGCGAATGGGTTTCATATTTTTTTGATGATTAATGATTGGGTGAATGATGGAGGGAACGAACACTTTTTTGCTGTTCTAAGATTCAACTCAACCACTCAAAATGGATTTTATTTGAGCGTTATTGTGGCTGTTTTTACGCCAGCGGTGGGGCAGCCTGCTTCGATGGCGGCCTTGCCCGTACCCGTTACCAGCCAAGTGTATTCTTCTTGCTCGCCAGCTCCCAGTGCGTTGCGCAAATAGAGCCGCTTGCCCGATACGATGCTTTGACCCGCGCCCAATTTTAGTTCGGTTTTAACCCGCGATACCCAGCGCACGCGGTCGCCAATTTCGGACGAAGTGGGTAACAAGCCGTTGTTCAAAACTTGCACCGATACCCGCGACAGGCCGTTGCCCAATGCTTCGATTTTGAGGTTTACCAACTGAATCTCGGGCATTTGCTGACCCAAGGCCGCCACAAATTTAAAGTGTTTACTGGCGGCTTCGTCCAAATAAGAAACGGGTGGGTTGATCTTTACAAACGGCGACAATCCGCCTACTTCGACGGTTTTGCCCGCAAAATCGGGGTGCTGAACGGCCTTCCAGTCAATATAAATGCCCGTCAGCTTTTCTCTGTCAGCCCATTTCAAAAAGCGCAAATCGTCGTCGTTGGTACTGGGTGGGGTAGCGGCTGCGCCCATGCCCATCATGCCTGGACGTGCGGCTCCCATGGCGGGTGCGGCAGCTGGAGCGGCAGCGGCTTTTTTGGTAGTGTCTTTGGGGGCTTCTATTTTTGGCACCCACCAGCCTGGCGTAGTAAAACTCAGCCTACCCGTATGGTAATAAGCCGTTTGCGAAAAATTTCCTTTTGATTGTGGCAAGGCGGGTGCGTCTTTGAGACCCGTGCGGCTGTTATAAAGTTTGCTTATTTGCTCCCCTATGGCGGCATCTTTGGCCATTAGGCCGTTGGGGATTTTTTTCAGGGCTTTTATAGGGTCAAATTTAGGCGCTTCGGTCAGGTTGTTGTTGGGGCCGAAAGTCAGCACCGCAAAAACATTCGGAGATTTATACAAAAAATCGAGCAAAGCCCGTGTTTCTGACTCGGCGGCGGCGTATTCGCCTGCGCCAAGTGCAAAAACAGGGTATTCAAACGTAAAGTTTTTGTCAATATGAACGCCCCCAGGGCCATCTTCATTGAAGACTCCGTCTTTGTCGTTGTCTATGCCTTCGCTGTAAACCAAATACTTCCCTACTTCTCCCTTGGCAGGGTCGGCTTTGACCAGCAAACGGGGGTCTTCTTTGCTCACTACAAACGTACCCGTGGGGTCTTCAAGGCGCAACGTGGTGATAAGCCCGTCGTTGTTGAGGTCTTCAAAAGGGTCTTCGCCCATGCGCCCGTCGCGGTCGTCGTCGGTTTCGGTGCCATTGCCGCTGCGCTCATATTTGAGCTTACTCGCAAACTGCTCTTGCGCGTCGGGGTTTCCAGTGGGCAAGAAATAAAACGTTTTGGTTTCGAGCAGTTTGGCTACGCTATCGGTGTTGGCGGCGGCGAGCATTTTTTCGGCCATTTGTAGCGAAATCTCCGTTCCGGCCAAGTGGATACCTTCCAGACCCGCCACAATAAGTACGGCGGGTTTTTTGGCGTTGTCGCCTTTGCCAACGGTGAGCAGCCACAAATCGCGGCCTTGCGCACTTTTGCCAATAGACTGCACCGAGGCCAAAGTTGCGTATTTGGACGTGAGGGCTTTGAGGCGGGCAGAAATTTGCGCGTGGTTGTTGTAGGAAGTTTGGGCCCAGACGGCATTGGCGCAGCACAGCAGTACCAGTAGTCCAGATTGTAGCAATCGGTTTGTCATGTTGGGGTTTATTGAGGGTTTTTTGGTTTGTTCAATAAGTGGCAAAATAAGCATTTTTTCTTTTTGCGCGCGGGGGTACTCTTAATTTAAGCCTTTCATCTCGGCCAAACGCACTTTTTTTTAGACCAAATCAAAGTATTTTGCGGTTGATATTACTGTTTCAACAATTGATAGGATTGTAAGGCTTGGTTTATTGTGGGTTGGTTCTACTGGTATTTTTTTGCGCGTAGTATTGGTGTTCAAAAGATGAATCTCCGTAGAAAACAGGTATTTACCATATATCATAAAATAGCCCCTATGTTGGCTGAGAATTGGTATTTTTGCCCGAACATTCTACCTCCGCTTCATTGATCTTATGAACATCTTAGAAACCCACGACGTAGTAAAACAATATGCCGAACACCGCGCCTTAGACGGCGTGAGCATTGAAATTCCGAGGGGTAGTATTTTTGGGTTGTTGGGCCCAAACGGCGCGGGCAAAACCTCCCTCATTCGGATCATTACGCAAATTACGGCACCTGATGCGGGCTACGTGCTTTTTGAAGGCCAACGCCTCATGCCCAACCACGTGCGGAATATTGGCTACTTGCCCGAAGAGCGCGGCCTGTATAAAAAGATGAAAGTGGGCGAACAACTCCTTTATTTGGCCCAACTAAAAGGCTTATCGGAGAAACAAGCCATGGAAAAGCTTAAAATTTGGTTTCAAAAGTTTGACATCAAGACCTGGTGGGGCAAAAACGTCGAGGATTTGTCGAAAGGTATGCAGCAAAAAATTCAGTTTGTGGCCACGGTCATGCACGAACCCGAACTTATTATTCTGGACGAGCCTTTTTCGGGGTTTGACCCCATCAATGCCAACCTCATCAAAGACGAAATCTTGGAACTGCGCGAAAAAGGCGCTACCATTATTTTTTCGACCCACCGCATGGAGTCCGTAGAAGAGCTTTGCGACGACATTGCCCTTATCAACAAATCGAAGGTGGTGCTAAACGGCAGTAAAAAAGCCGTAAAAGACCAGTTTAAAGACAATAGTTACGCCGTGGCCTATCGCGGAGCCATCGAAGATTTAGGCCACGAGTTTAAAACATTGACCCACAAATCGGAGAATGGACTCACGCAGGCGCACATTCAAATAATGGCCCAGGGCGTGTCGGTCAATCAATTGGTAGGTCGCCTTATCAGTCAGGTAGAATTGGTGTCTTTTAGCGAAAATATCCCTTCTTTCAACGATATTTTTATCAAAGTAGTGGGTGGCGAAATGCCCAAAGAAGCCATTCAATAACATTTTTTTAAAGCAAGCCCAAAAAACAATCATTAACTCAAATAGCAGATGAAAAATATATTCCTTGTTTTAAAGCGCGAATACTTGGTGCGGGTTCGCAAAAAATCTTTTATTGTGATGACACTCCTAACGCCGATTTTGATGGCGGCGTTGTTTACATTGCCCGCCTATTTTGCTTCTACTTCAATCAATGAAAAGAAAGTAGAAGTGGTGGACGAAAGCGGGCTATTTGGCGGCAAAGTCAAAGATGGCAAAGAGCTCAAATTCAGCTTCGTAAATGTAAGCATCGAAAAAGCCAAAGCCAATTTCGATAAAAGCGGCTACGATGTGCTGGTGCATATTCCCAAGGATATTAGGCAAAAACCCAAAAGTTTGCAGATTTACGCGGGCAAAAGCGTAAGCATCGAAGTACAAACGGGCTTAGAGAAAGTAGTGCAAGAAGAGCTCGAAAACTTGCGACTGCTGGAAGCAGGAATTGACCGCAATACCTTAGAAAACAACAAAGTAGAGGTTTCGTCTGACACGCACAGCCTCAGTGCAGAAGGCGAAAAACAAAGCAGCTCGGGAGCTTCGACCATTATTGGGTATATCTGCGCTTTTATGATTTATATTACCATTTTTGTGTATGGCGCGCAGGTGATGCGCGGCGTAATGGAAGAAAAAATGAACCGCATTGTGGAGGTCGTTATCTCGTCAGTAAAGCCTTTTGAATTGATGATGGGCAAAATCACTGGCGTAGCATTGGTGGGTTTAACCCAGTTTTTGTTGTGGATTGTGCTGACTATTGCCATTTCGTCGGTGTCGAGTCAGTTTTTGGGAACCAATCGTTTTGAAGCTCAAATGACCCAAATGCAAGCCCAAACCAGCCAAACCGACCCCAAAGTAAAAGCCGAAATCAAACAAAAAACGGATTCTACTTTTGAGCAAGTCACCAATGCCGTTTCAACGCTCAACATTCCACTTATCATTGCCACTTTTTTGTTTTATTTTTTGGGGGGCTATTTGCTATACAGTGCCTTATTTGCGGCCATTGGCTCGGCAGTAGATAACGAAACCGACACCCAGCAGTTTATGCTGCCCATCACTATTCCCATTATTTTGTCTATTGTTATGGCCCAGTTTGTACTGCGCGAACCCGACGGGGCGTTGGCTTTTTGGATGTCCATGATTCCCTTTACGTCGCCCATTATTATGATGGTACGTATTCCCTTTGGCGTTCCTGCTTGGGAAATAGGCCTTTCGATGGTGCTTTTGGTAATGGGTTTTATAGGCACTACGTGGCTGGCAGCGCGTATTTACCGCGTCGGCATTTTGATGTACGGCAAAAAAGTAAGTTACAAAGAACTCTCCAAGTGGATTTTTTATCGGGGTTGATTTGGTATTTGCACAAGACACAAAAAACGCCACCGAGCTTTTTTCGGCGGCGTTTTTTATGTCTTAAAACCAAATGCGTTTATTTTTCGCGGGTCAATACCTCGTCAATCAGGCCATATTCTTTGGCTTCATGCGAGCGAAACCACCTGTCGCGGTCAGAATCCAGCCCAATTTGTTCGGGCGTTTTTCCGCAGTGGCCTGCCAAAATGTTGTACAAATCTTTTTCGAGTTCCAACATTTCTTTCATTGTTACCTGCATGTCCTTGGAAGTTCCTTGCGAGCCACCCGAAGGCTGGTGAATCATCACGCGGGCGTGTGGCAACGCCGAACGCTTGCCTGGGGCACCACCGGCCAGCAAAACTGCCCCCATTGAAGCCGCCAAACTCGTGCAAACCGTGGCTACGTCGGGGCGTACATACTGCATGGTGTCGTAGATACCCAAGCCTGCATAAACAGAGCCGCCCGGGCTGTTGATGTACATCAAAATGTCTTTTTTGGGGTCTGCCGACTCTAAAAATAGCATTTGGGCAATGACAATGTTGGCGATGTTGTCGTCCACGGCCATTCCAAAAAAGATAATGCGGTCGGCCATCAAGCGCGAAAACACATCTACTTCGCGAAAGTTCATGGGGCGTTCTTCAATAATCGAACGGGTCATGTTTTCAACCGTGTGGTTGGTTACTTTGTCCACCGTCAAGCCGTTTATACCCAAATGATGCACTGCGTATTTGCGAAATTCTTTACCGTAATCCATTTTTTAAAATTTAATTGTTAAGTTGCTAATTAAGAAAACCAAATTATTTTCGAGTTGGTTCGTTAAACAAAAGTGCAAAATTTAGCGTTAGTTTGTGGTCAGTTTTAACGAGAAATTATCGTGGGTAACGTTTTAATGAAAGAAATTCTCCAGCAACACCTGCCCGCGTTGGCACTTGACTACTGCCACGGGCTGTGGCTGCGCTACCAATTCGACTTTATTGCTACCCGCCCCCGCCGCACGCGTCTGGGCGATTTTCGGGCCGAAACGGGCAAGCGCGACCAAATTACGGTCAATCAAAACTTAAACGCCTACAATTTTTTGATAACGTATTTGCACGAGGTGGCGCATTTGGAGGTATTCAGAAGCTACCAACGCCGCCAACCGCCCCACGGCAAGGCGTGGCAGCAGCATTTTCGGGCGTTGTTGGTGCCAGTGATGAACGAGCAAATTTTTCCTGCCTCGGTGCTGGTACCGCTATTCGACTACGCCCGCGCGCCCAAGGCTTCGACGGGAGCGCACCTGCCGCTCATGCAAGCTCTCAAAGCTATTGACCAGTATTCTACCAATTTATTGATGGTCAGCGACTTGGCAGAAGGTACGTTGTTTGAGTTAGACAAAAAAACCTTTGTTCGTGGCACCATGCGCCGCACCCGCATTGTTTGTATTGAACAGCATACCCAAAAACGCTACACCGTACCCGCTCATTTGCTGGTTCAAAAATGCGAGTGAGCGCAGTTGTTACACTTCCGAAAATTGTTTTTGTAATACGCCAACGGCTACTTTTACTTCATTGTCAAAATCTTTCCAACGACACTCCAACGACAGCCCGCCTTTGTATTTTATCTTTCTCAAAGCCCGAAAATACGCCTTAAAATCGTCCCCAGCTACGCCAGGAGGCGTGCGGTTTTGTTTTTCGGCAATGTGGCAATGCACGATGTATTGGCCATATTTTACAATTTGCTCGGGGCCTTCGTTGTCTTTGAGCATGTGGTAGATGTCGCAGAGTAGCCTAAAACGAGGATGATTAACGCCCTCAATGATTTCAACACCTTCGGCCAAACTATTGATAAAATTGGTTTCGCTGCGGTTGAGCGGTTCTATGGCAACCACAATTTGGTGTTTTTCGGCCAAAAGTGCCATTTTTTGGCTGACGGCAATGTGCTGCTCCTTGGCTTTTTGGCGGTCAAAACCTGCGGGTATGGCACGAGAGGCACTACTGCCAAACACCACAAAAGACGAGCCACATTCTTTGGCGCGTTTGAAGGCCAAATCGGCGCGGGCCAACAGGGCATCGTGGTTGGCATCAGGCCCCACCGACTTGATAGCGCCTGGAATAAAGCTAACGTAGGAGCGTACTGGCAATTGTACCGCTTGCAGCGCGTCAAAGTTTTTTTTGTACTGCTCATCGCCCGCCTCTGGAATCAAAAAACGTCCCACGTTTTCTTCTATGTACGAATACCCCAAATTTTTGAGCAAACTGGCTTTGTCGTAAGAAGTACACACCCCCAAATCGAGCGCGAATGGTTTGCGGTTCTTGTCAAGCAAAGCCGCCTGGGCCAGCGTAGGTAAAGTTGCTGCCGCCACAGTGGCCGTTTTGAGAAACGTTCTTCTGGAATAATCTTGTTCAAACTTTTTCATGGGGTTATTTTTTTGACTTACAATCGCAAATGAAATGATTTTGGCCGTGTCAAGGCTTCATAGCCCAATGTTGAAAGTGTACAGCCACGCCCCGAGTTTTTGATACCCGTCCAGGCCAGTTCGGGGTCGAGGTAGTCGCAGCGGTTCATAAAAAATGTACCGGTATCTACTTGATTGCCAATATATAATGCCGTTTCTATGTCGGCAGTCCAGACCGAAGCCGTGAGGCCGTAGTTGCTGTCGTTCATGAGTTCAATGGCCTGGGCATCGTTTTTTACTTTCATAATAGCCATCACTGGCCCGAAGGTTTCTTGGATCATGAGGCGCATATCGTGATTGACCTCAACCACAATTTGGGGGGCCAAATAAGGCGTATTTTCTTGATTGATGGAAAAACGGGCAGGGTCTATGAGTGTGCGCGCGCCTTGCGTTACGGCCTCGCGCACTTGCGCCCGCACAAACTCGGCGGCCGAGGTTCTGACCATTGGACCCAGATTGGTGGCGGTCTCGAGCGGATTGCCCAACGTGTATTGTTGGGTTAAATCTACGCAGCCCGCCACAAAATTGTCATAAATGGCTTCTTGCACATACACGCGCTCAATGCCGCAGCACGACTGGCCCGAATTAAACATGGCGCCGTCCACTATGTTTTCAACGGCATCGTCCAAGTTGGCATCGGCACGCACGTAGGCAGGGTCTTTGCCACCCAGTTCGAGGCCCAGGTTCATAAACTTGCCAACGGCGGCTTGCTGCATTGCGTGGCCGCCCGCCACCGAGCCCGTAAAAGCCACATAATCAACGCGCGGGTCGGCTACGACTTTGGCGGTTTGGTCGTGGGTAAGGTATAAATACTGAAAAACGCCTTCGGGCAAGCCCGCGTATTCAAAAGCGGCGGCGTAGCGTTCGGCGCATAGGGGTGTTTGTTCGGCGTGTTTCAAAATGACGCTGTTGCCCGCCAATAGCGCAGGAACAATGGCGTTTACCGAAGTCAAATAAGGATAGTTCCAAGGAGCCAGCACCAAGACCGTGCCAAGTGCTTCGCGGCGAATAAAACGCTGAAAACCAGATTTTTCTGAAATTTTTAAATCAGACAAACACGCTTCGGCCACCGACATCATGTACTCGGCGCGCTCTTTGAAGCCGCGTTTGATTTCATTGGGTGTATAAATAATAGGCCGCCCCATTTGCCACGTTATTTCTTGCCCGATTTTGTCGGCGTGGATTAAAAAATAAGCAAGCATTTTTTGGCAAACAGCTATTCGTTCATGAATGGGTGTTTGTTTCCAAATTTTTTGCGCCGTTTTAGCCATTTGCAAAACAGACTCGATGCGTCCATCTGTAGCCCAGCGGCGTTCTAAAAAAAGCGAACCATCAACGGGCGAAACAACCGAAAAGTTTTTCATGGCTACTCGGGTGTAACGTAAGCCGCCGTGATACCGCCGTCCACTACAAACTCCGTACCCGTTACGTACGACGACTCGTCGGAGGCCAAGTATAGCGCAGCATAGGCTATTTCTTTGGCCTCGCCGAAGCGGCCCATTGGCACGTGCACCAAGCGGCGTTGCTTCTTGGCTTCGGTATTCAAAAACGACATCAGCAGCTCGGTGCGCAGCGGGCCAGGGCACAGCGCATTGACCCTGATATTTTGACGGGCATGAATAACGGCCAGCTCGCGGCTCATCGAAAGCACCGCGCCCTTGCTGGCCGTGTAGGCTATCTGGGGCGTAGCCGCTCCCAGCAATGCTACAAAAGAAGCCGTATTGATGATGCTCCCGCCGCCCGCGCGTTGCAACGCAGGAATGGCGTATTTACAACCAAAAAACACGCCTTTTACGTTGATATTCATCGTCAAGTCCCAAACTGACTCCTCGGTCGTTACGGCGTTGTCGTCGTCGCTGTGCATGATGCCTGCATTGTTGAAAACGATGTTGAGCTTGCCAAAAGTCTGCTCGGCTGCGGCCACCATATTTTGGCAGTCGGCAGCTTTTGATACGTCGGCCCGCACGTACACGGCCCGCCCGCCAGCGGCTTCAATCAAGTCCACGGTTTGTTGGCCTGCGGTGTCGTTTACGTCGGCTACTACTACGGCGCAGCCTTCTTGGGCAAACAGCACCGAGGTTTCGCGGCCTATGCCGCTGCTTCCGCCTGTGATGAGGGCTACTTTGTCTTTGAGGCGCATAATTTAAATTGAGCAAATGGTTTTTAGAATTGCATCGTCGGGGGAATCATGCCCATAAAAGCCCGATACACCTGTTCAATTCCTGGGGGTGCGGGCTGTTTTGGGCTTCTCCAAATCACTGCTTGGGCTGCTTTATCTTTTTGGTATTTTACAAATTTGTACCTTCGGTCAGGATTGTTAAAATTCATTTCTTGAAATTTAACATCGCTCAGAGATTTGAACGCGATTTCGACGTTTTTTTTAGATTGCTCGCCCAATTTTTCAAAAGTAGTGTCGGTACTCATGCGTCGATAAATGCCCCCATCTTCCAAGAGTCTATATTCTTTTTCTAATTTTCCGAGGGCGTTGCCCACAATGAGCTGCCGCCCTTTAAATTTGAAAGGATAGCTCGAAACGGAAAACTGCTGGGCCTGGGCAAGGGGGACTACTGAGCCAACCAAAAGCAAAAAAATCAAAATACGAATCATAGCAAGCGTCAATTTTGAAAAAGCAGTCAAAAAATCGCGATAATCTGTTGTTATTGAATCGAAGATGACTGGTTGGAGTCTTCAATGGTCAAATCTTTTTCAGCACCAGGGCTTGTTTCGGGGTTTTGGTCCAGACGCGGAAAAAATGTGCCTTGGAAGGTTAGAATCAAACACACGCCAATAAAAATGCACGAATCGGCAATATTGAAAATGGGCGTGGTGTAGTATTGCCCACCCCAAAGCGGCACCCAGTCGGGGACGAAGCCCTCCCAAAAATCAACAAAAATCATATCAATGACTTGGCCATGAAACCAAGGCGTAGGCGAGCCGTAGGGGGCGTTGTTGAGAAAAACTCCGTAAAAAGTGCTGTCAATAACGTTGCCGATGGCACCCGCCAAAATCATGGACATGGCCCACAGTAAGCCGCTGGATGCGCCCTGCTTGGCCAAACGCACCATATAAATACCAATAAACACCATGGCAATGAGCCGAAAGAGTGTTAAAAATAGCTTGCCGTAGGCGTGGTCTATTTGCATGCCGAATGCCATGCCAGGATTGGTAACATAGTAGAGTTTTAGCCAGTCGCCGAGTAGTTTGATTTGCCCGCTAAAGCCCTGCGACATATACTGGTGAACGCTCAGCTTGAAAGCTTGGTCAATGCCTATGAGCAGCAGTGCAAAAAGAAAATAGCGAAGTGGATTTTTAGATTGATTCATCGGCCCGTGCGGGTTTTGTTGTGTGCCGTTTTTTCCTGAAAAAGTCGTCAAAACTACAAACAATTGCTGGAAAACTGCTAACCGATGTTCTTATATTTAACATTGCCGACGCTGTACTTCGCTTTTGATGAGCAAAAACTCGCGGCTGGTTTGGCCAGCGATGGACTTATTTTCTTCGGCACGTCTAAACAAATAAGGCATTACAGCTTCAACAGGGCCATAAGGCACGTATTTGGCCACGTTAAAACCCGCTTTGGCCAGGTTGAAAGAAATATTGTCGCTCATACCCAGTAGTTGGGCAAACCAAACGTGGGGGTCGTTGTGGGCAATGTGTTTGGCTTCCATGAGTTCGGCGCAGTATAAGCAACTGTACTCATTGTGAGTACCCAAACACATTGATACCACCTCACGGTTGTCTAAGCTAAATTCAATGGCTTTGTTAAAATTGCGGTCGGTTTCTTCTTTGGTGGCGTTGATGGGGTCTTGGTACTCGCCCTCATGGGCGCGAAAGCGTTCTTTTTCGAGGTAGGCCCCGCGCACCAATTTTACCCCCAATAGATAGCCGTTTGATTTGGCTTCGCGGGTTGCCCGCTGAAAATTCTCAAGTATATCGGCCCGGTAAAACTGAAATGTGTTATATACAATTGGCTGCGCGCGGTTGTATTTCTTCATATTTTCGTAGGCCAACTGGTCAATAATATCTTGTATCCAGCTTTCTTCGGCATCTACAAAAATCTTTATACCCAGGGTATGCGCTTTGTTGCACAGCATATCCATTCGGGCTTGGACGCGCTCGTAGGCTTTTTTATCGGTTTCTTCGAGTAGTTCACCTGCTTGTATTCTTTCCATCAATACCGACGAAGCAATGCCCGTTACTTTAAAAACCGTAAACGGAATATCCTTGTTTTTTTGAAAAGCTTTTTCGATAGTGCGCAAAATTTCTTCGGCAGTTTTCTCAAAGCTGTCTTCGCTGTCTTCGCCCTCTACCGAATAATCTAAAATGGTACCAATGTTGGCTTTAGAGAGATTAACGATGGTTTTGTCACATTCTTTAATGGTTTCACCGCCGCAAAATTGGCCAAATAGGGTATTTTTTATAATCCATTTAACGGGTAAATGTAATAAAAGGGCAAGTTTTATAAAAAAAGTGCCTAATTTTACGATCCAAGATTGATTCATCAACGCAAATAGCCAGTAAGTTTTTTTGAGTTGGAAGTTGGTTTTGGATGAAAAGGCAACAGAAGTGTCTTCAAACGAAACATTTACACGAGTTGGTGCAATAGTCGTAGACATAATGCGGAGACGTTTGGCGTGAAAAGTTGAATAAGTGTTGTTGGGCTAATTGTGTAGTCTTTTTGAAAAATAAAAATAGACTACATTTTGTTTAAAATAAATCAGCTGTAAGTCAGGGTTTACCCGTTTAAAATAAACAGCGGCGTAAAATTACGAATAAAAAATTCTTGAATTAAATAGTTTGACGGGTTTAAATTTACTAATATTTATTATGAGTGCCATTTTAGACATTTTACCGATGAGCTCGTGGATAGACACGCAGGGCAAGCCGCTCATCATTGCAGGGCCTTGCAGTGCCGAAACCGAAGAGCAAGTGCGCGAAACTGTATCACAAATCAAAACCGAAGGCTACGCCCACGTAATCAGGGCGGGCGTGTGGAAACCCCGCACGCGCCCGGGCAGTTTTGAAGGCATGGGCGAGGCTGCTTTGCCGTGGCTCGTGGCTGCCAAACAAGAAACAGGTCTGCCTATTGCGATAGAAGTAGCCACGCCGCAACACGTGGAGCTGGCCTTGAAATACGGCATTGACATTTTGTGGATTGGCGCACGCACTACCGTAAACCCTTTCAACGTGCAAGACTTGGCCGATGCCTTGAAAGGTGTAGACATACCCGTACTCATCAAAAATCCCATCAATCCCGATTTAGCGTTGTGGATTGGTGCTTTTGAGCGTATCAATCGGGCAGGTATCAAAAAGTTGGGAGCCATTCACCGGGGGTTTTCCAATGCCCAAGAAAATAAGTTTCGCAATTCGCCCATGTGGAATATCGCCGTTGAACTAAAAACGATGTTTCCAGAGTTGCCGCTCATCGGCGACCCCAGCCACATGGCGGGCAAAAGAGCGTATTTGTACGAACTCGCTCAACGGGCCTTGGATTTGAACTACGACGGCCTCATCATTGAGTCGCACCGCGACCCCGACAAGGCGTGGTCGGACGCTTCGCAGCAATTGACCCCAAAAGCATTGGGCGAAATGCTCCACGAGTTGAGTATCCGCCAGGCTGAGTATGGCACCGATTTTCAGTCGAGCCTCGAAACACTACGCAGCAAAATAGACAACCTCGACCGCGAGCTGCTCGAAATTTTGGGTACGCGCATGTCGTTGGTAGAGCAACTGGGCGAATACAAACGCGACAACAACGTGGCCGTTTTGCAAATGAACCGCTGGCGCGAACTGCGCAAAAGCCGCGCCGAGTTGGGCAAGCAGCTCAACTTATACCCTGATTTTGTGGAAGAGCTTTTCGAGTTGGTACACATGACTTCTATTCGGAAGCAGACCGAAGTAATGAACACCGCGCCCGCAGTTTAGGCTTGTAGCCCCTAACGACGACAAAACGTAAGCATCATCACAAAACGGCGGCTTCGAGTAGTTGCAGTGTACCTGCGTCGGCGTTGAGTTCGGCTTCGATGCCCAAGGGCACCGTAAATTTATTTTTAATGTGGCCAATCATCGCGCCGGTGTAGGCTGGTTTGCCCAGCGGCACAATGTGGTCGTCTAGTACGTCCCAGAGCGTGAGCGAACCGTAGCCGCCTTTGGCATCGCACTCGGTGCATTTGCCAAATACAAAACCTGCAATTTGGTCTAAGATACCCGCCAACTTCAACTGCGTGAGCATTCTGTCCATGCGGTAAGGAGCCTCGTCCACGTCTTCTAAAAACAAGATGGTATTTTTGAAATCGGGCAAATAAGACGACCCAATGATGTGGCTCAAAACGGTGAGGTTGCCACCGACGAGCCTACCACGTACTTTTCCCGAAACAAGCGTGGTAGTGCGGTCTTTTTCTTGGGCCAACAAGTCGGCTTTTTGTTTGGGGTTTTGCATCAAAACAGCTTCGCCTTCAAACAAAACTTTCTGTAAATACCCCACCGTGAACTGATTCCAAGTGGCCGCCCCCTCGGGGCCGTGGAATGTAACCAGTCCTGTTTTGGCATAAATACCGAGCAAGAGAGCGGTAATGTCGCTGTAGCCTATCAGCGGTTTTGGGTTTTTGGCAATGGTGACATAGTCGAGCAAGGGCAACAAACGAGCGCAACCCCAACCGCCGTGCATGGCAATGACGGCCTTGATGTTGGGGTTGGCAAAGGCCGCGTTTAGGTCGGCGGCGCGGTCGGCATCGCGGCCTGCGAGGTAGCCGTAGCGGTCGTAGATGTGCTTGCCAATGTGCACCTGTAAACCCAAGGCTTGCAGCGACTCTACCGTAATCTGCACTTGCTCGCGACTGTAGGCAGGCGCGGCAGGGCCTACAATGCCAATTGTGTCGCCGGCTTTGAGGCGGTTGGGCTTCAAAATTTTGGGACTTGAACTGTGGGCTAAGGCCGTTCCAGACAGGGCCGTTAGGGACAAAGTTTTGAGTAAATTGCGGCGTAGCATTTGGGAAGGAATGACGTTTGTTTAATCAATAACTATTTACAGTACTGTTCTACGGCTATTTGGGCATCGTTATAACCGATTTTAGCGGCCTGTTTGAGGTTCAAACAGCCTAAATCTTGGTTGCGCTGCGCCAGTTGGGCAAGGCCCAAGGCGTAGTAGGCTTTGCCAAACTTTGGGTCGTTGGCTACGGCTTGCTGAAAACTCTCGGCGGCTTGCTTGAGATTTTCTTGCTTAAAAAGCACATTTCCCCGATTGTACCATGCCAAGGCATTTTTGGGGTCTAATTTTACGGCTGCCTCAAAATCGAGTAGTGCGGGTGCGTTTTGGCCAGTAGTGGCCAAAAGCTGTCCTCGGTTTACCCATATTTCGGCGTTGTTGGGTGCGCGTCTAATGGCTTCGGCGTAGTCTTTTAGGGCATTTTGCGCGTCGTTTTGGGCTACTCGCAGCAAGGCGCGGTTGTAGTAAGGACGATAAAACGCGGGGTCGAGTTTGATGGCTTGTGCGTAGTCGAGCAGGGCGTTGTCGTATTCTTTCAACTCAAAATAGGCCACGCCCCGCGCATTAAAACATTCGGAATTTTGGTCGTTGCTACTTACCGCTTTGTTCAAAAACTCGAGTGCTTCGCGGTGTTTCCCTGCTTGCATGAGGGTTTTGGCTTGTTCCAAAAAAGCATCAGACGAGTAGCTGCACGCCCCAAAAAAAGCGCACAAAAGTCCTAATAGATGGCTAACTCTTAATTTCTTCATTAAAATTAGAATTGGGTCGTGCGTATTGAGTCAAAAAATTTTTGGCAAATTATTATAAAAACAACAAGCCAGCCAATAATGCTGCCGCAAGCGGGGCGGCCACTGGAATCCAGCCATAGGCCCAGTCGGAAGTGCCTTTGTTGGCAATGGGCAGCAGCGCGTGCGCGATGCGTGGCCCCAGGTCGCGGGCGGGGTTGATGCAGTAGCCCGTAGTACCGCCCAACGATAGCCCAATGGCCCATACCAAAATGCCCACCGCAAAAGGCCCAAGCCCCGTAGTAATGCTACCGATGCCTTTTAAGCCTGCCAACAATACCAATGTACCAATGACCTCGCTCACAAAATTAGGAACGGCGGTTCTGATGGCAGGGTCGGTAGCAAATGCGGCCAGTTTTGCACCTTGGTCGTCGGTATGTTTCCAGTGGGGCAAATGATACACCCACACCAAGACCGCCCCCAAAAACGCCCCAATGAGCTGCGCCGAAAAATAAGGCAATACTTTGGAAAAGTCGCCCGTAGAAACGGCAAACCCCAGCGTAACAGCGGGATTGAGGTGCGCATCGGCGCTGCCAAAGGCCGTGGCTACAAAAATGCCAACCGTAACGGCAAATGCCCAGCCTGCTGTAATGACCATCCAGCCGCCATTTTCGCCTTTGGTTTTTTTTAAAACTGCATTGGCTACCACGCCATTGCCCAATAAAACGAGTACCATTGTGCCGATTAGCTCGCCCAAAAATGGAGAATTTTGCATAAAATTTTTACGGTTATAGGTTTATAATAATTGAGTTGCACCACAAATATTGCCCGATGACCACCAAAAACACGCTGCTAATTTACCACTCTTTCTTGATAAGTAGGCATTTGGGGACGTTGACTTTATGTTAAAAACCACGTTTCGTTTGGCAAAAAATACCACAATTGAAGGCCTAAACTTACGAACAAAATTTATGATAGCGGTTATTCAGCGCGTTAGCGAAGCATCGGTTTGTGTTTTGGGGCAAACAAAAGGTAAAATTGGGCGTGGATTTTTGGTTTTGTTGGGCATTACCCACACCGACACCGCCGAAGACGTTGATTGGTTGGCCAAGAAAATAACGGGCTTGCGGGTGTTTGCTGACACTGACGGCAAGATGAATCTTGACCTAAAAGCGGTAAGCGGTAATGTGCTGCTTATCAGTCAGTTTACGCTTCATGCCAGCACCAAAAAAGGCAACCGTCCGTCGTTTATTGAAGCCGCTCGCCCCGACGTAGCCGTGCCGTTGTACCAAAAAATGATTGCCCAATTAAACCAAGAACTCAATCAACCCATCGAAACGGGTGAATTTGGTGCCGATATGCAAGTGGCCTTGCTCAACGATGGCCCCGTTACGATTGTGATTGACTCCAAAAATCGAATCTGAAAGCACCCAAACGTCGCAATAGACGACAGCTTGTGCAGCGTTTGGGTGGGTCATGCCAAACTACTTTTTAGGCTTCACGACTGCCCCAGTGGTCATGTTTACGGGGTCCCAATTTATTGCTTTATTTTCAAAATAGCTTTTGTTGCAAGCCAGCACGGGTGCGGCCGCCCGAAACCCAAAAATGGGGTCTTCGATGGTATTTTGGCTGCCTGCCCGCACGTTTTCAAAAAAATTGGCAAAATGCGCCCTGTGGGTGTCTTCGCCTGTTGGTGGGTTAAATTGCACCTCTTTTACTGGCTGAAAAGCCCGCGATTCGGGCGGGTATTGCACGTCGTATTGTTTCACAAATTCTTTTTGCACTTCGTCGGTAAACGTAAAATAGCTATCGTAGCCGCCGTAGCCAGGGGCTTTGGCCAGTTTGCGTTTGGTCAAAACCAAGTTGCTGTCGCCAATCAGAATTTCGCCTTCGTTGCCAATAATTCGGGTAATGTTTTTGATTGACCCCGCATTGGCAAAATTGACCCGAAGCACCATCTGAAAAGCACTGTGCTGGGCAGTTTTGGGGTAATCGATAATAGAAGTCAAAACGTCGGGCACGTCGCGGCCGTCTTTCCAGTAGGCCAAATTGCCCGAAGAAAAAATGCGGTGAGGACCCAATGAATTGGTAGCAAAATGCACGCCCGTAATGAGATGCACGAACAAGTCGCCTGCCACGCCCGTACCGTAGTCTTGGTAGTTGCGCCACCTAAAAAAGCGTTTGGCATCAAAGGGCCGCTTGGGGGCATCGCCCAGAAACGTGTCCCAGTCCACGGTTTGGAGCGACGCATCGGGCGGCACGGAGTAGTTCCAGGCGCCAATGGCATTAAAGCGGTCGTTGTTTGATTCTACGTAGTTTATGTCGCCAATATCGCCTGCTTGTATCATGCGTTTGGCTTCCAAAAAATTGGCTCCGCTGATGCGCTGGCTGCCTACTTGCATGGTTTTACCCGACTTTTTCCAGGCATCAATCACGGCTTTTCCTTCTTCGATGTGGTGCACCATTGGTTTTTCGCAATACACGTGTTTGCCTGCTTTTAGGGCATCAATGGTGATGCGGTCGTGCCAGTGGTCGGGTGTTACTATCAGCACCGCGTCAATGTCTTTGCGCTGCAATATTTCGCGGTAGTCGCGGGTCGTAAAAATATCCTTGCCAAAAGTAGCCTTGGCGCGTTCGAGCCGCCCGCTGTACAGGTCAGCCACGGCTACCAACTCTACGTCGGGGTTTTTGAGGGCCGCTTTGGTGTCGTAGTTGCCTTGAATACCCATGCCAATTGTGGCAATTCTAATCTTGTCGTTTGGGCTGACATTCAGGCTTTTTACCATATTAAAAGGGGCTTGGGCAGCCACCAAGGCAGAGGCAGCAGAGAGTCCTTTGATGAAGGTGCGACGGTTGGTTTTCATGTATATTGGCAGTACATTAAAGGATTTTTTTCTTTGATTTAAAAGCGCGTCGGTCTTTTTTTTTACCCGTTATTTACCCGTATTACTTGGTAGATTTAGCACGGGTGTTTGTTTGGTTTTGTACTGCGCATTAAAATCGGTAATGTCTTTTTCGACCAGCTGTTTCATGGTTTTTTTGTGGGTGTTCCATTGTTGGAGGAGTTCATTGAGGCGGCTTTGTGCGCCCTTGGTGGGGCGTGGGTCGTGCATTTGGGCGCGGCCGCGCAGGTCGAGTAACTCAGCATTGAGGCCATTGGGAAAATTAATTACGTCTTGAAAAGTTTCTTGTTTGGTCGAAATCAGGTTGTCTTCCCATTTTACAATTTGCTCAACGATGGCTTTGCCGCTTTCAATGAGTGGCTGCATGTTGGGTTGGTCTTTCCAAATACCGCTCAAGGCTTCAATTTGTGCTTTTACTTTCCGCATCGAATTTACTGCGTTGTGCACTTCGCGCGCGGCATCTTCGGCTTTGAAAAGCAGGTCTTGTTGGGCGGCAAAATCGGAGCTGGTAGCCAATAGGCGCGGGTCGGGGATAAGTTCAGCGGTGGTTTCGGAGGTGTCTTTGTCGGCAACAAGTCGAATTTTGTAAGTGCCCGGCGCAACAATACTACCGCGATAATCGCCATTGACAAATACCTTGGCAATGCCTGGTATGCTTTCGCGGCGCATGTCCCAGGCTGTGCGGTTGATGCCTTTTTTGGTAGGCAAAAGCACCTTGGGGGCAGGGCCGCCTTCATAAGCCACAAAATCTTTGTCCTTTTGATTGGAATAAGTCCGCAGCAATTTGCCCGAAGCGTCCATAATTTGCAAAGTTACGGTGCTGCTATCCAGGTCTTTGGGTAAAAAATAACTCAATATGAGGCCATTGGCGGGGTTTTGTCCCAGTCCAGGTATAGGCTCTGGGGTGGTGGCAGCGTCAAAACGCACGGTTTTTTTAGGCTTAACAATGTGAGATTTATTGGCCTGAGCGGGAGCAGGGAACTGTTGTAGGGGCGACAGGTCGTCTAAAATCCAAAACGCCCGTCCTGAGGTAGCGGCCACCAAGTCATTGTCGGCAATGATAAGGTCGGTGATGGGAACCACGGGTAGGTTGAGCGGCAATTTATCCCATTGCTGGCCCCCGTTGTAAGACACATAAAAGCCCAACTCGGTGCCGCAATACAGCAATCCTTTTTGGGTGGGGTCTTCGCGTACTACGCGGGCAAAGTCGTCGTTGGCCATTCCATTGGTGATTTTCTGCCATGTTTTGCCAAAATCTTTGGTAACAAAAACCAACGGACTGAGGTCGTTTTGTTTGTAGTTGGTAGCCACTACGTAGGCCGTGGCGGGGTCGTGCGGCGACACCTCGATGCTGTTGATGAGTACCTCGCCCAAGTTGGGGGGCGTAACATTCTGCCAAGTTTTGCCTTCGTCTTGGGTGAGGTGCAAGCGGCCGCAGTCGCTGCCTGTCCAGATAACACCCGCTTGGTGGGGCGAGCAGCTCAAATAGGCGATGGTATTGTAAATTTCGCCACCCGCGCCTTCGTTGGTATAAGGCCCGCCGCCATCTTCTTGTTTTGTTTTGTCGTTTCTGGTCAAATCGGGGCTAATTTCTTTCCAATTCAGCCCGCCGTCGGTGGTTTTCAATACCACGTTTCCGGCGTGGTAAATCACGTTGGGGTCTTGGGGTTGGGCCACAATGGGCGCGTTCCAATTGAAACGGTACTTTTGGGTTTTTGGCGTAACGGCCAGCCCAATGAACGGAGCCGCCATGATGTCTTTTTGCGCACCCGTTTTTGAGTCCAGCACCGAAATATTACCCTGATAGCTGCCGCCATAAATCAGCTCAGGGTTTGCGGGGTTGAAGGCAATGAAGGCACTCTCGCCACCAGGGCCTTCCACCCAGTCTTTCCAGCTCAGTCCGGCTTGGTCGTTGCGCGAGGCGGCCATCACGGAGGTATTGTCTTGTTGCCCGCCATACACCCAGTACGGAAACCGTTTGTCGGCAATGACGCGGTAAAACTGCGCCGTGGGCTGGTTTTGTTGGGTACTCCACGACAGCCCTCCGTTAAAGCTGATATTGGCTCCGCCATCGTTGGCATTGATGATGTTTTGACTGTTGGTGGGGTTTATCCAAACGCAGTGGTTGTCGCCGTGGGGCACCCGCAAAGGCGTGAAAGTACGGCCTCCGTCAATAGATTTGAGTACGGGCGCATTGATACAATACACCACATCGGGGTTAAGGGGGTCGGTTTCTATTTCGATATAATACCACGCCCGGGCTACGGTTACGCGGGTTTTGTTGGTTTGCGTCCAGGTTTTGCCCGCATCATCTGAGCGATAAACCCCGCCTTTGTCGCCTTCCGACTCAATGTTGGCATAGACTCGGTTGGGGTTGGCCCGTGACACCGAAACGGCCACTTTTCCCATTTTTTGGGGCAGCCCCTCACTCATTTTGTTCCAGGTATCTCCGCCGTCGGTCGATTTGTACAAACCAGACCCCGCTCCGCCCGATTTGACAACCCACGGCAGGCGGCGGTGTTCCCAAAAACCGGCGTACAAAATACGGGGGTTTGTCAAATCCATGCTCAAATCGGCGCAGCCCGTGTTTTCGTTTATATACAGCATTTTTGTCCAACTTTTTCCCCCGTCTGTGGTGCCATATACTCCCCTATCTTCGCTGGGGCCGTGCAGCGCGCCTTGCACGGCAACGTAGGCTACGTCGGGGTTTTGGGGGTGAATTCGCACGTTGGCAATGTGTTTTGATTTTTCTAAGCCCACGTTTTTCCAAGTTTTGCCCGCGTCGGTTGATTTATAAACGCCGTCGCCATGCGAGGTCATCACGCCGCGCACGGGGTGCTCGCCCATGCCCACGTAAAGCACGTTGGGGTCAGATTCGGCCACGGCTATTGCGCCCACCGAGGCAGTTTTGAACTGTCCGTCCGAAATGTTTTTCCAACTAATGCCCGCGTCTTCGGTTTTCCAGACCCCACCGCCCGTGCTTCCCATGTAATAAACGAGCGGGTTTTGCCGAACACCCGTGCAGGTTACGCTACGCCCACCCCGAAAGGGGCCAATATTGCGCCATTTGAGGCCCTTGAAAAGGTCGGTTTGTAAGCTGGGCGCGGCCTGAACTACGGCGGCGGTTTCGGTGGGTTTGTTTTTTCTTTGGGCAACAACGACCTGCGCCATTGACAGCGTACATATAAATAGCGTAAACAACTGCTTCATAGTTTGTTAAGGGTTTTAGGATTGGTAAAAATAAAAAAACTTTCCCTAAAATCAAGATTTTAAGGAAAGTTTTTTGCGGCCTTTAAATCAACATTCGCCCGTTTCAATATCGCAGGTTTGGCCCACGAGCGGCGCTTGGGCGGCAATGTCAATGAGGGTATTGGCAAACACCTCGGCGGGCTGCGCGCCCGAAATGGCAAATTTGTCGTTGATGATGTAATAAGGCACGCCACTCACGCCCATTAGTTTGTTGCGGTCAAGAAGCTCTTCTAACGTGGCTTGACCGTCGTCGCTGTCCAACAACTGGGCTACTTCGGCCCGCAACATTCCCGCATTTTCGGCTACTTGAAGCACATTCTGGCGGTTGGTGAGGTCGGTGGTATCTTCAAAATAAGCCTTAAAAAAAGCCGCTACTACGGTTAGTTGTTTGCCTTGCTGCTTGGCCAAACCAATGATGCGGTGCAGTGGGCGCGTGTTGGGCGATTTTTCTTGGTTGAACAAATCAAATTGTAGCCCTTCTTGGGCGGCCACCTCGGTAACTTGGCTCACTATTTGGTGGTAGCGGTCTTGGCCACCAAACTTCTGCGTGAGGTGTGCGCGGGTGTTTCGGCCTTCGGGCGGCATTTCGGGCATCAGCTCAAAGGGTAGATAATTTACCTCAAAGTCGTAGGCAGCAGCAAGTTGTTGCATGGCCTTTTCGAGGCGGCGCTTGCCAATGTAGCACCACGGACAAACTACGTCTGACACTACGTCTATTTTTAGGCGGGGTTTGATTGTTTTCACAAATATATTTGTTAAATTAGTATATTTGTAACACAGGTATTTTGGAAGAAATTCCCTCAAATAGCGTGGCTTCAGCGATTTTTTACGAACTTTGGAGATTATTTTGCGCACTGAAGGTTAGTTTTTACGCCTACTTTTTATCATTTTTTTATTTAATATGTCAAACGAAATTTTGTTTTTTGGGGGGTTTACGCTCTTTGTTATTGTGGTTATGCTGATAGACTTGGGGGTTTTTTCTAAGCAAAAAAGCCACATTGTAAGTTTTAAAGAAGCGGGTATTTGGAGCGCCGTTTGGGTGGCGTTGTCGGTGGCTTTTTATTTTTTTATCAAGCACTTCGGTTTTCTTATTCACGACATTTCCGACTGGTCGCATCTCAACGCGGTTCATCAAAAGTATGCCAGCCACGTTCCACTTTTTCCTGACGATTTTGCCAAAAGTCTGCAAGCTTTTCAAAACAACATGGCCCTCGAATACCTCACGGGCTATTTGGTTGAATATTCGTTGTCGGCCGATAATATTTTTGTATTCATTCTGATTTTTAGTTCGTTTGGGGTGCACGAGCGGTTTTACAAAAAAATCTTAATTTGGGGTATTTCGGGAGCGGTAGTGCTGCGGTTTATTTTTATTTTTGTGGGAGCTGCGCTTTTGCAACGTTTTGACTGGATTATCTACCTATTCGGGAGCTTTCTGGTTTATACGGGCATCAAAATTTTGTTTCAAAAAGAAGAGGACGAGCAAATTGATGCAGACAACCATCCTGCCATTAAGTTTGCCTCAAAATACTTAAATGTGTACAAACGCAACGTCATCGACCATTTTTTTGTGTATCACAAAGGCTACAAAAAATGGTATGTTACGCCCATATTTTTGGTAGTTATCGTTATTGCCATCACCGATTTGGTGTTTGCGGTGGACTCTATTCCCGCCATTTTTTCGATTACCAAAGACCCCTACATTGTTTTCTTTTCCAATGTTTTTGCCATTATGGGGTTGCGCTCCATGTTTTTCTTTTTGTCGAGCGTCATGGACAAGTTTCACTACCTTAAAACAGGTCTGGGGGTGTTGTTGAGTTATATTGGTGCAAAGATGCTGGGGCATCACTATTTGGAGGCGAGGGGTTTCAAAACGGTTTACTCGCTTTACATCATTGTGGCTATTTTGGGCATCGCCATTGGGGCATCGTTGTTGTTTCCGAAAAAAGAACGGTCTGGCAGTAAGTAGTCAGCCTTGAATAGCGTGCACGCAGCGCGCGTGGTTTGAAAAAAATACAGATTACTTTGTGGACAATAATGTTTCTAAAATAGGTGCATTTACCTATTTTAGGTAATACACCCAATGGCATGGAAGCAATATAGTGGGCAAAACAAAATATCAAAACAGCAAAGTCTATATCAACGACACGCAGTATTTTGACAACGTTCCGCAAATCGCTTGGGGTTTTTACATTGGTGGCTATCAACCTGCGTTTTTTTATGGTTACAAATTTTCGATTCTGAACAAGTGAAACGGCAAGAAATAAGGGTCAAGTTCTACGAAGTTATATTCGCCTTTCCAAGTATAGGAAGCGTCGGTGATGAGGTCGCGAACGCGGTAATGCTCCCAACCCGCCTTGTTTATTTTGTGCAACGGCACTTGCACCACCCCGCTGCGCTTGTTATAGCCATCTAAATTAACGACGCACAAAATGCGGTTGCCGTTGGCGTGGGTTTTCAAGTAGGCCAGCATTTGGTCATTGTCCACGTTGCAGAAGGTCAAATTGTTGGTTTGCTGCAAAGCCGAATTTTCGCGGCGGGCGCGGTTTACGTCCGTTATTACCTGCGTGAGTTTGTTGGTATCTTCCCAATCCCAGTACTTAATCTCGTATTTTTCGGAGTTCAAGTATTCTTCTTTTTCTGGAAAAACATCGCCCACCATGTATTCGTAGGTAGGGCCAAAAATGCCGTAGTTAGAAGCCAGCGTAGCGGCCATAAAAAACCGAATCAAGTAGTTGGGTTCGTGGCCTGTTTGCAGCAGCGGCGGGTTGATGTCGTGCGTGTTGGGCCAAAAATTAGGCCGAAAATAATACTTCATCTCGCTCTGGGTCAGCTCCGTAAGGTATTCGGTCAGTTCTTGTTTGGAGTTGCGCCACGAGTAGTAGGTATAAGACTGCGTGTAGCCACCTTTGGCCAACTGCTGCATTACTTTTGGCCGCGTAAAGGCTTCGGCCAAAAAAATCATGTCGGGGTATTTTTGTTTGGTTTCGGCAATAACCCACTCCCAAAAGCCAAACGCTTTGGTGTGCGGGTTGTCCACGCGAATGATACGAACGCCCCACTCGGCCCACAGCAAAATAATGCGGCGCATTTCTTCCCAGAGGCTCTCCCAGGCTTCGGTTTCAAAATTGATGGGGTAAATGTCTTGGTATTTCTTGGGCGGATTTTCGGCGTACTGAATCGTGCCATCGGGTCTAATCTTAAACCATTCGGGGTGGTTTATGGCCCAAGGGTGGTCGGGCGAGCATTGAATGGCCAAGTCCATGGCAATCTCTATGCCTTGGCTTTGGCTGGCAGCAATGAGGGCCTTAAAATCGGCCAACGTACCCAGCTCGGGATGAATGGCATCGTGGCCGCCCAGTTCTGAGCCAATGCCGTAAGGTACGCCTGGCTCGTGGGGTTGGCAGATGGTATTGTTGTTTTTCCCTTTCCTAAATTTGTGTCCAATGGGGTGAATGGGCGGCAAATACAGCACGTCAAAACCCATATTGGCAATGCGTGGCAACAAATTGATTACGTCTTTAAAAGTGCCGTGTTTGCCCGCTTGTCGCGCTGCCGAGCGCGGAAACATCGAATACCAAGTTGAAAAACCCGCCTTGGGGCGATCTACCCACACGCGCAGCTCTTGGTAGCGGGTAGCGTGGGTTATTTCGGGGTATTTTTTTGTCCAATTTTTAAAGGTTTCGTCAATGGCCATCAGCACTGCTTCTTCATATTGGCTTTCTGTCCTAAACGCCTTTGCAGCCGCTTGAATGGCGGCATTGTCTTCTTGAACGGCACGTTTGGCCATAGTTTCTAACAACTGCGCCCCCGCCAACAGCTCCACATTGACGTGCTGCCCATCGCGTATTTTCAAAATCATTTCGTGCTGCCAAGAGGCCAAGTGATCTACCCAAGCCTCAAACACGTATTGATAAAACCCCTGTTTTTCTACTATGAAAGCTCCGCCCCAGCGGTCGTTTTTGATAGCTACCAGCGGAGCCTCGCTCCATTTTTTGTCGTCTTGGTGTTTGTAAAGTAGTCGGGCGGCGATTTTGTCGTGGCCGTCGCAAAAAATATCGGCTTCTACGTCAATTATTTCTCCTGATACGGCTTTTATGTAAAACCGTCCGCCGTCCAGTTCAGGTACGACACGCGCAACGATTACTCGGTTTTTTCCTTTTATTGAGGCAAAAATAGGCATAGTAGCTAATAAATTTATGGAAGAGGTTAAGTGTTTTTATCAATGCGGTAAATCAAAAGCCAATACGCGGCTGCTCGTTGCGTTTGGCCTGTTGGGCGGTTTGTTGTAAAGTTTCCAACAAAACCTTTCCCACCAATTTTTCGCGCAAGTACTGATTTTCGAGGCGCAGTTTTTCGTTCTCAAGCTGCAATTTTTCAAATTCCAGCTGCTTTTTTTCTTGGTCAAGCAGCGTAAAAGCGTCAATTATATCCAGCAAGTGGCCCGTTGAAGTTTGCAGGACTTCGCTTATTTGGGTCAATCTAACCAGCGTCATATCGGTTTTGCCGCGTTCAATATCGCCGTAAACGGTGGTTGAAATACCCAGCAAATCAGCCATATTTTCTTGCGAATACCCTTTTTGAAGGCGTAGTAAGCGTATTTTTTCGGATACGGCGTTCATTTTTGACAGTTAGCGTTCCAATTTTTAAAACCCACTCAAAAGAACAAACAAACTTACAAATAGCCAAATCAAACTTGTTAAAATGTAAAAATAGCTGGCTAAGCATGTTTGACGGGTGGTATTTTTTCTAACCTAAACTCGAAATTAGTGCCTTTGTCTATTTTGCTGGTGGCCGTAATTTTGCTACCGTGGCCGTTCAAGATATGTTTGACAATGGCCAGCCCCAAGCCTGTACCCCCTTTCTCGCGCGAGCGGCTTTTTTCTACTCGATAAAACCGCTCAAAAATTCGCCCCAGATCATTGGGTTGAATACCCGGGCCATTGTCGCGCACCGATACATTGACATATTTTTTTTCTTCTTCAAAATGCACAATTACTTTGCCTCCTTCGTGGCCATATTTGATGGCATTTTCGATGAGGTTGGTCATCACTTGGTTGATGCGCTGCGGGTCGGCGTTTACCCAAACGTGGGTCAGTTTGTCGGGCTTTATTTTTAGGCTTACGTTGCGGGCAAGGGCCTTTTGCTCCAACTGCTCACACACCTCGAGCGTAAGCCAGCGCAAATCCATAGTTTGGAGTTGCATTTTGATTTCCCCCGTTTCGAGCTGCGAAAGCGCCATCAAATCTTTAACGAGCGCGTCGAGTCCATCGAGGCTTTTGGCGGCTTTTTGCAAAAATTTATCGCGCACTTTTGGGTCGTCCATGGCCCCGTCAAGCAGCGTATGAATAAATCCTTGCGCCGCAAAAATCGGTGTTTTTAACTCGTGCGACACGTCGGCCAAAAACTCGCGCCTAAACACCTCCAATTTCTTCAGTTCGTCTATTTCCCGCTGTTTTTTGGCCACATAAACAAAGATTTCTTGATTGAGCATTTTAAAAGGATTGGTGGTACGCACAATGGCTTTGCGCGAGATATTAAAGTCTTTGAGTTTGAGCCGTTGAATGGTCTGGTGTATTTTGCTTACTTCCCGATAGACCAAGATTTCGATGGCGTACATAATCAAAAAAAACGCCACCCCAAAGCTCGACAAACCCGCCACAAAGAGGATGGTGTTGTTTGAACCCCTTACAAACGACAAAAATGTAACTGTAACTGCTGCAATAAAAAAGGCCAATAAAAGCGCAATAAGGCGGGGATTGAGAAACATAAAACGGGTTTTTGCGGGTTTTGCAAAGATACGGCAAATATTTTTAATGAAATTTTAGAAAAAATATTGGTCTTTTACTTAATTGTCTGTACTTTTGCAGTCCTAATTTTGAAAATATACGTACTGAAATGGCAAAGAAAGGAAATAGAATACAGGTAATTTTGGAATGCACCGAGCAAAAAACCTCAAACGTTCCAGGGATGTCGCGTTACATCACCACCAAAAATCGCAAGAATACGCCTGGCCGCATCGAATTCAAGAAATACAATTCTTTCTTGAAGCGCGTTACGGTTCACAAAGAAATTAAGTAATTCAGACAGACTTTAACGACCAACCACAATGGCAAAGAAAGTAGTTGCAACCTTGAAAAAAGCCGATCAAAAAGGCTACGCAAAAGTGATTAAGGCAATAAAATCGCCGATAACAGGGGCTTATTCCTTCAAAGAAGAAATTGTGCCTGTTGATGAAGTACAAGCCTTGTTGAAAAACTAATTGGCGCAGTACTGCCGTACCATCATTTCCTCATAAAAGTCCCGCAAAGGGACTTTTTTTGTGCCTATATTTGACCCCAAACGGCGTACGCAACGTTATTTTTCGCTTTCGACGGCACAAAACCACTCAATCAACAACGCAAGAAAATGGGACTTTTTGACTTCTTCTCCAAAGAAAAGAAAGAATCGCTCGATAAAGGGCTGGAAAAATCAAAAGAAAGTATTTTTGGCAAACTGAGCCGTGCCATCATTGGCAAGTCCACGGTGGACGAAGAGGTGCTGGACGAGTTGGAAGAAATCCTGATTAGTTCGGACGTGGGCGTACCAACCACCGTCAAGGTCATACAACGCATCGAAGCCCGCGTTTCGCGTGACAAATACACCGCAGTTAGTGAGTTGGACAAAATTTTGCGCGAAGAAATCGCCCTTTTGCTTACCGAAAACAAATCGCTGGACGACGTTACCGATAATTTTGAAACCCAAAACCTACCCAAACCCTACGTAATTATGGTAGTAGGCGTAAACGGCGCGGGCAAAACCACCACTATTGGCAAACTCGCCCACCAGTTTCATAAGCGCGGCAAAAAAGTAGTGCTGGGGGCAGGAGATACGTTTCGGGCGGCGGCCGTAGACCAGCTCAAAACCTGGGGCCAGCGGGCAGGCGTACCCGTCATTGACCACGGCATGAACACCGACCCCTCGGCGGTGGCTTACGATGCCATCAAAAAAGGCATAGAAATGAACGCCGACGTGGTAATAGTGGACACAGCAGGGCGGCTGCACACCAAGGTAAACTTAATGAATGAACTCATAAAAATAAAACGGGTAATGCAAAAACTGATACCCGATGCCCCCCACGATGTAATGCTCGTACTCGACGGCAGCACAGGCCAAAACGCGGTAATTCAGGCGCGGGAGTTTACCAAAGCCACCGAAGTAACGTCGCTGGCCATTACTAAACTCGACGGAACGGCCAAAGGAGGGGTAGTGATTGGTATATCAGATGAGTTCAAGATTCCCGTTAAGTATATCGGCGTGGGCGAAAAAATAGACGACTTGCAGGTGTTCGACCGCGCCGAGTTTGTAGATTCGCTTTTTAAAAAATAAGTACCCGTGCGATTTTATGCATAGTGCTGGGCTATTGGTCAATATATCAAAATAGCCGCCGCAAATTTTCTACCACTCCGTAGTTATTTCGTATATTGGCAACGGAAATAATAACTCTCAACTCAGCAAAGCAATAGTATATGAAATTGATTCGATTTGTGGCAATGAGCCTACTTGCCAGTGGTTTGGGTTTTCAGGGTGTGGCGCAAGAAGCACCCAGCGAGCAAGACTATTATAAAATTGTAACCGTGCCTACGCCCGAAGGCTTGGTGCTTGAAGTGGGCGGCATTGCCACCCTTCCCGACGGGCGCGTGGCCATTGCCACCCGGCGCGGCGAGGTTTGGATGGTTGAAAACCCATCGAGCCAAAAACCCTATTTTCGCAAGTTTGCTTCGGGACTGCACGAAATTCTGGGGCTGGTGTACCGCGACGGCGCGCTCGTATGCGCCCAACGCGGCGAACTAACCAAACTCTCCGACAAAAACGGCGATGGCCAGTGCGACAGCTACGAAACCATCTATGCTTGGCCACTCTCAACACACTACCACGAGTATAGTTTTGGCCCCAAAATAGCCCCCGATGGCTCGTATTTTGTGTCGGGAAATGTGGCTTTTGGCGACGAAGAATGGTGGCGGGGCGAGAGCCGTGTGCCGTTGCGGGGCTGGATTTTTAAGATTTCGCCCGAGGGCAAAATGGAACCCTGGGCCACGGGAATGCGCTCACCCTGCGGTTTGGGCATGGTGGACGGCGAGCTGTTTTATGACGATAATCAAGGCGACTGGATGGGTTCAGGGGGTATTTGGCACGTAAAAAAAGGCGCGTTTACGGGCCACCCCGGGGGCTTGAAGTGGAGCAATATGCCCAACTCGCCCGTTAAGCTCACCACCGAACAGCTTTACGCCCGCGTTGATGCCCGTCAAGTTAAAGATGCCAACGGCAGGTATATCAAGCCCGAAAACGTGCAAACTGAAAAATACAACACCCTGTTTGAAGTCAAAAAACAAATTCCCGAACTGCAACTACCTGCCGTTTGGTTGCCACACGGTATTTTGGGTATTTCAAACGCCGAGATTATTGCCGACCAAACCAACGGTAAATTTGGCCCTTTTGCTGGCCAATTGCTGGTGGGCGACCAAGGACAGAGTAAAATAATGCGCGTATTTTTGGAAAAAGTAAAAGGCGAATACCAAGGTGCGGCTTTTGATTTTCGCAGCGGTTTTCAGTCGGGCGTGCTGCGCATGACCTGGGCCAGCGATGGCGGGTCGCTCTTTGCGGGCGAAACCAACCGAGGTTGGGGGTCGGCAGGCGATGCCAACCAAGGACTGCAACGCCTCGTTTGGACCGGCAAAACACCCTTCGAAATGAAAGCCATTCGCGCCATGCCCGATGGCTTTGAGATTGAGTTTACGATGCCCGTTGACCGGAAATCTGCCGAAAACTTGGCTTCTTATGCCGTCAAAAGTTTTATTTATAAATACCACCCCGTGTATGGTAGCCCCACCGCCGACGAGGCCAAATGCGCCATAAAAGGCGTTAAAGTGTCGGAAGATGGCCTCAAAGCTAGGATTGTGGTTAATAACTTACGGCAATATTACCTGCACGAAATTCGGCTCGACGGCCTGCGGGCCGAGCAGCGCTTGTGGTCGCTGGTACACCCCGTAGCCTACTACACCCTCAACAATATTCCCGACGGAGAAAAACTAAAACTGACCGAAATAAGCACCAAATCGGTAGCCCCCGCTCCTGTAAAAGCCGCCGCCAAAGTGGCCACCAATAAAAAAAACGCGGCACCCACTTACGACGAAATAAAACCGCTGCTGACCCAGCATACTTGTTTGGCATGCCACGCTACCAACAAACGACAAGTAGGCCCCGCCTATACTGAGGTAGCTAAGCGCAAGTATTCAAACGATAAAATTGTGGAGTTGATATACAACCCAAAACCCCAAAACTGGCCCGACTACCCCGCGCCCATGGCTCCCATGCCGCAAGTGCCCCGCGCCGACGCGCTCAAAATTGCCGCCTGGATTAATTCATTGAACTCAAAATAATGATACCCGCATAGCGGCAGGGAGGCACAAAGAAATCCTTTGCACCTCCCTGTTTTTGTTTGTATCTATCCAATAAATCTCCTAATTTATGTTTCGTTTCAAAACAATTATTTACATTTTAACGGCCTTGGCCATTTGCCCGCTTTCACCACAAGCGCAAATTTATAAGCCACGGGCCGTTACAGCCTTGCTGGGTGCTTTTGACGAAGAAATAAAACTACTACGGCAAGAACTCAAAAATCCCAAAGAGCAGGTTTTGCACGGAATCAAATTTTACAGCGGCAGGCTCAACGGCAAGCGCGTAGTGATAGCGGGCACGGGTATTGGCAAAGTCAATGCCGCCATGACCACCGCCCTGCTTTTGCGGCAGTTTAGACCCAAGCGGGTGTTGTTTACGGGCATTGCGGGAGGCCTCCACCCCGACCTCCAACCGGGCGACATCGTACTGGCCCAACAAACGCTACAACACGATTTTGGTGCCGTAACCAACGATAAATTTACCATTTGGGAAACCCGAAACCCAGTAATTCGCCAAAAAAATCCAGTTTATTTTCAGGCAGACTCTCTGCTACTGGTAGCGGCTCAAAATGCTGCCCAGCAAACGCAATTCCATAAATTGACCAATGAAGGCCGGCTGCCCAAAGTAAGAACGGGTGTTGTAGCCACGGGCGACCAGTTCATATCTTCCGAAACCAAAGTACAGCAACTCCGCATCGATTTTAAAGCCGATGCCGTTGAGATGGAAGGCGCAGCAGTGGCGCAGGTGTGCTGGCAACAAAAAGTACCTTGTTTGATTATCAGAAGCATCAGCGACAAAGCCGACAGCAACGCCCACGAAACCATGATTAATTTTACGGAAACAGCCGCCTATAACTCTGCCAACCTTTTAATAAGTTTTTTGGGCAAACTCCTTGATTAATAGTATTTTTGGGGGAATCTCGTGCGAAAATATTATGCGAAATCTAAAATGGTCGGCATTTGGTCTGGCAATACTATTTGTAGTTGGTTTTTTGGGCGGATATGCCTATTACAACGCCCGCGACAGGCACCCTGCTTATGCCCTTAATATAGACGTGGCTGCGCCAAAAGAGGCCGTGAATTACCGAGCTGGATTTTCGGCCGTGAAGATTACGCCCCAAATGCGCGACAAATGGACTGATTTAAACAAAAATGCAACTTTTGACCCCGACAATGGAGACACCTACCAAGATCTCAATAAAAATGGTCGGTTCGACGCAGTTTGGTTGGCGGGTTTTCAAAGTAGTCGGTCTGCCAATGGCATTCACGACGACCTTTGGGCAAGAACAGTGTTGATAGACGACGGCCACACGCGCTTGGCCATTGTAGCCGTGGACTTGATTGCTTTTTCGCACAAAAACGTGCTGAATGTTCGTAAAAAAATACTCAAAAAATGGGGGATCACCTACACCGTAGTATGCGCCACCCACAACCACGAAGGCCCCGACATGATTGGAATGTGGGGCGACAGCTACCTGAAAAGCGGTATTGACCCAACCTACGAAAAAATGGTGGAAGATAAGGTAGTGGAGGGCATCGGCAACGCGCTGCGCCAATCAAAATGGGCCAAATTGCGCGTGACACAAGATTTAACCACTGCCCAAAACCTCACCATCGATACCCGAAAACCCCTCGTAAAAGACGACGGAATCTATATTTTACACGCCGCCGATGCCCAAACTGACGCTACACTCGGCACCTTGGTAGTATGGGGAAACCACCCCGAAACCCTCTGGAGCGACAATCTACAGCTCACCTCCGATTTTCCGCATTACTTGCGCCAAAATGTAGAAAAGGGCGTGTACAACGGACAAAAATTGGCAAAAAAAGGGCTTGGCGGTATCGTAGTATATGCCACAGGATGCGTAGGCGGCCTCATGACAACATCGCCCAGTGTAACGGTAAAAGACCCTTTTTCTGAAAAAACTTACTCTGAACCAACGTTTGCAAAAGCCGAAGCCCAAGGCAAAACCCTGGCCCTAATCGTGCTAAACGCCGTAGAAAAAGCAGAACCCGTCAGCGGGGGAATTCGGCTTTTGGCCAAAACTTTTGAACTACCACTCGATAATGGCCCCTTTAAAGCAGGCGTGGCACTGGGCGTTTTAGACGCAGGTTTTAGCCGTTGGGGTAAGTTTCGGACCGAGGTAGCCGCTTGGACAATGGGCAATGTGAGTTTTATAACCGTTCCGGGCGAGATTTACCCCGAAATTGTGAACGGCGGCATCGAAACGCCAGCCGAAGGCGATTTTGGACTAAAAAAGCCCATCGAAACGCCACCCCTGCGGCAACTCATGCGCGGCAAATACAAAATTGTGTTGGGTTTGGCAAACGACGAGCTGGGCTACATCATTCCCAAATCTGAATGGGACACCAAGCCCCCCTATTTGTACGGAGCCAAAGAACCACTTTACGGCGAAGTAAATTCGGTTGGCCCCGAAACCGCGCCCATCGTTCACCGAGAACTGAAAGCCTTGCTTGAACGCATCAAAGATTAAAGCTGTTTTTCTAAAATAAAATATTGATATTTTGTAACAATGACCCTCAGGAATGCTACCGCATCAAAACAGCCATGACTACTGCCGACATTGTCCGCCAAAATCAGTCGCAGCTCATCAAGGCCAAGGCCATTGAGCTGGGTTTTGATTTTTGTGGCGTATCCAAAGCCGATTTTTTGGCCCACGAAGCGCCGCGTCTGGAAAACTGGCTCAACCAGCACCAACACGGCCAAATGCACTACATGGCCAACCATTTTGACAAACGCCTCGACCCGCGCAAGCTCGTCGAAGGAGCCAAGTCGGTGGTGTCGGTTTTGTTGAACTATTACCCCGAAAAACGACTTCCTGAAAGTCCAGAAGATTATAAAATCGCTAAATATGCCTACGGAACCGACTACCATTTTGTGCTAAAAGACAAACTCAAAGACCTGCTTTGGTACGTCCAAGAAACCATTGGTGAAGTAAACGGGCGCGTTTTTGTGGACTCCGCGCCCGTAATGGACAAAGCCTGGGCTGCCAAAAGCGGCTTGGGCTGGGTGGGCAAACACAGCAACTTGCTCAACCGCGAAATGGGCAGTTTTTTCTTCATTGGCGAGCTTATTTTAGACCTCGACCTCCACCCCGACGGCCCCATCAAAGACTACTGCGGCACTTGCACGCGCTGCATAGACGCTTGCCCCACCGAGGCCATCGTGGCACCGTATGTAGTGGACGGCAGCCGCTGCATCAGTTATTTTACCATTGAACTCAAAGAGGCCATTCCTGCCGAAGTAAAAGGCAAATTTGAAAACTGGATTTTTGGTTGTGATATTTGCCAAGATGTTTGCCCTTGGAACAGTTTCTCGCGCCCGCACAAAACCCCCGAATTCAATTTAAGCCCTGATTTAGAGCAGTTTACCAATAACGATTGGCAAGAAATAACGCAAGAGGTCTTTGCCGATTTATTTCGCCGTTCGGCCATTAAACGCAGTAAGTTAGAGGGACTGAAACGCAATGTGGCATTTGCAGCGGGTTCGAGCGAGGAGTCAAGCATATAGAATGTTCAATTATTCATATTTCTTCAATCCAAATATCTTTGTAAGAAACCAGCACTTTTCCGCCGCCGTGCACTTGCAGGCCAATGATGCCTTGCTGCGGAATGGTGGCATCTGCTTCCACGTAGTCCACCGTTTTTTGGCCGTTGAGTCGAATTTGAATGCGGTTTTTGACGGCCCTTATTTCGTAGTCATTCCATTGAGCAGGCTTCAAAATTTTGTTGACAAGCGAAGCGTCCGCCGCCATCAGCGTCTTATCTCGGCGGGACTCATCGTAGAGCGAAGCCCAGTATTTTGGGCCCAAATCGGCCTGATACCCAATCATTTCATAAGTAGGATTGGCGGCGCGTTGGCTACGAAATTGTACGCCCGCGTTGACAAACCCGCCATTGTCTTCCAGTTTGAATTTGAGCTTCAAAACAAAATCCGAATAGCTCTTTTTGGTGCACATAAACGCGTTGTGCGGTACGGTTTCTGCCAATGAACCACCCTGAATGGCCCCGTTGGCAATTTTCCACGTTTTCAAGGTGTCGCCTTCCCACCCGTTAAAGGTAGCTCCATCAAACAATTGCGTTGGTTTTCGGTACGCAAATTCAAAACTTGATTGGCCAATCAGAAAGGTCAAGAGGATTAGAAGGTTGCAGTAGCGTTGCATGGGCTAAAATTTGAATATTTGTGAAGAGTTTGTTTGAAATTTAATCCAATAAGATGAAAGGGAGAATCGGTTATGTTTGTTATCGCCAAAATCACCTTCTTGACCGCACAGGCACACGCCGCCGCTGCGGAGTTCCACAAATCTCGCTGACAATTTAGTAAAAAAACAGTTGAATAACCATCGAAATGACTCAACGTTAGGGTAAACGCATCAGATTTTGAGCAATTTGTCAATAATGATTGGCAAGAAACAACACAAGAATTCTTTGCCGATTTATTTTGCCGTTCGGCCATTAAACGCAGCAAATGGGAAGACTTAAAGCGCAATGTAGGGTTTGTGGAAGATGATTTATAAACCGACATTTTTTTAAAACGTTCAAAAAATAGCAAATTTGCAATCTGGCGTTTTCTAAAACTGCCCAGCAAACAGCAGCGTCTTTTCATGGTGCAAAAACAAAAAAAGCGAACGGGGTTTATGAATATATTGTATTTCAGTGGATTGGAGATTGGAAAGCTCAAAAAGCAATTTGACAAAACGGTTGGTTTTTTGCAAGCTGCCGACTTTAAATCGGCAGACGTGAAGAAGATGCCCAACGCGGGCTACTACCGCGCCAAACTCGACGACACCAATCGTTTATTGTTCAAAATCGGGACGTTTGAAGGAAAAAAATACCTGTTTTTGTTGGAAGTCATTCACAACCACGATTACGCTTCTTCCAAGTTTTTGAATGGTACGGCCATTGACGACACCAAACTGCTCTCGCTGCCCAACGAAGCGGCTCTGCAAAGCACCGATATAGAGCCAGTTACGTACCTGAACGTGCGGCAAAAATCGTTTCATGTGTTGGACAAAATTTTGTCGTTCGACGATATTCAGGCCGAAGTGCTGACTTTACCCACGCCTTTGATTGTGATTGGCTCGGCAGGAAGCGGCAAAACCGCCTTGACGCTCGAAAAACTCAAAACCCTCCACGGGCGCGTGCTTTACACGACGCTATCGGCCTATTTGGTCGAAAACGCCCGCAATTTATACTATTCTTTCAACTACGACAACAGCCACCAAGACGCTGATTTTCTGTCGTTTGCCGAATATTTGGGGACAATCGAAGTGCCAAAAGGCCAAGAAATTGATTTTCGGGCGTTTGAGCAGTGGATTTGGCGCTATAAACAAACCTATAAAATCAAAGACAGTTACCGTGTTTTTGAAGAATTTAAGGGCGTACTGACGGGTTCAATTATTGACAAACCGTATTTGAACAAAGAAGAATACTTGTCGTTGGGCATCAAGCAGTCTATTTTTTCGACCTCCGAGCGCGAACTGATTTACGATTTATTCTTAAAATACGTGGCCTATTTGACAGAAAGCGACTATTACGACAGCAATTTAGTGGCTTTCAAATACCTCGAACGCATCACGCCTGCCTACGATTTTGTGGTTGTGGACGAGGTGCAGGATATTACCAATGTGCAGTTGTTTGCCATTTTGAAGTCGCTCAATCGCTCGGGGCATTTTGTACTTTGCGGAGATTCTAATCAGATTGTACACCCCAATTTTTTCTCTTGGGCGCAGGTTAAATCGTTGTTTTATAAAGAAAATTTGGCCAACAATATCATTCGGATTTTGGCCACCAACTACCGCAATACCCCCGAAGTAACGCGCATCGCCAATCAGTTGTTGCTCATTAAAAATGCCCGCTTTGGTTCAATAGACAAAGAAAGTACCTACCTCGTCGAGGCCAATTCGCAGCACAAAGGCGAGGTGGTTTTTTACGAAAATAATCCCAAAATCAACCAAGAACTGAACCAAAAAACGCGTAAATCGGCCAAATTTGCGGTGTTGGTGATGCGCAATGAAGACAAAGACCAAGCCAAAAAATACTTTCAAACGCCGCTGTTGTTTTCGGTGCAAGAGGCCAAAGGCTTGGAGTACGAAAACGTGATTTTGTTCAACATTATTTCGGGTTATGAAAAAGAATTTCGTGAACTGACCGTTGGCATAAACCCAGAAGATTTGCAGGGCGAACTCAAATATGCCCGTGGCCGCGATAAATCTGACAAGTCTTTGGACGAATTTAAGTTTTATGTCAATTCGCTGTACGTGGCCATGACCCGCGCCGTTAAGAACTTGTACGTAGTTGAAACCAACAAAAAACACGATTTACTAACACTCCTAAATCTCACCAATTTCAGCCAGCAAGTATCGCTCAAAGAGCAAAGCTCAAACCTCGACGAGTGGCAGCGCGAAGCCCGCCGACTTGAACTGCAAGGTAAAAAAGAACAAGCTGAGGCCATTCGGCAGCAAGTGCTGCACATTCAAAAAGTGCCGTGGACAACAATAACGCGCAGCAAAATAGCTGAAACGTTGGAGCTGGCAACTAATCCTGCTGTTTTTAATAAAAAAGCCAAAGACAGCCTGTACGAATACGCGCTTTTTTATGGTGAAGTGGGCTACCTAAATGCGCTCTCAACGCTGAAATACCGCCCTGCCGACCGCTGGAAACAGGACGGACCTGGGTTACTGAAACGAACCTACCAAGAATATTACCGCGACGACGTGAAAATGCTACAACCCAAAATTCAAAAGTATGGCATTGATTTTCGGAGCGAACTCAATCTTACGCCTTTTATGCTGGCCGTGAGCCACGGGGCGGTCAAAATTGCGGCCTTCTTGTTGGAAAACGGCACAAAGACCGACCTCACTGACAATTTTGGGCGCAACGCCTTGCAGTTAGCCATCTGGAAAAGTCGCAGCGAAGCGGGCCAAAAAGCTGATTTCTTGAACCAATTTTATCCCAAATTAAAAGCCGATAGCTTGAAAGTGAAAATCCAAAACCGATTGGTGAAAATAGACAGCCACCAAGCCGAGTTTTTGATGCTGCACTTGATGATTGGGACCCTGCGCGCCAACCTAAGCCAAGGTTTAGCCAATGCCAATTGGCGCGGCGTTTCAGTTGGTTTCAGCACGGCTAACTATGCTAATTTTTATACCCCACTTTCGCAGCAAGTCATTGCTGAGTTTCGCCGTCAGCGGCCTTACATAAGCAGTATTTTGGCAAAAAATGAGGTAAACAGGGACGATAAATACAACAAAAAGCTGTTTGTGAGAATTCAACAGGGTGTTTATTTTCCTAATCCCATCATGGAAATTCAGGTAGAAAACGAATGGGTTAATATCTACGATTTAATAGATATTGACAGCCTTGAAAAACTGTACCCCGACTATTTTGTTTTCAAACGAATTCGCGCCTATCGTAAAATGCTCACAGACAGCCCAACCGTAACGGTTGACCATGATAAGTTTTGGACTGATTTGCAGAAAGAATTGGGCGTTGATAAGTAGTGTCAGCAAGAAAAGTCCTGCTTTTTGTATTTTTTTTCTTAGTGTACGAAACCTGTTGCTGTCTAAGGGATTTGAAATAAATGACTTATCTATTTAAGATAGAATGTGGTAGTTCAATTGGGGTATTATCGGGTGATACCTAATTTTTTTATCTTGACTGAAAGATTTATCAGTTTTTATACCCGCTTGCCAATTAAGAAAATCTATCTCATCGTCGGTAAGTGGAGCAAGATAAACAACAGAAGATGCCACACTCGTGCCATTGGGTGTACTTTGTGCCAAGGCAATTTTGCCAAGCAATACAAAATACAATACCAAATAAGTTCTTAGTAGATTTTTCATATCTTTGAATGAGTCAAAAATTAGAGTTTGTAGTTGTTCCTAAATAACCTTTACAAAATCAATTTTTAATAACTTGATTGTCAATTTTTATGAAACACATTTGTATGCGTTACTTCTTAACCCAACTTGTGTGCATACCATAGCTATAAACATGTTGCCAACTTCTTAAAATGTCACGTTTTCTTTGCTCACTCTTATTCCCCACGAGAAAGAGGACTCAATGAAAACACCAATGGACTTATTAGACAATATTTTTCTAAAAAAATGAACTTTTCCAATATTGATAAAAGACAAGTAAAGAAAGTCGAGAACATTCTCAACAACAGGCCAAGGAAAAAATTAGAGTATTCCACACCTAATGAAATTGCTAATAAACGCCACAAAACGGGGTGTTTTGTGGCGTTTATTAGTAGGGGAGGGTTCAATTTTTGGAAAAGAAATGAATCCAGGCATCGCCCCCGCTGCCAATGGCCCGCTCAAAAGGCGCACGCCTATAACGAACACCAATGCCGCCCGTAGCCCTTATAATGTAGCTGCTGGAACCTTTATACACCTCGCCCCATTTTCCATAAGGGTCGTTACAATAGTAATAATCTGCATCGTAGCCCAGCACCACCATTACGTGGCCTGAGTTGGTAAAATAGCCGTGTACAATGGCTGGAATGCCTTTGTCGAGCTGTGCCCGCAGTTGGGCTGGGGTGGCGGTGTAGCTGGCTTGGTCGCGCCAAGGCGAATTGCGGCTCACAGCCTCGCGGTTAAAATAGTTTTCAATACCGCTCACTGCCTGAAACACCCGATAGTCGCCGCCCCATTTGCGAATCATATTGTCGGGTGTAACGTCGGTGCCACCCGTGAAATAGCGCAGTACCATGGCAAAAGAGGTAACGGCGCAAGTGCCTGAACCTGGACCTGCCTGATTATTCATCTGCCAAAAGTAGGGTACATTCGCCACGACGGCGGCTACGGCATCGATGTATTTGAGGGTTTCTCCTACTTTAACACCACTCGCCGAACGGGCTATAACCACTAATTTGCGGGCAATACCTGCGTTGAGCAGCGTAAGGCCGAAGGTAAATTGCCCGTTCACGGGCTGTAGGTTGGTGGCTGCGCCAATGGTATATCCATCAATAGTGGCCGAAATGGTGGCTATTCCACTGCCCGTTGTACCAGCAAGTTGAATGGTCTGGCCGATTTTTACGCTCGATAGCCCGCTTATGAGCACTGGTCCTGGCACACTACCAGCGGCTTTAACCTCAACAGTAGCCCCGGCACTACCCAAAGCCGTATTGCTGGCCGAGTTGCCAACTACCTGCATCCGCCGAGCCAGACCCGGTGTGTTCAGAGTAACGGAGAAGGTATAGCTGCCCCCCACAACTGGAATATCCTGCGCCACCGCAAAGCCATCGAGTGTGGCACTAACTTTAGTAATATCCGCGTTAGTTACGGTGCCGCTGAAACTGGCAGGCTGACCAGCGACCACGAACGAAGGCACCCATACCGACAGTCCGCCCGAGGGCACAGCCGCCACCCGCAGCGAGGCTTCGGGCGTTGGCCCAGGCGAAATAAGTGGATCAGCAATGGGGCGGCAGCTTTCCAGCAACACCAACAGCCCAACCGTACCCATAAAAAGAATTTTTACCTTTTTCATATCAGTAGGGAATTAAAATTTTTTAATAAGTTGTTTATCAACACATTAGCTTTTAAAAAACAATAATTTATTTGATTTCTATCCTTCAGAGATTAACGAATGACGGAAAATGTGTAAGTCCGCGACACAACCTGAGTGCCGTTAGCCAGCAAACCCCGCACTTCCAGCTTACGGTTTGTGCCGCGGGTGTTGAAGGAGTAGGGCAAACTGAATTTGCCACTGATAGGGGTGGCAAATCCCAGCGAGAAGCCGTCGGCCAGCAGTTGCACTTGGCTGATGGCTGCTCCCGACAACCCGTTGAATACAACGGACTGGTTTTGACGAATGATGGCAGGTATCGACACCGACAGGGCGGGGGCAACTACCTTCAAGGCGCCCGTGAAAGTTCCTACTGCTGCACCCGCTGTGTTATAACCGGTCAAAACCAACTGGCGGGCTGCACCGGTGTTGGTCAGGGTCATGCCAATGGTGAACTGCCCATTTTGAACAGTGGGCTGGTTGCTGATGGCATAGCCGTCGATGGTGCCCCGAATGGTAGCCACTCCGTCGGTGGCGGTGCCGTTAAGCAAGATGGGGGTGTAGGTTTCGACCTGGGCAGGTAAAGTAGCCGTAATACGCTCGGCCCCCGATGGAGCGCAGTAGTTGGGGAAGTTGGCGGCCCAGTTGACAGCTTGTAGTGTATTCCAGATACTGAGCGGGCTACCTCCGCCGGGTACGCGCCACAGCGATGCTTCGCCACCAGCCTGGCCGAAAAAGCTGTTGATGGTAGCGGCCGTAATTCTATCCTGCTCATTACTCACGATGTGATGAATTGGTTTGGTACAGCCATAGGTATTTCTGTAAATCCCGTTGGCGCGGGCAATGGTATATTTAGATGCCATAATTTCGACGTAAGTCTGAGGCATGTGCGCATCTACGTACTTATCGACAATATTGACGGCAAAATTATGTTCGTCAGGGTTAGTCCAAGTTGAACAGTAAAGTTTAAACGAAGCGGGAGCTGTACCGTTGGCAATGGCTTGATCTTTGACGTTTTTGAACGCACTCATCAAGGCTTCAAGTTTGGTGGGTTTCCCGTCGAACTCTACTTCGGCGTCTATCACATAACCCGTGTAGCCAGTTTGGGCCGCCTGAGTCAGGGTTTTTGCCTGAGCCGCTTCGTGGCCTGCGTAAGCACCGGGATAATTATAAGACCATGCCCACACCTCAATACCCCGCGACTTATACGCCTGAACCACCGCCGTACTGACCACTTCGGGCCAGCGAGTGGCATTGTAAGCCCCATCGCCTACTTTAATATAAATGCGTTTGATACCCGTTGCCACCAACTGATTGGCCAGGGCATCGTGGCTGGCGTAGCCAGTGCCTTCTATATACCAAAGCCAGATACCCAGTTTGTTACAGCCTTCCAGAGCTGCCACCCTGCCGTTGGCTGCCGATGGAGGTCTCCCGGTTTCTGGCACTAGGTCACGGCCTCGCTTTTCAGGATAAAGCTGGTCTTGGGTTTGGGTGTTGGCTGGTTGCCGCAGGTCAGGCGACTTGCAGGAGGCAGCCAGCAACAGTGAAACAGCGGCCAGAATTGACCAGTGTTGATACGTTCTATCTAAGTGTTTCATAAAAAATTGGTTTAATTGAGTAAATTAAGAAAGCAGGAGTAAGAAGATTATCGGTAATCAGAATCAAATTGGTCGCCCCGATTCGTTAGTTATCGTAGATGGCAAAAATAGACGGAATGGTGCGCGACGAAGCCACATAACTCACCCCTCGGCACGCCAACTGGCTGGACCCACCCCCGTCAAACATAATCGTTTTGACACAGTTGAAGTCCACCAGCACCTGCCAAGCCTGTTGCTGGGTAGCCGCCCGCGCACAAACCAGCAGCAGTCGGTCCAGCTTGCCATCTTGATTGGTATCTTTCAGCCCAATCATGGTTCGGCCAACCGACGCGTTTTTACTAAAATCTGAATTGATGGGATGGATACCCGCAATACCCGACACAACGCCTTGAAAGTCGGTTTGCACCGCTGTCAGGCCAGTACTTGCATAAGGGTATTCAACGATGTTGGCCCAAGCGCCGTAGAATTCGAGCCGCCGCTTGCCGTAAGTGGTAGCACTGCCGTAGCCCGTGCCAATGAGTTTGTTGTTTACCTTAATCGGAAAAGCCAGGTCGCTGCGGGGGCTGGCGGCCGTTGAGAAAAACTGGGCGTTGGCCACGGCAAACAGTTTAGGAGCGGCTGGGGCGTACAAATTCCAGTAGGAAGTGTAGCCAGAAATATTGGTAAACAGCGGTCTGCGCACAAGCTGCGGGTTGGGTACAGCCGCCGAAGCCGTGTCGGCACTGCCCTGAATGAGGCGGCACTGCCCATTTTTGAGCAAGTCCACTTCCACCACAAACACATCATTGCGCCGAAACAGCCGAACGGCGTTGCCGCAGGCCGTTACCTGAAAACCCCTGGGCGTGCCCGCTGGAGTGGTGCAGGCTGCTAGCCGCGCACCCGATGGTGGCATATCGGGCAATGGCTCCTTAATGGCGGACGTCTGGCAGGAAGTTAAGTAAAATCCAGCGAATGGCAACAAAAACAGGAATCGACGAACGTTGTTCGGCAGTAAGCGAAGAAAGTAGGCATTTGACATAACAAGAGGGGTTTAGGTACGTTTGGGCAGGGTACAAACTTGCAGAGGCAAGTAAGCACCCTTGAACTGATTTATTGACCTAAAATGGTTTGGAAGAAAACGTTGGTAATGGGACTGTAAACTACGAAGAAATAGAACACAAACCAAAAGCTAAAAAAATAAATCTTATTTACAGTGTATTAACCTGAGATACCCCAGATTTTAAGGATGTCCCAAAAGTTACGTTTTGTATTTAAAAAATTGTCAGAGGCTTGAAATGAGCCAAAAAGACACCACTGTGCTAACTCACCGCCGTCAGTTTAGTAGATATTGTCAGTAAAAAAACTCCTGCTTTTTGCTTTTTTTACTAAAAATCACCATCCAAGAGTGGCGAATTTTATTTCCCAAATTTTTTCAATACCTTCGTTATAAGTTGGATTTTTATATAACTCCAACAAAGCAAAGGGTATTTTGGTGGCCGCATCTTTATTTTTTATATTAATTTGAAGGCCATCAATAGGAAATAAGTTTAAAGATAATTGCTGCTCGAATCTTTTTCTCATTTTGGGGAATTTTTTGTATTTTTGGATAAAAACAAAAATGCCAGTTATTTAACTCCTTAGATATAAACATTTTAGCCTACATGTCCAACTGTAATCTACAATGATTCAAAGGATATTTTGGTTGTAACTAATTGATAGCAGAATGGTTAAATGTTTTTCTGGCAGACACTATAATATTGACAGCCTTGAAAAACTGTACCCCGACTATTTTGTTTTCAAACGAATTCGCGCCTATCGTAAAATGCTCACAGACAGCCCAACCGTAACGGTTGATCACGATAAGTTTTGGACTGACTTGCAGAAAGAATTGGGCGTTGATAAGTGAAATTATCCGTTGATAAACTTCTTGCCTGTCTGGGTATGTCGCTTGTCCATTAAGGTAGATTCCGATGACATTGTTCACCCAACCCTCGTTCGTGAAGGGTCTGTAAATATCCGATGGGTTTAAAAACGCAACCCCGCCCAAAAACCACGACCCACTGCTCACAACCACTTATTTGTCCATAAAGACAAGAAACCTTTGAAAAACCGTGGGGTAGTGTCTATTTTTGCATCTTATTTTTCATAACGGTACGCCGTTAATCCCCCAAAAATGATTCGAATAGCCATTCAAAAGTCAGGTCGCCTCAGCGAAGATTCCATCAAACTGTTCAAATCTTGCGGCATTCAATTCGACACTGGTTCGTCGGGCAAGCTCAAATCGGTAGCTACCAATTTTGCTGCTGAGTTTCTTTTCTTGCGCGACGACGATATTCCAGGTTACGTAGCCGACGGCGTGGCCGACGTGGGTATTGTAGGCCAAAATGTGCTGGTCGAATCGGGCCGTGCGGTGCAGGTGGTGCATCAATTGGGATTCTCCAAATGTCGCCTGTCGCTGGCGATTCCGCGCGGCGAGGCTTTTACGGGCGTGGAGTCGCTCAACGGCAGAAGCATTGCCACTTCTTATCCGCGTATTTTGGGCAGTTTTCTGGTCGAGCGCGGCATCATAGCCGACATTCACGAAATAAGCGGCTCGGTCGAAATTGCCCCCAGTATTGGTCTGGCCGATGCCGTTTGCGACATTGTAAGTTCTGGCAGTACGTTGTTGAGCAATGGCCTCAAAGAAGTGCAAGAGATTTTTCGCTCAGAGGCCGTTTTGATTGCCCATAATTCCCTGAACGGTGAAAAAACTGATTTGCTGGACAAAATAATGTTCCGAATAAAATCGGTTCAGGCGGCGCAAAACAACAAATATATTTTGCTAAATTGCCCCAAAGAAGCCGTTTCGGCCATTGCGGGCCTGATACCGGGCATGAAAGCCCCAACCGTGGTGCCGCTGGCCACCGAAGGCTGGGTTTCGATTCATTCGGTCATTAGCGAGGAAGCATTTTGGGACAACATCGAAAAAATCAGGGCCGCAGGAGCCGAAGGAATTTTAGTCATTCCGATTGAGAAAATGATTTATTGAACGCATCAGCGTGGGTAATTGCGCTTTGGTAAAAAATAGAAGTATTTTGTATTTCATCATCAACTCATTATGCAAATTATAGCTTATCCCAATCGCGGCGAATGGCCCAAACTGCTGGCAAGACCCATGCAAGATTTGGCCAAAATCGAAAAAGTAGTAGCGCCGATTCTAAAAAAAGTCAAGGACAACGGCGATGCAGCCCTGCGCGAGCTGGCCTTGCAGTTTGATAAAATCGAGCTCAACGACATAAAAATACCCCAGGCTACCATCGCCGCCGCCGAAAGTGCGCTGTCAGACGAGTTGAAAGCGGCCATTGAGCAGGCTTATCAAAACATAAGGGTTTTTCACGAATACCAAAGGCAGCTGCCCAAAAAAATCAAAACCATGACGGGCGTAACCTGCTGGCGCAAGTCGGTAGCCATCGAAAAAGTGGGGCTGTATATTCCAGGTGGCACCGCGCCGCTTTTTAGCACGGTGTTGATGCTGGGCGTACCCGCCCAACTGGCGGGCTGCCGCGAGGTGGTACTATGCACGCCCTCCAACCATCCCGCCATTCTTTATGCGGCACAGTTGGTGGGTGTTACGCAGGTTTTCCGCGTGGGCGGGGCGCAGGCCATTGCGGCCATGGCTTACGGTACCGAGAGCATTCCGAAGGTTTATAAAATATTTGGCCCTGGCAATCAGTATGTTACTACTGCCAAAATGCTCATAGCCAAAGAAGGCGTGGCCATAGATATGCCCGCTGGCCCCAGCGAAGTGGCCATTTATGCCGACGACAGCGCTGTGCCAGCGTTTGTGGCCGCCGACTTACTCTCGCAAGCCGAACACGGTGTCGACAGCCAAGTGCTGTTGGTTTCGACTAGTAAAAAACTGCTCACTACCGTCAATTTAGCACTTATTACCCAGCTCGAACAGCTTCCCCGCCGCGATATGGCCCAAAAAGCCATTGAAAACAGCAAGGCCATTTTAGTAGAAAACCAGCAAGAAGCTATTGATTTGTTGAACGACTACGCCGCCGAACACCTCATTTTGAGCGTGGACAACGCCGAGCGCATTTCGGAGCAAATTATCAATGCGGGTTCAATTTTTCTGGGAAATTACACCCCCGAATCTTGCGGCGACTACGCCTCTGGCACCAACCACACTTTGCCCACCAACGGCCACGCACGGGCGTACAGCGGCGTATCGCTCGATAGTTTTGTAAAGAAAATCACGGTGCAGCACATCACGCCCGAAGGCCTGCGGCAGCTTGGCCCCGTAGTAGAAATCATGGCCGAAGCCGAGTCGTTGCAAGCCCACAAGCGCGCCGTGAGCGTGCGCTTGAATAGTTTAAAATAACTAAAAAACTTATGCCTCCTTTCAATATAAAAAACATCGTCCGCCCGCATGTCTTGACGCTTACGCCTTATTCTTCGGCCCGCGACGAATATACTGGAACGGAAGGCATATTTTTAGATGCCAACGAAAATCCATTGGGTGCCGTTACGGCTGAAGATTGGAGCCGCTACCCCGACCCGCACCAGTGGGAAATCAAACAAAAACTGGCGCCAATCAAGGGCGTAAAGCTCAACCAGGTGTTTTTGGGCAATGGCTCCGATGAGCCAATAGACCTGCTGATACGCGCTTGCTGCACACCGCGCCAAGACAGTATTTTGACAATGCCTCCTACCTACGGAATGTACGAAGTGAGTGCCAATATCAACGATGTGGGCATTGTCAGTGTGCCGCTCACGTCTGATTTTCAGATTGATACGCCCGCTGTCTTGAAAGCCATTGCCTCAAATACCAAAATCGTTTGGATATGCTCGCCCAACAACCCCTCGGGCAACTTGCTGGACAACGCGGCCATTGGCCAAATTCTCGAAAACTTTGGCGGAGTAGTGGTAGTAGATGAAGCCTACATTGATTTTGCCCCCGTTCAAAGCTGGACGCAGCAATTGGAAAAATACCCCAATTTGGTGGTGCTACAAACCTTTTCTAAAGCCTGGGGTTTGGCCTCCTTGCGCCTCGGAATGTGCTTTGCCTCGGAGGAAATTATTCAGGTTTTAAACAAAATAAAACCTCCCTACAACCTAAGCGGCGTGGCACAAAAGCTACTCTTGGAAGCACTTGATAAAGAACCATTAAAAAACGAAATGGTAGCCAAGATTTTGGCCGAACGCGACAATTTTTGCACCAAATTGGCCGATATGTCGTTAGTTAAGCGTATCTACCCATCTGATGCCAATTTTTTGTTGGTACAATTCGACAACGCGCCAGCCGTAATGCAACACCTAATAGATACAAAAATCATTGTCCGCGACCGCTCCAAGGTAGTGCGCTGCGGCGGCTGTCTGCGCATTACTGTAGGTACGGCGCAAGAAAATGAAGCCTTAATTAATGCATTGAAAACCATCACACAACCGCCAATTTCATGAAAAAATTATTGCTTACGCTATTTATTGGGCAATTTTTATTGCCAGAAGTTAGGGCGCAGTACAACAACTGGGCCGTGGGGTTTCAGTTGATGGAGCCTTCGGGCGTTAATGTGCGCAAGTACTTCAATGACAACAAAGCCCTCGACTTGGCAGTGGGTACGTACGGGCTGTTTTATGGCCGCGACCGCGCCTACCGAAAGGGCAATTACAGCAACGCGGGCCTGTCGGTGCGGGGTACTTATTTGTGGCATAGCGCGCTATTCAAGAGCGAGCAGTTGCGGGGCTACTACGGCTTTGGGGCGCAACTCAACTCGCGACGCTATTACTTTGAGTCGCGCAATACACCTGGTGTTCAAGAATTTAGCAATAATATCTCGATTGGAGGCGTAGGGTTGACTGGCTTAGAATATTTTGTGCCAAGTAGCCGCCTGTCGTTCTTTTTGGAAGCAGGTATTTATGTAGAACTGGTGCCTGCCCTGCTGTTTTTGCATCCGCAAGGCGGCGTAGGAGTGCGTGCCAACTTCTAATTGTTAGGCCCATGTTCAAGATAGTTAGCTCGTCGGCGGGGTCTGGCAAAACCTATACCCTTACCAAAGAATACCTCAAACTGGCCCTGCATAACAAGAGCGAAACGTATTTTAAACGTATCCTGGCCGTTACGTTTACCAAGGCCGCCACCCGCGAAATGAAAGAGCGCATTGTGTCAAAACTACAAAGTTTTGCCAGTGGTGCCCAAGACAGTATGCTCGACGACATTGCCCGCGAGCTGTACCCCAACGAACCCGCCGCCGCGCCCAAAGCCCTGCTTCGCCAACGCGCCGAACAGGTTTTTACGCAGATTTTGCACAACTACTCCGACTTTGCCGTCATGACCATCGATAGCTTTACGCAGCGGCTCGTGAGTTCTTTCACCGATGAGTTGGGCATGCCCTTTTCGTTTGATGTAGAAATGGAAGCAGGCGAGCTGCTAACCACCGCCGTAGAGCGCGTTTTGGAAAAAGCAGGCAGCGGAGATTTCAAAGCATTGACTGAAATCTTGGAAGAATTTTATCTTGATACGGCTACCGAAGGACAAAGTTGGAGCAATTTGCCCGACTCGCTGGCCAGTTTTGCCAATGACTTGCTGAGCGAAGACCGCTATGCGGCCATTCAAAAAAATAGCCACCTCAAACCCGCCGATTTTAAGAAAATCAGAACGCAGCTAAAGACTTTTCAGGCTGATTTTGAGCAACAATTGGCGCAATTGGGCGGTGCTGGCGCAAAAGTTATCCAAGATGCTATGCTGGTTAAATCCGATTTTTCACACGGCGCGGTTTTTAATTATTTTGAAAAGTACAAAGACATTAAAAGTAGTAAAGATTGGAAAGAAAAGTTGATAGAAGGCGCTACAAAAACCCAGAAATCCGCATTCGAGGAAAACCAAGGCTGGTACACCAAGACCACTAAGCCATTCACTGTCAGTGCTATTGAGAATATTAAGGTTGAATTGGTGGCCATTTATTCGCAAATAGACAGCTGTCTCAAGCAAAGCGTGGCGCAGTTTATGCTTTACGAGCAAATTGCGCCGTTTTTGTACCATCTTTCGTTGCTCAACGAAATAAAAAAAGAATTTGACCGCCAGCTCACCGAAAATGGGAGCGTTCACATTTCCGAATTTAACAAAAAAATCGTAAAAATTGTGGCCGAAGAGCCCGTGCCGTTTATTTTTGAGCGGCTCGGCGAAAAGTTCAACCACATCTTAATTGACGAGTTTCAGGATACTTCCAAATTGCAGTTTGCCAACTTGCTGCCCCTCATTGACAACAGCCTCGGCTACGACCACCTCAACCTGGCCGTAGGCGACTCAAAGCAGGCCATTTATCGGTTTAGGGGCGGCGACATGGACCAGATTGTGGCCCTAAGTTCGCAAAAACTTCAAAAACTGCAGCGCACCTTGGGCAACAGCCCCCTCACCATTGAGCGACTCGAAAGCGTGCGGCTGCACCTCAAAACCGAAGTACTTGGCACAAACTACCGCAGCGCAGCCGAAGTAATAGGTTTTAACAACGACTTTTTTGGGTTTGTTGCCAACCAATACGGCGAAACAATTGGGCTCACCAAAGCGGTTTTTAACGACGATTTTGCGCAAAATCTGCCACCAAATGCCACGCGCGGTGGGGTGGTGCAAATTGAGTTTTTGGAAAACAAAAAAATGGACATTGAAGCAGGCGAAACCCCGCTCATGCTCGACCGTACGCTGGCATTGGTGCAGCAAGCGCTCCAAAACGGCTACCAACTGGGCGATATAGCGGTATTGTGCCGCAAAAAAAGCCACGCCAAACTAATAGCCAACCTCCTGAAAGACAACCAATACGGCGTTATTTCGGAAGACTCACTCTCGTTGAAATTTTCGGGGGCGGTCAATATGCTGGCGGCTTTCATGAAAGTACTCATCAAGCCTAGCAGCCCGCTATTTAAGTACGAGGCAGCCTATTTGTTGTTTCGGGTTATTTTAAACAAAACACCCGACAGCTCTGAAAATACCAACATCAAAGCCGCCATTGAGTCGCCCGATGTGCGGGTTTTTTATGGCTACGTCAATGGGCTTTTGGGCCAGCAAGCGGGAGCAGAAGAAGTCCTCAATCCCTACCAGCTTTTGCAGTTGAGCGTCTATGAACTGGCCGAAAAACTCACCACCATTTTTGGGCTTTTCGATTTGATACCCGAGCGCGACTACCTGTTTCGGTTTTTGGACGTAGTGCTCGAATTTAGCACGCGGCGCGGAAGCCACCTGTCCGATTTTTTGGAATACTGGGAGGGGCAAAAAGAAAAAGTGTCCATTTCGGCTCCCTCAGACCCCCGCGCCGTTACGGTGCAGACCATTCACAAATCAAAAGGTTTGGAATACCCCGTGGTTATTGTTCCCCACGCCGACTGGTCGTTTGTGCCAATCGCTACAAAGCATTCGATGTGGGTGGACTTGGATGAAACCGACGAATTTAGGCTACCTGCCACCGACGAAATCCCCATTAGGGCACTCAAAGCAGGGTCGGTAAAGTTAAAAAACGACCTCGCAAGCGTTACCGAAAACGTCGCTTTGCAATTTGAAGAAGAAAAAGAACGGGTTTTTGTCGAAAACCTCAACTTGCTTTACGTGGCCTTTACACGCCCTACGCAGCAATTGTACGTATTGGCTTTGCAAAGCAAATTTTCGGATAAAAAAAACCAAAAGAAAGTCAGTTTTTGGTTGTACCAATTTTTGGAAGAACAAAAATTGTACAAGCCCGACCAAAGCGCGTATTGCCTATCGGAAGGACCCACAATCGTACGGCCTCACCAAAATACCGCCACCAATAATACGGCCTACGTGGCCAAGGTCATTGCCAACGACCACCGCCGCGACCTGCGCTTACGCCGCTTGGCCGACCGACTTTTTGACGTGGAAACTTTTGAAGTAAAGCGCGATTATGCCCAAAAAATGCGCTACTTACTATCGCTCATCAACACCCCCAGCGACGTAGATACCGCCCTCAAACGCCTCTCAAACGAGGGTTTGGCCGAAACCAGCGACCCCGAAAAAATGCGGCGACATCTGCAAAGAATCTTGGCTCATGCCGACTTAAAAGAAATATTTAGCCCCAACGCCAATGCCCTCAATGCCCGCGAAATACTAACCCCCGACGGCAAAATATATCGCCCTGAGCGCGTAGTGCGTTTGCCCGACCGCGTCGTAATTGTAGATTATAAAACGGGCGCACCCACCAAAAACGACGAGGCACAACTGCGCCGTTTTAGCAAAATTTACCGCGAAATGGGCTACACACCCATTGAGTTGATATTGATATACCTGGACGAAGCCCACCAAATGGTTGTGAAAATAACTTAAACGGACTGTGCACAAAATGCCGCCGCCGCTCCGATTTTAGTGACCTCAATATCCAAAAGCAAGCACACTGATTGTAGCCCAAGTTTCAAACGCCAGACGGCACGTCTGGTGCTATGCTTTTGCTTCGTAAACGAAAGTATAGCCAGTATCGACACAATTATCGAGTAGTTGTTGATTGTTTTGTTTGAAAACAGGATGCACAAACTTGGGAGCTATCTCAGCCAGTGGCACGAGCGTAAAGCGGCGCTCGTGCAGGCGCGGGTGCGGCACCATCAAATCGGCCATTTTTACAATTACGCTTCCGCAGTACAGCAGGTCAATGTCAATCAATCGGGCATCCCAGCGTTCGCGGCGTTCACGGCCCATTATTTGCTCAATTTTTAGGGCGCGTTGCAATATATCAATGGGGTGCAGCACCGTTTGAAAGCACACCACTTGATTCAAAAAAGAAGGCTGCGCTAATACACCCCAAGGGGCGGTTTGATATACCGAAGACTTTGCCGAGATGGGTGCTATTTGCGCTTCAATGTGCGCAATGGCTTCGTTCAAAATGGCTTGGCGGTTTCCCAGATTGGAACCCAAAAGCAAAAAAACCTCGTTTTTGTTCATGCAGACAAAGATAAGACAAAAACCAGTCGCAATTAAAATCCATTTCGTTGTATCTTTGGTGGTTCAATCTTTTTCTTGACATGTCCAAAATTATCGTTGCCGTAGATGGCTATTCAAGTTGCGGAAAAAGCACCACGGCCAAGGGAGTGGCCGCTCGCCTTGGCTATGCCTACATTGATACGGGTGCCATGTACCGTGCCGTTACGTTGTATTTTCAGCAAAACCACGTTTCGTACACCAACCCCCGCGAAGTAGCCAAGGCCCTCGAAAAGATCAAAATTTCGTTTAGGCACAATGCCGAAACGGGTCGCAGCGAAACCTACCTAAACGGCGCAAATGTAGAAGACGAGATTCGCAAACTATACATTGCCAACCAAGTAAGCGAGGTCAGTGCCATATCGGAGGTGCGGCGGGCAATGGTGGCGCAGCAGCAGCAGATGGGCCGCAAACGCGGAGTGGTGATGGACGGCCGCGACATTGGTACGGTGGTTTTTCCTGATGCCGAACTCAAAGTTTTTATGACTGCCGAGCCGCTCATTCGGGCGCAACGCCGGCAAATCGAACTCTTCGCCAAGGGCGATATGCTCGACACCGAAGAGATTTTGGAAAATATCAAAAAACGCGACTCCATAGACACTACCCGCCTTGACAGCCCCTTGCGCCAAGCCGACGATGCCCTGCTGATTGACACCTCACTGATGACACTCGAGGGGCAAATTGAGCAACTTTGGCAACTGGCGCAAGAGAAAATAGCGCAAATAAAATAACTTTTTTATGCCTTTGCAAGATAATTTGGCTACCCAAGATTTTGATTATCTTATTGTTGGTCAGGGTATTGCTGGGTCTATTTTGGCTTGGACGCTTCACCAGCGCGGGCATCGGGTTTTGATTGTCAATGACAGCGCCGCCCCTGCTTCGTCCAAAGTAGCGGCCGGCATTTTTAATCCGCTTACGGGCAAAAAACTTGTTCGCACTTGGAAAGCCGATGACTTGTTTCCGTTTGCCCATCAATTTTATGCCCATCTTGAACAGGCTTTGCAAACGCAACTTTTGCATTTTTGCTCAATTTATCGGCCTTATCGGTCTATCGAAGAACAAAATTCGTATTTGGCTCAAACGGCCGAGCCCAGCATTGCCAAATACGTAAAAGCGCAAGCCAATGATGCCAAATACGCAGACTTTATCCAAAATCAGTACAGTGGCTTAGAAGTTACGCAGTCGGGGTGGGTAAATTGCGTTCAACTAGTGGAAAAAATAAACGCCTTTTTTTCTGAGAAATGTCAATATTTAGATGCCAATTTTGATTTTGGACGTGTTGGTTTTCAGGAAAATAAAGTTTTTTATGAAAACATTGAAATAAAAAAAATTATATTTTGTGAGGGCTACAAAGCCCACGAGAATCCATTTTTTGCGTGGCTACCGTACACTCCCGTAAAAGGGCAGACGCTGTTGGTGGATATTTCGGGTTACGTACTACCCGAAATCGTCAATCAAGGAATTTTTATTTTGCCGCTCCAAACCCAGGGCCTGTGTCGGGTGGGAGCTACCTACTCTTGGCACGACATAGACTGGCAGCCCACCGCCGAAGCGCGGGAGTTTCTGGAAGACAAGCTCAGGCTCTTGCTGAAAGCACCTTATCGAGTGGTAGCTCAGCAAGCGGGCATTAGACCTGCCACCCACGACCGCCGCCCTTTTGTGGGGCTTCACCCCGTGTATCCGCAGCTGGCTATTTTCAACGGACTTGGCTCAAAGGGCGTTACCCTGGCTCCGTATTTTGCTGCCCAATTGGCCGATTTTTTGGAATCTGGGAAAGAAATAGACCCACTTGCGAATATCGAACGATTTTTTTCGTTATATTTTCACAAAAAATAATCCATAACGTCATTTTGAGCGTTATATATTCAGGAGCTTTTAACGTTCTATACATTCATTGAATATGCGCTATTTATCCACCTCTCTACTCACAATTGGAATCGGGGCTTTCCTGTTTCTGCAATCTACGTACGCCCAAAATTATCCTTCGCAAGAGCAATTTGGCAAAAATCGCGTGCAATATCGCCGCTTTGATTGGAAAATTTTAAAATCAAACAATTTTGAAGTGTATCATTATGGCGCAGGTACGCCCATTGCTACATTGACTATTCAGTATGCCGAGTCAGAGTTTGACCGCGTTACCGAGATGCTGGGTTATACACCTTACAACAAAATCAAGATATTTCTGTATAACTCGCCGCAAGAACTCATGCAGAGTAATATAGGCATGGCTATCACAACCGATTTGAGCGAGAATGAACTAAACTTGGCCAAATCGCGGCTTGAAATTGCATTCACAGGCGACCAAGTGGGTTTTCGTAAAAAACTTATTCGCGAAATAACCCAGCTTTTTGTGTATGATATGCTCTACGGCGGAAGCCTGCGCGATGCCCTCCAAAACTCGCTGCTACTGTCGCTACCCGACTGGTTTATGGCGGGCGTGTCGGCGTACGTGGCCGAAGGCTGGACTCCCCAACTTGACGATTATATGCGCGATGCCATGGTGCGTCGTCAAATAAAAAAACCGTCGCTGCTGGTAGGAGAGGAGGCCGCCATTGTGGGGCAGTCTATTTGGAACTACATTGCCGAGCGATACGGCAAAGACAATGTATCTAATGTGCTGAGCCTCACCCGTATTATCAGAACTGAACAAACCAGCATAGCCAGCACATTGGGCGTTTCGTACGGGCGTTTTTTGCGCGATTGGCGCGACTTTTATACGGGTATGGCCGCCACTGTCAATACTACTTACAAAGATGCAGCCGGCGACTGGCAGCAGCAGTTGAGCAACGAAGCGAATTTTTCGGTTACTAAAACCCGACTAAGCCTTGACAACCAGTTTGTGGCAGCTACCAACCGAAAAGAAGACCGCTACTCGGTAGAGCTAATCAAGACTGACAACGGGAGTCGATCCACACTATTAAAGGGTAACTTTATGGTCAAAAAACGCAACTACGTAGCTCACACGCCCTTGGTGGCTTGGCACCGCAACAACGGCTTGGCCGTTATTACCGACAAAAAAGATGAGATACTACTCCAAATCTTTGACATCAACGAAAAAGGAACTGCCAAACTCCGATTGAAACGCACCATTAGGGGAGTAAACCAAGTGGTGGACTTTGACATTTCAAACGATGGCGGTAGCTTGGTGTTGAGTGCCGAGCGCGACGGCAAAAACGACTTATATTTGTTCAACGTTGGCAGAGGGTCTTTACTACAAATTACCAACGATTTTTACGACGACCTGTCGCCGCATTTTGTGGGCTATTCCTCTACGCGGGTACTTTTTACCTCCAATCGCCTCCGCGACTCGCTGACGGTGGCCGATAAAGGCACTTACAAATCCATAAAAAACCAATCGGCCTTGTTTATCCACGACGGCAATCCCCGCGCGCAGGTTGTAAGGCGTGTCGCCGACTCAATCGGGATTATCTCCAATGTGCGCTCAACAGACGAAAATACCTTCTATTTTTTGTCTGATTATAAAGGTATTAACAACTTTTATAAATACGAAGCCGACACCAAATTACTAACTACTTTGACGAGTTTTAACCAAAACATTACAGACTACGACTACTTGCCAGCGTCAGGGGCTTTTGTGAGCGTCAATAGTCGAGCAGGTAAAGACTATCTGAGTTATTACCGTCGGCTCAACCCATCTACCGCCTTAGACATGCCCCCAACGCCGCGTACGCAGAGTATGGCAGGGCTTCAATTTTATAAAACTGAACACAAAAACAACCCCGCTGCCGATGCTTCGATGATTGCCCAGATGGCCAACCCGCGCCGACTTCAACTCGACTCGGGCGAAGTAGATACCGACAATTACGAATTTGACCCCGATATACTGCGCAGTTTTGAAGCACGCCAACAAAAGCGCGGAAACGTCATGAGCATGGCCAGCGTTATGTCCAAAAACCGCAAGCGCGACAACATTACTATCAAAGGTCCAGTAGATTATAAGGGGCTCTTTATCAGCAACGATGCTACCTCCGACTTGCGCATAGACCCGGTTCGGGGTTTTGGCTTTGCCCAATCGCTCACCATGAACGATTTGCTCGAAAACCACATCATTCGGGGAGGTTTTTTTGTGGTTATCCCCAATTTTCGTACCAACGATTTGTGGGCCGAATACAGCAATCTGGCCCACCGCATTGACTACATGGCGCGGGTAGATAGGCAGAGTATTTTTGTACAAAGCACCAATCAGAAGTACCGCTACAATCGCATTGCACTGACGGCTTCTTACCCGTTTTCGGTGCGGTCGCGGGTGTCGTTTTCGCCTTTTTTCTCGCAAGCCCGTCTGTTAGATGTCAATACCATAGCTGCCCCCGACCAAACCTCTAACTACCTTGGCGCACGCGCCGAGTATGTCTATGACAACACAAAAATGAACGGCATGAACATGATGCAAGGAACGCGCGTCAAGGTTCGGTACGACCAGTTTGGCGGTTTTTCGGGTACGCGCGGCTTCAACAGGTTCGCGGTTGATTTGCGCCATTACCAAAAAGTACACCGCGATATTATCCTTGCCACCCGCCTATCGCTGTCGCATTCGGCAGGCGCTGCTCCCAAGCAGAGTGTAGTCGGGGGCATGGAAAACTGGGTTGCTAATACCCAAGATGGACGCACCGAAAACCCCTTGACGGTTGAGCCAATCAATCAATTACCCATCGACAACCGCGATATATTTTTTGTAGAATTGGCCCCTTTGCGGGGTTTCAATTTCAATAAAATATCGGGGACAAGCCACTTAACGGCCAGTGCCGAACTGCGCGTGCCACTCATAAAATATTTGTATCGGGGACCTATTACTTCCAATTTTTTACGCAACTTCCAGTTGGTAACTTTTACTGACATAGGCACTGCTTGGACTGGTAAAAGCCCCTTCAACCGCCAAAATAGTTTGAATACCGAGATAATCCGTTCTGACTTTTGGACAGCTACCGTTAATAACTTCCGTAATCCATTTTTGCTGGGATACGGCGTGGGAGTACGCACGATGTTGTTTGGTTTTTATGCGAAATTCGACTATGCCTGGGGCTTCGATAATGGCGAAGTAAATGACGCAATACCTTACTTGACGATAGGATATGATTTTTAAAAAAATGCTCTTTTGAAAGCATAAAATCTTGCGTGAACGCTAGCTGAGGTAAGGCTCATTTTTAAATTAGGGTTTGATAAAGAAACAAATATTATATTTGTTTCTTTATCAAACCCTAATTTTGTTTTTTGGTAGCCAAAAATAGCAAGCCCGTATGTCGATTAACAAAATCGACTTGAAGCCCTTTTCATTGTACGAATCATGTCTGCGTAAGGCATTAAAGCACCCTTTACCAAGGAGAAATGAGCGTCAAGAGCCAAATAAAATATTAGTTTGGCACGGTTTTGGATAATTTCAATTATACTACCAATCAATTAAAATAGTTCAATCAAATATTGTTATAATACCAAAACAAAACTATCCTAGTATTTGACATCTTGTTTGCTAAATTATTGATATAAAGTGCTTTATGTGTGTATTTGATAAAACTTTTTTATTAATTAGCAGTTTGGCATAATTTTAGATGCTTTTTGTGTAAATAAATACCATTGTTTTACAAGTAACTATTCAATCAAATAGTTACTTCGTATATAATGAGAGCGTCATAGTTTGACCAGCCCAGTGGTAGAGTTCATGGTAGATGTATAAAAATCATAAACAAATAAGTGGCAGATGAAAGCAGTATTGACCACATTCAGAACACAAAGAAAGCTGGGTAAAAATAGCTTGTCTTTTTTGAGAGTTTTCTCAGACAAAGTTGCCTTAGGGCATTTTTTGGTCAATACGCTTGGTTGCGTTCGGCTGCTTTTTTGCAAAGATAGTCCCGCCAAAGTTGAAGATTTTTCGCCACCACTTTTTAGTGAACACGAGCTTCCAGAATTGAAAAATACCCATTCTGCGATTAGACACTTTACAGAACCTGACTGGATTTCATCCGGATATTCTCCCCCGCCAGAATATCTGCCACCTTCCAATGAGCCAAACTATACTCCACGTAATCCTTCTTTTCAACCAATTACAATGCAAACTATGAGTCAGTTATCCATTCCTTCCCTCCAGAGAAAACTGCGCACCCTGGGGACGCGCTTCGACGAATGTACGAAGCAGTGGGTATCGTTTGAACCACAACAGGTACACCAAACGGCTAATTATGAGGTAAATCCATCAAAAAAAGCTGATTCAAGCAGTGTTACTAAGCATAGTTTGTTTAAAGTTTGCCTAGGAGCCTTGTTGGTATTTATGACCAGTATGGTTTCTTTCTCGCAAACTAAGGTTGACCTTAGCCTAAGAAAGTCGGTTGACAATGCACAACCAGGACTCAATGGCACAGTGAAATTTACGGTTTGGACCAAGAACGAATCGCAGGTTGTTGTTAATAATATTATTGTTAGAGACGACTTCCCAACTCTGGGAGCGTCTGTAATAGGTACTCCTACCACAACGGGAGGTTCTACTTATACCGTAGGCACGGGGCAGTGGTCAATTCCAACGCTTGCTGCCGGCGATTCGGTAAAGCTGGAGATTACTGCAAGGGCTATTGCTCGTGGGGTGTTCTTCAACAAAGCACAAATCATGTCGATGGGTTCGTCGGCACAATATGACGACGAAGACTCAACCCCAGGCAATAGTATATTGGGCGAAGATGATTACGCAACGGCTTGTTTTTCAGTGCCGCTTTTCTGGTATCCGGGTGATGAGTATGCCGTAACGCCTGACGCAGTTGGTTATTCAAAAGTGATTTGGACTAAAGTTGGCAAAGTTGGCCCCATCACGGGAATTCCTGCCGACAGTGCCAATGTAAAAGGCGACACCCTGTTCATTACTGGCACGGGTCGTTTTGCATTTAGTGCCGAAGTAAATACTTGTCCAGCTACGGGCTGCTGCGAAATCATCGTAGTACCTGGCCCACTTGGGTCAATTGGTGATTTGGTTTGGAAAGACAACAATAATAATGGCAGACAAGATAACGTTGGACAAACAGGGGGTGAATCAGGGATTGCTGGCATAAAAATTTACTTACTGACAAGAGTAGGGAGCAATTTTGTGGTTACTGACAGTATGTTCACCGCAGGCAACGGTAAATATCTATTTACAGGTTTAGAAGCAGGCGACTACAAAGTGAAGTTTGACCCTACGACCCTACCAGTAGGATGCCTGATAAGTTCAAGACAAAATCAAGCTGGGGTATCTGATAGTCTGGACAGCGACGCTGACCCGACCACCGGCGAAACCCAAGTAGTAACCATAGACCCCGAAAAAGGTGGTATTGATAAAGACAACCTAACCCTCGATGCCGGTTTGTATAGCCCACTGGGTAGTATTGGCGACTTGGTGTGGGTAGATTTGAACAATGATGGTAAGCAAGACAGCGTCGGACAGTCAGGCGGAGAGCCAGGTGTTGATGGCATCACAGTTTACCTATATAGGAGAGGAAATTCTACGCCAATTGATACAGTGGTAACATCTGGCGGTGGAAAATATTTGTTTACGGGCCTAATTGGTGGTGAATACCAAGTTAAATTCGACACTCAAACATTGCCAGTTGGGTTCAATCTAAGCACAAAGCAAAACCAAGCGGGTGTTTCAGATAGCTTAGACAGCGATGCCAATCCAACCACTGGCGAAACCCAGTTTGTAACAATAGATCCTACTAAGGGCGGCATAGACAAAGACAACCCAACGCTTGACGCTGGTTTGTACAGCCCCGTGGGCAGCATCGGCGATTTGGTTTGGATTGACACCAACGACAATGGAAGACAAGACAATGTAGGACAGTCTGGTGGCGAAACGGGTGTTAACGGTGTGAAAGTATTCTTGTTGAAGAGAACAGGTTCTAATTTCGTCATTGTTGATACTACTACTACCGCAGGCGGTGGCAAGTATTTGTTCACTGGCCTCACTGCTGGCGATTACAAAGTACGATTTGATACTTTGACTTTCCCTGCTGGTTTTGTTATAAGTAAGAAACCAAACCAAGCAGGTGTGCCAGATAGCCTAGACAGCGATGTCATAACAGGAGAAACGCAAGTTGTAACAATTGACCCTACCAAAACGGGTATTGATAAAGACAACCTAACCCTTGATGCAGGTTTGATTAGTCCATTGGGCAGCATTGGTGATTTTGTGTGGAAAGACCGCAACGACAACGGCCAGCAAGAGTTGGGCGAGCCAGGTGTTAGGAACGTAAAAGTGATATTGTGGAACAGCGACGGTGTAAGACCAACGACCAAGCGGGATTCAGTATTTACAGACATTAGCGGCAAGTACTTGTTCAGTGGTTTGCCCAAAGGCAACTACGTAGTACAGTTTGATCCAAGGAGTTTGCCCGACACGTGTACGTTGAGCAAGAAGCAGAATGTAGGTCCAGATGTAAGCGACAGCGATGCCGACCCCACGAGTGGCATTAGCCAAGTGGTTGCTTTGGATCCAGTCAAAGGCGGTATCGACAAAGACAACTTGACGATAGACGCAGCCTTAGGTACATTTGATTTGGCCTTAGACAAGACGTTGGTAGGCAGCAGCACAGTAATGCCAGGTGACGAAGTAACCTTTAACATCAGAGTAACCAACCAAGGGTCTATTACGGCTACGCAAGTAATGGTCACGGACAGTTTGCCAGTTGGTTTTACTTTGTCAGATTCAAACTGGGAAATCAAGAGCGGTAACGTAGTAAAATTGAAGACCGCCATCGCAGGTCCAATTGCACCAGGTGGCAGCCAGACGGTAAGTATCAAAGTAAGGATAAATGCGAACTTCACAGGCAGCAGGATTACGAACTTTGCGCAGATAGAATCGGCGAAAGATATTAATGGTAATCCAGCGCCAAAAGATAAAGACAGCACACCAGACAATGGCTTCACGAAAGGTGAAGACGATGATGATGATGAGCCAGTAAACGTAAGTCCAACGCCATTGGGCAGCATTGGTGATTTTGTGTGGAAAGACCGCAACGACAACGGCCAGCAAGAGTTGGGCGAGCCAGGTGTTAGGAACGTAAAAGTGATATTGTGGAACAGCGACGGTGTAAGACCAACGACCAAGCGGGATTCAGTATTTACAGACATTAGCGGCAAGTACTTGTTCAGTGGTTTGCCCAAAGGCAACTACGTAGTACAGTTTGATCCAAGGAGTTTGCCCGACACGTGTACGTTGAGCAAGAAGCAGAATGTAGGTCCAGATGTAAGCGACAGCGATGCCGACCCCACGAGTGGCATTAGCCAAGTGGTTGCTTTGGATCCAGTCAAAGGCGGTATCGACAAAGACAACTTGACGATAGACGCAGCCTTAGGTACATTTGATTTGGCCTTAGACAAGACGTTGGTAGGCAGCAGCACAGTAATGCCAGGTGACGAAGTAACCTTTAACATCAGAGTAACCAACCAAGGGTCTATTACGGCTACGCAAGTAATGGTCACGGACAGTTTGCCAGTTGGTTTTACTTTGTCAGATTCAAACTGGGAAATCAAGAGCGGTAACGTAGTAAAATTGAAGACCGCCATCGCAGGTCCAATTGCACCAGGTGGCAGCCAGACGGTAAGTATCAAAGTAAGGATAAATGCGAACTTCACAGGCAGCAGGATTACGAACTTTGCGCAGATAGAATCGGCGAAAGATATTAATGGTAATCCAGCGCCAAAAGATAAAGACAGCACACCAGACAATGGCTTCACGAAAGGTGAAGACGATGACGACGAGGCTTCAGTTAGAATTCAAGATACACCATGCGTAATACCGCCAACGCCAACTTGTGGTGGCGAAGCCATAAACGATTGCCCTGAGCAATGCGTAGATTTGATGAAGTATATTGAAAGTCAAATACGTACTGAGGGCGGCAAGTTTATGTGGTTTGATGGTTCAGACCCAAGCAAAGCCACCGAAATCAA